>JACCDL010571145.1_pt1 | contig 13104 bp, 8 predicted proteins | sample 7441931 | NCBI WGS metagenome assembly JACCDL01 (sample SAMN15323437, study PRJNA562643) | freshwater metagenome | isolation source: river surface water | place: USA:Blue River Watershed | collected 2017-08-16 | reverse complement strand
TTTTCTGAATATGCCCTTATCAAGTACCGTGTATTGGTAGAAGTGCATTACTTTTTGTTTTTAGGTGACAAGAAGTTCTTCAAAGTACCTGCAGGTTTAAGAAAAGCCTTATTGGAGGTAGTAGAAAATTTTTCGGAGGTAGATGCAGCAAAAATTAAAGCCATTGAAGCCACCACCAACCATGATGTAAAAGCAGTCGAATACTTTTTAAAGGAAATTTTAGACCAACATAAAGCCAGCGCCTTAAAAGAGTGGATCCATTTTGGATTGACATCTCAAGACATCAATAATACAGCTATTCCATTGAGTTGGAAAAATGCGATGGAGTCTGAAATTTTACCAGCCTATATAAATTTGCAAAACAGATTGTACCAATTTGCAAAACAATGGAAGAAGGTTCCATTACTTGCCAGAACACATGGTCAGTCTGCTTCTCCAACCACTTTAGGAAAAGAGATCATGGTGTTTGTAGAAAGAATCAACCATCAGATAGAATTGTTTAGTAGCATTCCTTATGCTGCTAAATTTGGAGGTGCCACAGGAAACTACAATGCACACCATATTGCCTACCCTAAAAAAAATTGGGTTGCATTAGGTAATGAATTTGTGGATGATGTGTTAGGTCTTGAGCGTATGCAGTTCACTACTCAAATTGAACACTACGATCATTTTGCCGCACATTGCGATAACCTTAAAAGATTGAATACTATTTTAATTGATTTGACTCGAGATATTTGGACCTATATCTCTATGGACTACTTTAAGCAACAAACTAAAAAAGGTGAAGTTGGATCGAGTGCGATGCCTCATAAAGTGAATCCAATTGATTTCGAAAACGCAGAAGGTAATTTAGGCATTGCAAATGCTTTACTAGAGCATCTTTCAGCAAAGCTCCCTATTAGTAGATTACAAAGAGACTTAACAGATTCTACAGTATTAAGAAATATTGGTGTGCCAATTGGACATATTACGATTGCCATTAACTCTATCGAAAAAGGATTAGGAAAGTTGATTTTAAATGAAGTAAAAATCAATGAAGACCTTGAAAATAATTGGGCGGTTGTGGCAGAAGCGATTCAAACTATTTTGCGTCGCGAACAATATCCTAATCCTTATGAGGCTTTAAAAGATTTAACAAGAGGCAATAGCAAGATTGATAAAAAGTCCATGCATAAATTCATAGATGGATTAAAAGTGACAGCTGCTTTGAAAAAAGAATTAAAGAAAATCACCCCTCAGAATTATACAGGTGTGACAGCGGAATATTAATTAGCGGATAACTATACTAGATTGCGTCACCAGGTTGCTCATCATTTGAGTCCTCCTTCGGTGGCGCAATTTTTTTTCTGACTTCTTTTTTAGCCAACAAATAATGTATTGGGGCCATCCCCTCTTTTTCGATCGCCATGGTCAAAACTTCAGCAGTGGCTTGTGCATCTCCCCAAGCACGGTGTCTACCTTCAATGCGAATCCCCAGGTCACGGGTTAAAGAACCCAAACCATATTTTTGTAAACCAGGGAATACTTTTTTACTTAATCGAATGGTGCATAATTTAGGTGCCGACCAATCATATCCAGACTTACCTAATAAGTACCTAACAAAAGAATAATCAAAGCTTACATTATGCGCCACAAATATGCGGTCTTTCAATAAATTATATATCTGGGGAGCCACTTCCTCGAATAGTGGAGCTTGGGCCACCATTTCGTCACTAATGCCCGTCATATTCACGATAAATGGCGGGATTTTTTGTCTAGGATTCACCAAAGTCACATATTTACCCGTCACTTCCACACCATTGTGCATCACAATTGCGATTTCGGTGATCCCGTGTGTATGGGGCATCCCGCCAGTGGTTTCTATGTCTACAATTGCAAATTCCATGAAGCTCCAAGTTCGCATTTTTTTGTCAATAATAGCTAGCGGCTTTTCCTTATTTTTGTAACTCATTATAGGAAAAGCAATTAGCATGGAATTGAGTAAAAATTTTATACCGGGTGAAGTAGAGACCAAATGGTACCAACATTGGATCAACAAGGGGTATTTTCACAGTGTACCCAATGAGAAGCCAGCGTATACCGTGGTCATCCCGCCACCTAATGTAACCGGTGTTTTACACATGGGCCATTGCTTGAACAATACGATACAAGATATTTTAGTACGTCGTGCCCGTATGCAAGGGATGAATCCTTGTTGGGTGCCTGGTACGGATCATGCTTCTATTGCGACAGAAGCAAAAGTAGTTGCGATGTTGAGAGAAAGAGGGATTGCTAAGTCCTCTTTAAGTAGAGAAGAATTCTTGAGCTATGCTTGGGAGTGGAAGGAAAAATACGGCGGCATTATTTTACAGCAATTAAGGAAGATGGGCTGTAGTTTAGATTGGGAGCGTACTTCTTTCACGATGGACCCTGACTATTATGAAACAGTGATTAAGGTATTCATTGATTTATATAAGAAGGGCAAGATCTATCGTGGAAAACGCATGATTAATTGGGATGTAAAGGCAAAGACTGCATTAAGTGATGAAGAAGTAATCCATAAGGAAGTCAACGGGAAGATGTACCATATCAGGTATCAATTAGATGTGCCTGGTGAGGAATTTATTACCATCGCCACTGTACGCCCTGAAACCATTTTTGGAGATACCGCTATTTGTGTACACCCAAAAGATCCTAGGTATACGCATTTAATTGGCAAGCATGCATTTGTGCCAATGATCAATAGACGCATCCCTATTATTGCAGATGATTATATTGAAATTGAATTTGGAACGGGTGCATTGAAAGTAACACCTGCACATGATATCAATGATTTTCAATTAGGCCAAAAACATGGACTAGAAGTGATTGATACCATGAATGACGATGGTACGATGAACGAGGCTGCACCAATGTATATTGGCAAAGACAGGATTGAAGTAAGAAAAATTATTGCAAAAGATTTAGAAGCATCTGGCAATTTAGTGAAGGTAGAAGACTACGTGAATCAAGTTGGGTTTAGTGAAAGAACAGATGCCATTGTGGAACCAAGATTGAGTTTACAGTGGTGGGTGGATATGAAGCAATTAGCTGCACCAGCATTGGAGAAAGTGATGTCGGATGAAATTCATTTTCATCCTGCTAAATTTAAAAATGTATACCGTCATTGGATGGAGAATATTAAAGACTGGTGTATTAGTAGACAATTATGGTGGGGACATAGAATACCAGCATGGTATGACCAAGAAGGCAATGTCTATGTGGAAGCAAGTCTTGAAAAAGTACATGCAACCTATCCAGAAACAGTTGGCAAAGAATTGTATCAAGATGCAGATTGCCTAGATACTTGGTTTAGTAGTTGGTTATGGCCTATCGAAGTATTTAAAGGCATGTCCAATCCAAACAATGCAGCAATCAATTATTACTACCCTACTAGTACTTTGGTAACTGCACCAGAAATTATTTTCTTCTGGGTAGCAAGAATGATCATGGCTGGCGAAGAATACATGGGTAAGATTCCATTTAAGGATGTCTACTTTACAGGGATTGTGCGTGATAAGCAAGGTCGAAAAATGAGTAAGAGTTTGGGGAACTCTCCAGACTTACTAGGATTGATAGATCAATACGGCGCAGATGCAGTTCGATTTGGTATCATGATTGCCTCACCTGCTGGAAATGATTTATTATTTGATGAGTCTACTTTAGAGCAAGGCAGAAACTTCAATAGCAAACTTTGGAATGCGACCAAACTATTAAAAATGTGGGAGCCGCGTCAAAGTAACGAAGGCCCTATCCCTGAGGATGCCGCGTTCGCGATGGATTGGTTCCAAGCTAAACTAAGTGCCACGCAATTAGAGGTGGATGAAATGCTTAAAACATTCCGATTAAGCGAAGCTTTAAAAACGATTTATGGATTGATATGGGATGACTATTGCAGCTGGTACCTTGAGTGGATCAAGCCAGGCTTTGAGCAACCTATCCATGCGAAAGTATTTGAAAAGAGTATTGCGTTTTACGATGACTTACTTCAATTATTGCATCCGTTTATGCCATTCATTACGGAAGAGATTCACCATATGCTAAAAAACCAAACACAGGATCTATGTGTGCAAGAATTAGCTCCAGTGAGCAAAGTTGATGAATCGGTATTGCATGCTGGGGTGTTATTAAAGAATGTGATTTCTACTTTACGTGATGCTAGAAATAAAAATCAAATTAAACCTAAGGACGCGATTGATGTGCATATCCAATCCGAAAACAATGCTGCTTACCAAACGATACAAAACATTTTAGCAAAGCAAGTCAATGCCAAAAGCGTAGCATATACCAATACCCCAATTGGTTCAAGTATTGTGGTGGCTTTAGAAAAAGATAAATTTTATTTAGTTTCAGATCAAGCCATTGATACGGTCGGTTTGAAAGAAAATTTATTGAAAGATTTAGCACATCAAAAAGGATTTTTAGAAAGTGTAGAAAAGAAATTGGCGAATGAGAAATTTGTTCAAAATGCAAAACCAGAAGTGATTGCCATTGAACAAAAAAAGAAAGCAGATGCATTAGCTAGAATCCAAACGATTGAAGAAAGTTTAGCACAACTATAAATGAAGGAGCTTACCATTAGACCAGCTACTTTATCGGATCGCGCTTTGATCCGATCTATCTCTGAGCGCACATGGCCAAGTACTTATGGACATATCATCTCTCAGGAGCAAATCGATTTCATGTTGGATTGGATGTATAGTGATACATCATTAGAACAACAAATGAATACTGGTTGTGAGTTTTACATTGCAAGTATCAAAAAAGAAAACGAGCAGTGGGATGCAGTAGGATTTTGTTCTGTAAGCCCTGAAGAAGAAGAAAATATGAACACTAACAAGGTCGAAGGTGCAAAAGCGCACAAACTAAATAAACTATATGTCCTCCCCTCGGCACAAGGTACTGGTGCTGGAAAAGCATTATTACACCAAGCCATTGAAGTTGCTAAAGCAGCAGGATCAAGCTCCATGTTCTTACAAGTGAATAAACACAATAACGCTTATAGCTTTTACCTTAAGCAAGGATTTATAAAAGAAGCTGAATTCAAATTTGATATTGGTAATGGCTTCTATATGGACGATTACGTGATGCGTTTGACGTTTTAAATCAACACATGGGTTTGTTTCACTACCCCCATGATAAAGACACTCTGCACTTGACCAATGTTTTCCGCCTGACTTAATTTGTTCACATGGAAATTATAATAGCTATTCATATCCTCGGCCACAATCTTTAACATGAAATCAAATTCTCCCGAGATACTATAACACTCTACCACTTCCGGTAATTCATTGATGAGCTTAATAAACTGCGTACCGGATTTTTTACTATGCTGATTCAGTGACACATAACATATCACCATTAAACCCTTACGCACTTTAGCGCCATCTATTAAAGTAGCGTATTGCTTGATCACCCCATTTGCTTCCAATCTTTTAATTCTTTCATGCACAGGGGTGGTGCTTAATTGTACAGCTTCAGAAATCTCTTTCACACTCATCCTTGCATTGTTCTGTAAAAGCCTCAAAATGGCTAAATCTTTCACATCTAAAGGGACAGTTGGATTGTTTAAATCGGCAGAGGTTAAATATGTGTTAGCCGATTCTACTGTTTGCGTCTTATTTTTCATCTCTAAAAAGTATATATAGGCATAAAAATAGACTATTTTAGATTATTTCACTAAATTTTAGATAAATTTTATTATTTTATCCTACAAAACTACCTTTACACTCTAAATTATTAAATATGTCAGGTTTACAAAACATCGATTTTAGCCTACCGTACAAAGTAGCAGATATTTCCCTAGCAGATTGGGGACGTAAAGAAATTCGTTTAGCTGAAGCAGAAATGCCAGGTTTGATGAGTATTCGTGAAGAATATGGCCCTAGCCAACCATTAAAAGGTGCACGTATTGCTGGTTGTTTACACATGACCATCCAAACAGCTGTATTGATTGAAACTTTAACTGCATTAGGTGCAGAAGTAAAGTGGAGTTCTTGTAATATCTTCTCTACACAAGACCAAGCTGCTGCTGCGATTGCTGCAACAGGTGTGGGTGTATTTGCTTGGAAAGGTCAATCTATTGAAGAAGGTGACTGGTGTATTGAGCAAACATTATTTTTTGGCAGTGAAGATCGTCCTTTGAATATGATATTGGATGATGGTGGTGATTTAACAAACATGGTTTTAGATAAGTATCCACAATTTGTAGCTGGTATCAAAGGCTTGAGTGAAGAAACTACAACTGGTGTTCACCGTTTATACGAGCGTATGGCGAAAGGTACTTTACCAATGCCTGCAATCAATGTGAATGATTCAGTAACTAAATCTAAGTTCGATAATAAATACGGTTGTCAAGAATCATTGGTAGATGCGATTCGTCGTGCGACTGATGTGATGATGGCTGGAAAGGTAGCTGTAGTAGGTTCTTACGGTGACGTAGGAAAAGGTTCTGCTGCTTCTTTACGTGGTGCTGGTTGCCGTGTAATTGTAACTGAGATTGACCCAATTTGTGCATTACAAGCTGCAATGGACGGATACGAAGTAAAGCGTATGATTGATGCTGTGAAAGAAGCGGATATCATTGTAACTGCATCTGGTTGTAGAGACTTGATCAACGAAAAGCATTTTAGAGTGATGAAGGATAAAGCGATTGTATGTAATATCGGTCACTTTGATATTGAAATTGATATGGCTTGGTTAAATAATAATTATGGTCATACAAAAGACACTATCAAGCCTCAGGTAGATTTATACAATATCGATGGTAAAGATGTTATTGTTTTAGCAGAAGGTCGTTTAGTGAATTTAGGTTGTGCAACTGGTCACCCATCATTTGTGATGAGTAACTCTTTCTCTAACCAAACATTAGCTCAAATTGAATTATGGATGAACCATAAGAACTACGAAAACAAAGTGTATGTATTACCTAAGCATTTAGATGAGAAGGTAGCACGTTTACACCTAGCTAAAGTAGGTGCTCAATTAGACGAATTAACAGACGAGCAAGCAGCATATTTAGGCATACCTAAAGCAGGTCCATTTAAGTCTGATGCTTATAGATACTAGTCTTTAAGACAAAAGAAATAACAATTTCTCCCTATTGACCCATGTTGATTTTATCAGCATGGGTTTTTTATTTTCAGTACCTTTAAGGAACGAAAAAATATGATTATGACTTTCAAAAGAATTAGCCTCTTTTTTATAGCCGCATTAACCACCTGCAGCATCCAAGCACAACAAGTTCAACTTATTCCAGAACCTAGTTCAATACAAATTGGCAATGGCACATTCAAGTTGCCAAATGCTATTTCGATTCAAGTAGCTTCTGCGTTTGAAGAGATTGGCAAATCAATCCAAACAAGGTTGAATACAGTGACAGGAAAAAAAGCAATGTTTTCCAATCAGAAAAATGCCACCATCCGTTTTGAGCAAGTTCAAGACAATTCATTAGGCAAAGAGGGTTATCAATTAACAGTGAACGAAAAAGGGATACAAGTAAAAGCACAGACTTATGCAGGTGCATTGTATGCATGGCAAAGTATTTTACAATTATGCCCTCCTGCTATTTATGGCAATCAAATAGACAAACAAGTGAACTGGTCAATTCCTTATGTTCAAATTAGTGATGTCCCAAGATTCGAATGGAGAGGATTTATGTTGGATGTAAGCCGACATTTTTTCACAGTGCCAGAAGTAAAAAAGATGATGGACGAAATGGCGATGTATAAATTAAACAGATTGCATTTTCATTTAACCGATGACAATGGATGGAGAGTAGAAATTAAAGCCCTACCTAAATTAACAGAAGTAGGCGCATGGAGGGTCAATCGAATTGGTAAATGGCATAATATTACCAAGCCTGCATTAGAAGAACCAAAAACCTATGGTGGATTTTACACACAGGAAGATATAAAGGACTTAGTGGCATATGCAAAAACAAAGAACATCGAAATCATGCCAGAGATTGATATACCTGGACATAGTATGGCCTTTTTAGCAGCCTATCCTCAATTAAGCACAACCCCAAATTATCCTTACCAAGTGAATGCCGGTGATGATTTTATTGACTGGTCTGGTATGAATGGGCACATCACTGCAAAAATAGATAACAACTTGGATCCTTCTAAAAAAGAGGTCTACGAAAAACTAGACATCATTTTTGGAGAACTAGCTACCCTATTCCCTTTTGAATACATGCATATGGGCGGCGATGAAACCGCAAAAAACAATTGGGAAAAAAGTGAAGACATTAAAGCTTTGATGCAAAAAGAAAATTTGAAAAATCAAGACGAAGTGCAAAGCTATTTTGTACGCCGTGTAGAAAAGATCATGCAGTCCAAAGGAAAAAAATTAATGGGATGGGATGAAATACTAGAAGGCGGATTGGCACCAGAAGCTGCGGTGATGAGTTGGAGAGGTATCAAAGGCGGTGCAGAAGCAGCTAAGCAAAAACATCCTGTAGTAATGAGCCCTAGTTCACATAATTACTTGGACTATTACCAAGGCGAAGCTACTGCAGAAGGCGCAGTCTATGCTGGCTTAAGAATGAGGAAGACTTATAGTTTTGAACCCGTACCAGAGGGCGTGGATGAAAAATATATTTTGGGCAATCAAGGAAATTTGTGGAGCGAACAATTACAAAATATTAGAAACTTAGAATACATGGCATGGCCAAGACTCATGGCGATTGCAGAAGTGGCATGGTCTCCAAAATCAAGCAAGGATTGGAATAAGTTTTCCAAAAAAGTTGAAGGTCATTTTGCCATATTAGACACCCTAAAAATTAAATATGCAAAAAGCATCTATGATCCTATTGTAACAACTACATTAAATACAAAAGGTGAATTATTTGCAGCAATGGAAGGAGAAGTGGGCGGCTTAGATTTTTATTACACGATAGATGAATCTATGCCAGACAATTATAGCAACCATTATACTGGGCCAGTATATATTCCAGAGGACGTGACTTTGTTGAGAATCATTAGTTATAAAAATGGCAAGCCAATTGGCAAGCTATTGAATATTCCAATCAGTTCCTTAAAGCAAAGAGCTGTTAAAGTCTTGTAAATAAAAATGTATAAAAAATGGATTGCCTTATTTATTGTATTTAACCTATTATGGCAAATCACTTTTGTCCCGACAATTGTTGCGCAAACAAATTTAATAGAGAAGGTTAAGAATGTCGTCACTGGCAAACCTCACGCAATGACAGATAGCACTCGGATTAATTTGTTGAAACAAATCCGTTCCCTTCAATCCTATACAGGAAAAAGAATTAATAGCATCACTATTGAGCAACATGATTTTTTGTCCAGTATCGATTCTAAGGATTCAAAGATGAAAGATTTGTTTTCTAAACTTGGGAATAGCTTGCAATCCAATTCCAAAAGCAGGGCAATTAAAGAGAATTTATTTTTTAAAGAATGGGATGTATTCGACCCTTCTATCATTGCTTATAACGAAAAATGGTTGAGGGACTTAAGCTATATACAAGATGCTAAAATAATGGCAATGATTACACCTTATGATACCAACCAGGTGGATATCATTGTGGTGACAAAGGACTTATTTTCCTATGGAGGAGAAGTGCTACTTAATAACAAAGACGCTTACTCGGCAAAGCTAAATAATATCAATTTATTGGGTAGCGGGAATAGTGTTCAAGTGATTCAAAATTTTGAAAACGAAAGAAAACCAAAATCTGGATGGGGATATGATGTTGGATTGAGTAATATTTTGGGGACATTTATTTCGGTCAACGCAGGTGTCAATCAATTTGGCAATAACTTGGTCAATAATGATTTGTCTGCAAAAAAGAATTATATCAGTGTGCAAAGACCTATCCTACACCCTAATAGCAAATGGCTAGGAGGAATGGAATATTTGGAAACTGTAAATGAAAATGTTTTTCCTGGTAAATGGGATTCCATATTTGACCAACAATTGAATTATAATTTAAAACATAAAGATATTTGGGTTGGCTATCAATTGACAAAAAACAAAAAACAAATCAACATAAACGAGTACAGGCAATTTATTCAATATCGACATCTTGAAAATAATTTTAAAGAAAGGCCCATTGACTATTTATTGCAATTAGATAGGAATTACCAAAATCTTAAGGCAAATTTTTTGTCTTATACATTGGTTAAACAATCTGTCTATCGAACAAGGTACTTATATGGTTTAGGCAGGTATGAAGATTTACCAATTGGTCAATCTTTAACATGGACTACAGGACAATATAAAATTGAACAAGACCATTCCGCTTATCTTGGTTTTAAATTTGAGCAATACAAATTATCAAAAAAAGAAAACTACACCCATATCATTGCCAATATTGCAAGTAGTTATATCAATCAATCTTTACAAGACATTCGTTTTTTGAGCAGCTTAGAACAATTTAGTAAATTAAAGTACCTCAATAATGGTCTTGGCTATAGACAAATTATAAATTTAAGCTTTACACAAACTTTAAGAAATAAATACAATGAGTCACTTAGAATCAATAGTATTTATGGCATTCCTCAATTGAACAAAGAACAGATCAAAGGTGGCACTAGAATCTCTTCCAACTGGGAAACTGTATTTTATAATAACCGTGCTTTATGGGGCTTTAAATCAGCGCCATTTGTATTTGGCAATATTACTTATATCCGAACAATGGGGGATCCTATTTTGAAAGGAGATATCTATACCGCTATTGGTTCTGGCTTAAGAGTTAGAAACGAAAACCTTGTTTTTGGAACCATCGAATTAAAAGGATGCTATTTCCCTAGAACGAATCAACAATTGAGTCCTTGGAATTTTAGCCTCATCACCAACCTTAGGTACAAGTACAATTCAAATATCATTGAGAAGCCAAATTATGTAGAAATTAATTAGTTTTTTTACCCTCTAAACTCAACCATTCAGGTCTTAAATTGTTATATTTTTTATGGTTCAAGCATATAATTTTTTAGCAAGTTGGCAGTTATTCCCCGAGAAATGTGATTTCGAATATCAAACCGTGCCAAAATCGGGTAATTACAAAATTGAGACTGTTTCAAATGGTCATTTATTGAGTTTTAGCCACAATTGGGTCAACTTAGAAAACGATGCATTTTATGCACAATACCAAGTGAATCCCAATGGCCAACCAATGGCATTTGACAATATCGAATTAGCCGATAACATTAGCGCCGAAATCAACAATGCATCTTGTTTAACAGTGCAATTTTATAAGGATAATACGCTAAGCCTTAAAGTAGTCCATGAGATTTTGGCGAACGGATTTTTAAAAGTAACCCATGAGGGTTTCAAGGAAGATCAAACGCCTTTCAAAAATATCGAAGTATACCATAAGCAATTAAGTGTTTTGCCTTACGCCTCTTCTGCAGGTAGTGTAGCCATTCGTCCTACAAAAGAAGGTGTTATTAAGCATAAGGCACTCTCTGCCATGGAGGATCAAACCAATATGCAGCTCAATCAAATTAAAGAGCAAATTGAATTACTTGCAAGACAAGCTCAGGAAATTCGTAAAAGAAAAGAATTGAGCATGATGATTTACGAAGCAAAAATTACTTTCAAACCACAGATTGGTCAAGTGTATCATGTGTATGAAAAGCAAGACGGATCGCATGTTTTATCGATGGTGGCGCCACATGAATGGGGCGGCGGCGCAGGCCCTTTCGCACAATTTATTGCTACAGTAAAATTATTAGCAGACCATACTTGGATCGAAGTTGCAGCTTAATAGCCGTACTTTTCTAAAATTGCATCTACCCTTTTTTCAACCGCTGCATCTTTTAATACTGGCGGCGCATGATGTGGTTTAATAGTCGCATCAAAGACCAATGGACCTTTTGCACCCCAATGTTTATTGACTGTAAATGCATCGATTGCTTCTATATCATGTGAAGGATTGGTTCTTGTAAATGCAGCCCACAAGAAATTATTTAATGCACTCGCCATCCATGTTGGATCTTCAGTTCTGATAAGCATAACTACACCTTCTTGGGCTAATAAAGCTGCTCCCTGCCCTATTAATGCATTTTGTAAAGCTGTTGTTGTAAATGTAGCTGCGCTGACTGCAACCACCCCTGGCATTACAAGGGTTGCATCCATGTTTAAATCCAATAATCTAGCTGGAACAGTTTTTGCTAAATTTCTTTTTACATCCCCATAGGCAGCAATCACCACTTTTGATCCTGCATTTAAACCTTCCCCTGAATAGTCTAAAGTATCCATCGTGGTCTTAGTATAAAAATGGATATCATTTTCAAGGTCTAGTCTTGATAAAATGTATTCAAAATATGCCTGCACATGATGTGTTGACAATTGATTGGTGTCGTCTGCAGTGATGAAAACAAATTTGGCTAAACTCAATTGACCAGTGCCTAGGATATGATTGGCAATGGTTAAAATCTCTGCCGGTTGTTTCGTCGTTAAATACGGTGTATATCTTTCACTACCTATCGCTAATAATAAAGGGTGCACGCCTGCTGCATCTACTGCATGGACTTCTTTCAATCCTGGGATTTCATTAGATACTGCAGCACCTGTCATCGCATGAATCAATTGCCCAAAACTAGTATCCTCTTGCGGAGGTCTACCTACCACAGTAAAAGCCCAAATAGCATTTTTACGCGCATATACTTTATGCACGCGCATTAATGGGAAACTATGTTCAAGACTATAATAACCCAAATGATCTCCAAAAGGACCCTCTGGTTTATTCTCTCCTGGAAAAACTTCTCCAGTGATTACAAAATCTGCATCTGTACTCAAACAAAAACCATCTTTATACGTATAACCAAATCTTTTACCAGCAAGTACGCCAGCGAAATTCATTTCGCTTAATCCTTCTGGCAAAGGCATCACAGCAGCAACACTATGCGCAGGTGGTCCACCCACAAAACAACTTACTTTCAAAGGCATTCCTTTTTTGTTGGCTTTTGTTTGATGAACACCAATCCCTCTATGCAATTGATAATGCAATCCAATTTCTTTATCTAGTTCGTACTCATTGCCTGTTAATTGTATTCTGTACATCCCCAAATTACTATTGGCAATGCCTGGCTTGTCTGCGTCTTCGGTATATAC
>JACCDL010461821.1_pt1 | contig 13116 bp, 13 predicted proteins | sample 7441931 | NCBI WGS metagenome assembly JACCDL01 (sample SAMN15323437, study PRJNA562643) | freshwater metagenome | isolation source: river surface water | place: USA:Blue River Watershed | collected 2017-08-16 | reverse complement strand
GAACAATTTGAAATACAAAAGCAATTATTGCTTAAAGACGCTGAGAAAATTATTTCAAACAATATTGTAAATACTCTTACTAAAGTCTTGATAAATGAAATGCTTCCATTTCATAAAGTGGGGACAGGGTTTTTAGAAACAAACTATGGTATCCACTTAAAACAGATTCAGAGAGACGAACATAGATTTATGAGATATAAACCTAGATATGGTAAAGATAATTGGGTTGCAAATAAGGTGCTTTGCTGGGGTTCAAATACAGGTTGGGACATTACCACCGATGGCAAAATTGCATGTTGTAGAATTAACTATGATGATTATGTAAATTTTGAAATACAGGTACTTACACAAGATCAAATTGATGAATACAAAAGTAAACATAACAAACAGTCTCAGGATTCAATAAAAAGCATGGAAATATTAAAAAGAATGTTTGAAGCAGGTCTTATTAATCATAATGAATATGAAAATAAGAGAGTTGAAATTCTAAAGAGAGTATAAAGTTTTGAGAATTATATTGCTTTCCTTATTTCCAATACAATAATTGATTTTTTATTTAAGATTATTGAAACAAGTTAGTCTCTATTTAATTAAGTAATCTAAAACCGCCTTCCAGTCTGGAAACTTTTCACTCCTAAAATGAATTAATTCTCCTTTAAAATCTCCGGCACCATTTTTATGAGGCCTGTCATCAATTAAATAATGGCCTTCATTTAAATGCTTGTTATGTGACAAAATCAATCTTTTATATATTTTTTCTCCAAGATATTTTTTGGCCCAAGCAACTTTATCTCCAAGAGCTGTTTCATTATTCCATGGAGCCGTAGAAAGTATATATGTATCATACTTCGTAGATAAAACCTCAAATGCTTCTATTGCACCAGGCATTGGTTCCATTGTACTGAAAATATGTGGTACATTTTTTTCTTGTCCCTTATATATTATTTTATCCTCATCGGTTAATTTTTCAATCCCAGATTGAAAATTAACCAAAACGCCATCCATATCAATGTATAATATTTTTTTCAAATTCTATTTTTTACTCTTTGATAGATCTATATAACCAATACCACCTTGAACACCAGGTATTTTACCGTACTTATTTTCTGCCTCGGTTCTAGAAATAATAATTGATTTTGAATGATAGATTGACCATTTCCAAATCTTTTCTTGATGTCTTGGTATTATCGAAGCCCAATCATAATGTTGTTTTAAATCAAACTTTTCTAATTTTAGAATTTCCCCTTCTAAAACTTGATTTTCAGAGACTTCAAGATACTTCATCCCCTGAAAAATTTTCTTATAAGAAGGGCAATTATATGTTACAGCGTAACCACATTTTAAAGACAACTCTAAATCATCATTACTTCTGCTACTTAAAACCAAAATTAAATCATTTGATTTTGTTATAGAACTAATGTTAGGTTTTTTAGTTGAAACTTCATCAATTTTGACAATATTAGAAACCCCATGAGCTTTTATGGCGTCACTAATTGAATGAAATAAAGTTGAAGGAATTTTACCATCTTTTAGTTGAACTTTATATAATTTATTTACCATAAAATTAATCTTCTGTTTTAGTAGAAAAAATAGAAAGAAGAACAGACCCAATTAATATAGAAAGTACTATTAATAAAGAAATTAATGTATCAATATGGTAAATTGGAGATATAACCATTTTAAAACCAATAAAGCTTAAAATAATAGCTAGGCCATATTTTAACTTAGTAAACATATGTATAAAATTAGACAACAAAAAGTACATTGACCTTAAACCTAATATTGCAAAAATATTAGAAGTATATAATATAAATGGATCTGAAGGCGCAATAGAAAAAATTGCAGGAATAGAATCTACTGCGAATAATAAATCAGTGAATTCAATTACACCCACAACAACCAATAATGGGGTTGCTAACTTAATTCCGTTTTCTACAGTAAAGAATTTATCTTTATCAAAATGTTCACTTACATTAAAAAATCGATGAACTAATTTGGCACCTCTGCTTTTACTAAAATCTTGCTCTTCATCATCTTCATCATTAAACCATGACTTTATACCAGCATAAATCAAAAACAGTCCAAATGCAGTTAGAATAATATTAATTGAAACAATTTTTCCAAATAAAGTCATATCTGGCAAATAAGTATAATTAATCAATCCAACTCCAGTGAATATAAATAGAGCTCTCATTATTAATGCTCCAATTATACCCCAAAATAAAACCTTGTGGTGAGATTCATTAGGAACTTTAAAGAAATTAAAAACTAGAATAAATACAAATAAATTGTCAACAGATAATGCCTTTTCAATCCAATAAGCTGATTGAAATTGAGAAAATTTCTCAACTGAAGTTTGAAATAAAATAAATAAACTAAATAGCATTGACAGAGAGATCCAAACCAAAGTCCAAATTGTTGCTTCTTTATTAGATACACTGTGTGCTTTTTTATTAAAAAAACCAAGATCTAGAACTAGCATACTTAAAATCACTATTCCAAAAACAATTAAAATTGCAGGATGGTTGCCTAAATTTTCAATCATATTATTAAATTTAATACAATATATAAAATATTTTAATAATATTCATTAAATAATTATATAAGATTCTATCATCTTATAATTTATTGATTGTAAAGGTTTAAAATCTATAAATTTATTGAACATAATAATTTCAATAGCTGAACATAACATTGGATATCCATTTTCTTCTGCTAAATAGGACCCTCCTGAATATCTTGGATTAACTTCCAATAAATAAGGTTTATCATTATGATATTTAATTTGCAAATTCCACAAGTAATTAATTCCAGATTTTAAGATAAAATCGTTTAATAGAGGTGAGAAGTATGGTTTATCAATAACTAGTCTGTTATTTAAATTTTTTATTCTAGGATAATAAAAAAGACATTCTTTATTATATGAAATCGCATCTAATGTAACTTCATCTCCATTTAGATACTCAGATACAATTAAATTAGGAAATTTATTAGAAGACCGGAATAAATTTATATAATAATTTAAAGAAGCTTTATTACTTGGAAATCCATAGATTAAACTATCATTATTAATTGAATTATCAACAATTCTAAACCCAGAAGCTCCTTGTGAAATATCTGGCTTAAAACATGGTAAAGATCCATTAGCTTGAATTTTTTCACAGATTTCAATAAAATCACCAAGGTTATTTACTAATTTATATAATGGAATAGAAATATTAATGTTATTATCTTCAAAAAAACGGTAAGTTAAAGTCTTTGAACGAAAAATATTTAAAAGTTCTAATGAACCGCTAATAAGTAATTTACAACCATTTTGTATATACCTCTTTTCATTTAATTTGAAATATACAAGAGATGATTCTCCAGGAATAATCAAGTCTACATTATTTTTTTGTACAATGTCTAGGTAAAATGTATCATTTTCATCTGGGTTATAAGATGGTTCAACAAATGCAATATCAGCACTTTTCAAGGTCAAGGAATTAGAATCAGGATGTGAAACAATTAAAGTTAGGGTAATATTTTTACTATTAAAATACTTTTTTACAACATTTATCATATTATAAGAAGAACCAAATGTTCTAGGAAAATAAATGACCATATAATTATGTATTTAACTTATTGTGTAGGATTCCAATATGTGAAACAATCTTAAAATCACAAAGGTTTAAAAAATCAATATCACTAATACTATTGCCAATACCAATAGAAAATTTAGGGTTGAATTTATTAGTTAAATATTTAACGACAGATGATTTGTTATATGATTTGGGTAAAATAGTTAAATATTTCTCTTCATGATAAAATTCTAAATCATTTAAATCTCGTAAAATTAATTTTTTGACATAGTTAATAGCCATTTTTTCAAAAGTACTTATAGTAATATAATAACCATCAACGAAATCATATTGTACATTTGGATATTTAGAATTCAATATTGCGAGTAATGACTTAATCTGCATATCAGATTTTTGAATTGATTTCTTTATAAATGAACAGTATGGATAATATTCAACATTTTTGATCATTAACTTCGCACCATAATAATTAGAATATATTTCAGCTTGATTATTTCTAAAGATCTTAGTTCTTTCATATTGCTCTTTAGTTCTAGCTGTCAATGGAACAAAAACAATATCCTCATTAGAAAGAATAAAATTTAAGAAAGAATTTTGTGCTTTAGTATAATATGATGTTTTTAAAATGTTTTTCGGGAACGTTGCCTTGAATTTACCTTCTTTGTTTTTACCAATTGTTTGAAACATTGAGTCGTCTAAATCAGCAAAGAAAAATATTTTATTTTTATAATGTACCATATCTATCTGCTCTTTTAATGATGTTTTGTGCCCAATTCAAATGAGTTGCAATTTCTTGCATAACTAATTTGTGACCAAAAACAGAACTAGATTTTGATATTAGCAATTTTGCAGATTCAAAATCAATTTTACAAACTTTATATTGTTGTTCAATGTGTTTTACTTGATTAGGGTGTATTGTGCTTTTAGTATAAATTCCCATAGAAACTTCGGTTTTAACTTCTTCAATTAAAATCAATTTTGACTTTGGAGCATATGATTCAAAAACAGGTCCAGATAGTCTTAAACTTAAAGCATTTGCTCTAATAATTAAATCTGTAATTACCTTAGCGCCAATTGGATGTTCGTAAATGGTACTCTCCATTGGCCTTCTCAATGAGAATAAATTAAAAATATCTGTAATTCCAACTCTAATACATAATGTTGAGTTTCTGATTTGATCAATATGACTGAAACAAACATCTAATTTATTTATGTCAAATAATTCATTTTCTATAATAGGCATTATAACATCATCAGGAGTAACATATTTATTATATTTTGGCGCAGTAATATGATTGTATTTAGGCAACACATAGCCATCTACTAATTGAGAAATTGGATGATTTTTAATTTTTTTAAGATGTGCACTATCTTTAACTCTTATAAATATAAATGGTTTTTTATATTTTAATTTACTTAATTTATTCAATTCAATTTCGATATTTCTTTCAGCCATAGGAATATCAATAGCATGAATTGAATCTTCGGTATCAATAATAATTGACCTTATAAATTTATTTTTTTCTAAAAAAGAGGAAAAACTTTCTTTAGTTCCCGGGATATATAAACTTGCTCCTAAATCTAATACATCAATCATGATTGAAATTTATTTATTACACCTGCGCATGGAATAGGCATATCATTTTGAACGAATATTTTTACATCTTTTATTTTACAAAGCAGCAAAATATGATCTAAAGAAGACATATAATTCTCATTTATAATAATAAAATCAGGGTTTCTTCTTATTAACATTCTTGTTGTTTCTCCAAGACCAGGTTTAAAATAATTACTGTTTGAAATATTATACCTCCCAATCATATAATGTATGAATTTAGCATATTTTTCTTTATGTGAATTTTTAAAAAATACTACATCATTTAAATTGAATTGTCTTGAATTTTTAGATATGTACTCAGAAATTTTATTAACATAATTTAATGAAATATCTTTTTCTTTAAAATTGACATAAAACTTTGCTTGATGATAGTCATTAGGGTTATTATTTATCAATGTCCTACTTATTAATCCAGAAATTGTTGCATTTAACAAACATGATGGTATGATATAATCTTCTCTCCTTGCTGCAATATCTGCAACACCTGCAATATCTGTAAGTACAATAAATTTATATTTAATAGTTTTAGGATACTTAGAAATTGATTTTACCAGCTGATCAGAAATAGCACCCTTCCCCGTCCAACCATCTACAAATATTAATGTAGATTCAATACCATGATGTTCTATTATGTAATCTAATGCATTGAAATCAATTCCCTTATCTCTTATTATTGAAATAGAATAGTGTTTAACATCAAGATCGAATTGATTAAGTAAAGTTCTCTTAATTAAAACGCCATATGGCGTCCCTGCTCTAGCCAATGAAACAATGACAGGTTTTTCAATATTTGAGATGAATTTAGATAAAGAATATACATCTCTAGATAATTTATCTATATTTTTATCAAATATTTCATCAAACAAATTAAGATATTCATCCGGGAAATCCATTTCTTCAGTGAGGACTTCACTATAATGCTTTTCACCAGTTTGAATTAACCTTTCTTTTTCAAGAATAGAAATTTCTTGAAAATCTCTAATTTTCAATAAAAATTCAACATCACTTTCTAAATATGATCCATAAAATGCCATTATATGTATATTGGGATTACTTTTTTAAATTTAACAGACAATTGATCATGCAATAAGAAATCGAACTTTGATTTTTTTTCATAAAAAATAAATACGATATCATACTTTTTATCTATAACATTATAAAGATAATTATATACATCTGGATAATAATTATCTTTAAAAACAAGTTTAGATTTTATACTTCCTCCAATCATTACGGGTGATCTTGAAGTTGATTGAATCTTTATTCTATTACTATTGTGAAAATATGCAGAAACGACTAAGGGATAATGCATAAATTCTCCTGTACCCAAAAGCAAAATTTTACTATTCCTAATTTTTTGGAATTTTGATATTAAGATCTTGCTGATTGCAGGAAATTCACCTGCACCAACTCTTCCAAATTTATTAGCCAAAGATCGAGGTAATTTAGTTTTCTTTACTACTTGGCTAGAAAGAGCTTGTTCTGCTATTTTTTCTTTTTCTTTATATGAAAAAGAACCCTCTTCTAGTGAGTAAATGGAATATTTCTTTTGAAAATTTGTCCAATTTAATAATGTGAGAGCTGAAATTTTTGAATTTTTAAACTCTTTACGCAATTGTACAATTAAATTATTTATAGTATTTCCTGTTGTTATCTCGTCATCAACTATAACTACATGCGTAATATTATCTTTATTGAAAGTTTTGATTTTTGGGGTATATAAATATTGTTCAGTAGCATGGGAATGTTCTTCCTCAAAATCTAACAAATGGCTTTCATTTAATAATACTCTTGTTGTATGTATATAAAATTTAGATTGTGTCTTGATTTGTTCAAAAACACCCCACCCCAATCCAATGGCGGTTTCCGCCAAGCCAATTACTAATACATTGTCTTTTTTAACTACAGGATTAACAATTTTAGCTAATTTTTTATGTGTATTAATTAGTTGACGAGGAGACACAGGTATGTGCTTTCCTAGAACTTTACTGATAAATAAGAAACTTCTCTTATTATTTATTCTAGACCCATAACCAATAATTTTATCCAAGTTAGACTTAGATTGTATATTCAAATCGACACCAGGAAGCTCTATTAGCTTTTTATACATAAATAAATTATTAAAAAATAACCTAAATGAAAATAGGGTATACAAGATACCCTATTTAACTTTTGGAGGATTTGAATATTTTACTAAAATTTTATTTCAACTCTTCTATTTTGAGCTCTTCCATTCTCATCATCATTTGATGCAATAGGATTCTCCACACCCTTACCTATTGTTTTCAAATTTTCTTTACTTATACCTTTCGAAACTAAATATTTTGCAAAGTTTGATGCTCTATTTTCTGACAATTTCTGATTAAAATCAAGCTCACCTTCGCTACTTGCATAACCTTCAATGGTAATGACCGCCGAACTGTTTGACTTAATATACTCAAGAATCTGATTTACTTTAGAATCATCAATATTATTTACATCTGCAGATCCTTTTTCAAACTTAGCAGGCGCATCTATTGATGGAGCTGAATTTGAAACAGAGTTGGTTGTAGTACTATTTGTCGAAGCTGATTGTTGAACATTATTGGTTGCGGTGTCCGATGTAGATGTCGTTGTTGAATCAGTAGCAACAGTGACATTATCCTCAGTTTTAGAGCTGTCAGTTAAGAAATAAATTGCTCCGGCAACAACAACAATTAATACAATAATTAAAATTGTTTTATTATTATTCTTTGGTTCTTTAAAGTCGGGTGTTGAAACATCTGATTTAGATAAATCAAATTTGCTTTTTGAATCACCTTCATTTTTTGATAAGTTAAATGCCATAGTTATAGTTTTTAGTAATAAGATTTTTTAAGTATAAATATCCACTAATGCTTGAAGACTTCCATTGTGTCCTCTTCCCATTGCTTCAAATTGCCATTCATTTTCAACTCTATATAATCTTCCGAATTCAATTGCATCTTGACTGCCAAATTGCTCCGTTAATTCATATTTGGCTATTTCAATCCCATTTGACTCGTTTATAATTCTAACATAACAATCAGAAACTTGGCCAAAACTTAGACTCAGCGTTCTTTTATCTTTGAAATTATCATGAGGATATTTGCTAATAGATGCACAAATAATGATTTGCTCAACTTGAGGATTAACTTTTAATAAATCGATAATTATATCTTCATCATCATCACCATCAGAGCTTGAACCATTTGGATCGTCAATTGCACCTAAAATGGAACCATCATTTGTAACAGGTCTATATAACCCCTTTTGATGTGCATCTTCTATTGCATTGCCAGCTTTCACTTGACCGTAAAACACAAAATAAGTATCATTTAATATTTTATGAGTACTATCAATTCCAAATGCGCTTACGTCCAAATCAAATGCAGGGCCATTCTTAGTTTCATTGGGGTCCCAACCTAATCCTATTCTAACTTTTGAAAAACCTATTGATTTAGATAAATTAAATTTGCTCCCCTTGGTTAAATTAAAAGATGACATTTTCTATATTTTTAATTAACTATAAACATTCAGACATGCCTGTAATCCACCATTAAATGAATTAACCATTGCTTCGAACTTCCATTCTCCCTGTTCACCTCTAAAGAAACTACCAATAATGATTGAATCCGATTCAGGATGTTCTTCCATAAGTTTATACTCACAAATTTGTTGACCATTATCTTGGTTGTAAATTCTAATTGTGGCGTTTTTTGTATTTCCAAAATTAAAACCTTCATTTGAATTATGTATTGAAACAGCCAATAGAATATAGCTAATCTCAGGTGATATTTTCGATAAAGTAATGTTCACTGATTCATCATCCCCTTCTGCATCACCAGTTCTTGCATCTCCATTATGAGTAACAGCACCATCAATACTTTTTAAATTATTGTAAAAGACAAAAAAACCTTCATTTGGAATTTTTGAATTTTCATTTAACATAAATATAGATACATCGGCGTCAGCCTCTTTACCATTTATGGTTTGTGAATCCCAACTCAAACCAGCTCTAACATTGTTTAACCCTGGTACTTGTTTTGTTAAACTAATTGAACTTTTTTTCTCTAAATTTATCATATTTATAATTTTATTTATGCATTGATTAGGGATATATCATAAAGATATATATTTTTTCATATTCAATAAAATTTCAATTCAAATCCGAATCGATTTTTACTTTTTACCAGGTACAGGAGGAATTTTCGGCAAATTTACTTTTTTGTCAGTTTGATTTGAAATTGATGGCACCGGGGGTAATTTAGGTCCTGAATTATTCGACTTGCCAACTATTGGGGGCAACTTTGGCTTATTTTCAATATTACTAGAAATTGAGGGCTTTGTAGGTAAAGTAGGCATTTTTGGCGGTGCTGAAACATGTTTAGTTTGCAGTATGGGACTCTCTACCACTTTTTGCTCAACTTTTGGAAGTTCTGGTATTTCAATGTTTTTGTTTTGTATTGTATTCTTAGATGGCGAGTTGTTAAACTTTGGAGTTTCTGGTACAAATTTATATAAATGATTTACAAAGAAATTGAAATAGTCTTTCATGCCAGGCTCGTCAGGGGATGATAGATTTGTAAACTTCATTAAACCATAATCAAAAGATGCCAAAATTTTCTCATTTGATTTATACAATTTAGTAAGGAGATTACCAGAAATATTTTCTATCATGGAAAACTTCTGATCAGCTATTCGTATGAGAGTATCGAGTTGTTCCAGTTGAAAACGCAAAATCAATAAAACAATTTCAGCTAATGCAAGTTCACTTTTTCTTTCAGGAAATTTTTGATAATTTAATGCAATTGACTTCATCCCTTTTATATGATCTGCTTTATTTAAATGTGCAACAAATAACCAGTAATTTTCCCAGAAATCGTCATACACAGCACCTTCAAAATTTACAAGATACATATCTGGCGACTTGATTGCTTTTAATAAAAAATATAAACAACTTATCTCCTCACTGGTCTGAACTTGGTCGTGCAATTGCTTTAATCGCAATAGAGCAGAAGATAAATCATTTTTTATGAAAATATCTTTTTTAACAATTTCAAGTTCCATTTCAAATAAGTCGCCGAAACCAATAATATCATTATTTGACTGTAAAGCATTAATGTTCTTTATTTCATTTTCAATTGTTGTCTTTTCCTTTTCAGTAAGCTGTAAGTTTTGCACTAAAATATCCAATTCAGCTCTTTCATGCCTATCAATTCCTCCCCCACTTTGAATGGCTTCCTTAAATGCATTTTTATACTGTGTCAAATTATTTTGATGACAATTATCACACTTTCTAGTTTTCTCATTATAAAATTCTAAAGAAACATCTTGATTGCATCCTCTACAACAGACACTTTCTATGTAAAGAACTCTTTTTCCAGAAACAGCACAAACAATGGACTTCTTGGTATCATCTTCTATAGTTGTATTGTTAACTGTAGTTGTGTTAGTAGTGGTAGTAGTATTAATTTGACTATTTGAAAGAATAGAATTCTTACCTACAGTTGTATTAGGGCCAGTATTTTGTGTATCTGCAGCAGAAGTGTCAACGGCATCAGTAACTTGAGGCAATTCTCTACCACAAGATTCACAAAACCTATCACCATTTGGACTATAAACAGTACCGCAAAATTTACATTTCATTTGATCCTATATTTTCTCTTCTTCATTTAAATTAAAATCATTTTTAGACCCGTCATTAAAAAAGGGATCTGAGATTGATTTTATAGTTTCTACTTTTATTGATCTAAACCTTTGATTTAGCTCTCCGAATAGCTCAACATACTTTAGATGGAATTCATTAAAATATGTGTCGTGCACTGGAAGCACATCAACTCTATATAATTTATAAATTTTATTTGGACTTATAAATAGATACGCCACATACCCATCAGATTTAGACCCCGAGGAGTATTCGTTTATTATTACATATCCATAAAAATTTTCCATAAATTGAATTTATAATTCTCTACCACAATTAAAACAGTACTTAGTGCCAATTGTATTTTCAACCGATTGACAACCCATACATTTTACATAACCTGGAGCTGGAGCTTGGTTCTTATTATTATTAGATACAACTGCATCTATAGCATTATTTCTAGTTGTATATTCAAGTGATTTATCTTGAGTATTGTCAAGTCTTTGCTCTGTTCTATCAAGTCTTTGCTCTGTTTTTTGTGATTGTTGTTGCTGTGTTTGTAACAAATTACCAGACATAGTTGCTGAAGTGTCCATCATCTTATTCATCATTTGCATTTGCATTTGCATTTGCTTTTCCATAAATGACTCCATTTTTGCTTGATTCTCTTTTGCGTCAGCCGCTGCTGTACTTGATGAAGAAGCTGCTGCATCGGCTTCAAATTTCTTAGCTAATGCTTCAGCAGCTGCAGGTGAAATGTTTGGATTAGCTGCCATGATTTGTTCAAATGACATGCCTTTATAAGTTTCTGCCATTTGAACTTGTTGATCAAGCTTTTGTTTTTCCGCAAGTATCTCATGCTCATTAGCAAGTCTTTGTTCAGCCATTTCCATTTCTTTCAACTTAGCCATTCTAGCCATTTGAGCATCCATCTCTTTGTTATCTAAATCAATTTCAGACTCTCTTGCCTTATTTCTTAATTCAATTTCAGTCTCTGCGGCTGTTCTACTTCTTTTTAACTCTTGATAGTACTTACTATCCTCGTAATCATCAATTTTCTTCCATTGTTCAATTTCAAGCTCTGTATAACCAATTTCAGCTTGTAATTGTTTTCTACGACGATCTATTTCTAACTGTATACGCTTATCACCAATTTCATATTCCCATTCTAAATTCTTTCTGTCTATTTCTAGAGTATTATTCAATTGCATTAACTCAACTGAATGGAATCTAGCTATATCATGATCTTCACTTCTTTCTTGAATGGACCTCTTTAAATTCTCTAAATCTTCATCTTTTAATAAGCCAGTTTTTTCGATATCAATTAAAGCGGCTCTTATCTCTTCTTCATTACTTGCTTCACGAATTCTTTTCTCACGAGATAACACCATTCTAAATTTTTCAAGTTCATCTTCTTGAAGCAACCCATCATTATTTATTTTTCCTAATTCGTAAGATTGATCTCTTTCGGTTTTAGCTTCAATTAATGCTTGAGAATTTGTTTGATTTGTTAATCTATTTCTGAATTCTTGTGTACGCGCTAATAGATCTAGCTCTTTTTCACTTACTGCTAGTTCACCTTCTTTTTTACGAATTCTATCTAATGCTTCATTACTAGTCGAGATAGTAACAATTTTTTCAATAATGATTCCAAAGAAACTATTTGAAGAATCTAAAGCAATTTTTGATTTAATTTTTTCAATTAACTCGTCTGATAAACTTGTTGAATTTAATTCTAAATCTTGAAGGACACTTTGAATAGAAGCTTTAATTAGTGGCCTAATCTCATTTGCTAAATCAGAAAAAGTAACATTGTCTTTATCGCCTAAATAGTGTTCTGCAAATTTTTGAAAATTATCAATTTTAAAATATGCTTCAAATCCAATATTTGTATCTAAAATTTTTGTTTTGATTGCATGTTCCCCTTCAAAACTAATTGGCAACATGAAGCTTTTATCAAGTTTTAAAGTAATTGAAAAAAGCTTATTTTTTTTCATCCCCTCAATAACAGTTGAAATGGTATTTTCTTTCTTTGGATCAATCACATTGTCATTATGATTGATTTTATCTTTAACTTTTTCTCCTAATATTAAATTCGAAAGAAAAGTAAATCCACTTTTTATTCCTGAAACAGCTCCGCCCTCTCTTTTTTCAAGAACTTTTTTTAATTTTTCAGGTTCTAAGAAATCATATGCACCTCCGTGCAACTCAGCAATCAACTCACCATTTGCTTTAATGAAAGCTGTAGTACCTTCATTGATAACTATACCTTT
>JACCDL010353365.1_pt1 | contig 13126 bp, 13 predicted proteins | sample 7441931 | NCBI WGS metagenome assembly JACCDL01 (sample SAMN15323437, study PRJNA562643) | freshwater metagenome | isolation source: river surface water | place: USA:Blue River Watershed | collected 2017-08-16 | reverse complement strand
TTGAATCATTTAAACCTGAATTTATGCTGGCATTTGGAAGTAACAGTAAGTAACTACTGACTAGCCAAGTGACCAATCCAAAAGTTAAAAGCGAAAATGAAGAGCCACCAATTTTATTTAAAGTTCGTAGCGGACCCCGAGGAATAAATTTTTGTAGAAAACTTCCGACTATTACTCCGAATGCACTACCAAAAACAATCCCACCAATAAATGCAGAGGTTGAGATTGATACCCGCTGCGTATCAATCGATGTCGAAGCACCATAGAAATATGTAAGCGCAATATTTGCAGCCCAAATTCCTAGCGCAATACCGACGATTGCAAATACTTCAACTAGTAACCCTCGACGCCAACCAATTACAAAACTAAACACGCCAAAAGCAATTAGTAAAAAATCTAAAGAAGTTAGTCCTAAATCCATCGTTATGAAAAACTCAGTTCGTGTAGCTTGCCTTTATCCCATTCTTGCGTAAGCCCAGCAATGTCCAATAACGCAGAAACTAGGCCACCAGTAAATCCCCAAATTACTAAATTATTTACCGTAAACGCAGGGCCAAGAAAACCACTGCGCGTTTTAACTGTCACTCGGTTTTGTGGATTAACTAATTCTGTAATTGGTATTCGGTGCACACCAGCTACTTCATTTTCATCAATTTCAATTAATTCGTGTGGTTCTTCCCACCAACCAACAATCGGAGTTACCGCAACTTGTGAAGGTGGTAACCACAATTTAGGAAGTTGTGCCACAACACGGACTGTTTCGGGATTTAATCCAACTTCTTCACGAGCTTCGCGAAGTGCAGCATGAGTTAATGATTCGTCTTGTGGCTCAATGTGTCCACCAGGAAAGGCGGGTTGACCGGGGTGGTCGAATAAGTGCGCAGCTCGTTCAATGATTAGTAAATCTGCATCGTCTTGGTATGGGCCAAACAGTATTAATACTGCAGCATTTCGCTCAATAACCTCAGGGAACTCGAAACGCGAAAAATGTTCATGTTGAGCATTGGGCAAAACTTTTTCAAAGGTTGAAAACCAATTTGGCGCAGACATTAGTTATCTTCCATTTTTAGCAGTTTGGTTGCTTCTGCTTTGTCAGTTGGACCCTCGCCAAAAGATGGACAGAGTTTGGCTAACGGACAAGCACCACAAGCAGGTTTACGTGAATGACAAATACGGCGACCAAAGAAAATTAGTCGGTGGTTTAATAATGTCCAGTCTTTGGGGTCGAAGATATCCATCAAATCAAATTCAACTTTTACCGGATCTGTATTTTCAGTAAATCCAAGTCGTCTCGAAATTCTGCCAACATGTGTATCAACTGTGATGCCAGGAATTTCAAATGCATTACTTAAAACCACGTTCGCGGTTTTGCGTCCAACACCAGGTAATTTCACAAGTTCTTCAAGTTTGTTTGGAACTTTTCCAGCATGTTTTTCAAGTAAAGCGGCTGCTAGACCGTGGATCGAGGCTGCTTTGTTTCGATAGAAACCAGTTGACTTAATAAGTTCTTCAAGGTCAGCCCTGGGCGCAGCAGCTAATTTTTGTGCAGTTGGGTATTTCTTAAATAATCCTGGTGTCACCATATTTACGCGTTTATCTGTGCATTGTGCGCTTAATACGGTGGCAACTAGAAGCTCTAGTGGATTTTTAAAATCAAGTTCGCATTTTGCATCAGGAAATACTTCACCGAGAATGCCATTTATTTTTTGGGCTCGGCGAATTAATGCAGTGCGTGATTCAGTCACTTAATAAGCCTAAGTCGTTAAAGTAAAAGTCGAAACTGGTTACTTAGCGCGCTTAGTTAAGCGCTCTATGTCGAGTAATTCAACAGATTTAGTTTCAAGTCTGATCCAGCCACGACTAGCAAAATCGGCTAAAGCTTTGTTTACAGTTTCACGTGATGCGCCAACTAATTGAGCTAATTCTTCTTGAGTTAAGTCGTGATTGACTTGAATTCCACTTGCCCGCTTTTCGCCAAACTTCTCGCTTAAGTCAATTAATGCTTTAGCTACTCGCCCTGGCACATCAGCAAAAACTAAATCAGACATTGCCTCGCTTGTTCTACGCAATCTATGTGCAACAGCTTGAAGTAGCGATAGGGCAACTTCTGGATACTCAATTAAGAAAGGGCGGATGTCAGTATGACTTAAGCCCAATACTTGCGCATCTGTAACAGCAATTGCTGTTGAGGTTCGTGGACCCGGATCAAACAGTGAAAGTTCGCCAAACATTTCACCGGGACCAAGCACCATAAAAACTGACTCTCGACCGTCACCGGATGAATGACTTAACTTAACTTTTCCATTTACAACTAGATACAAACGGTCGCCCGGTTGACCCTCTTGAAATAAAGTTTGGCCTTTTACTAGTTTTTGCGAAACCATCGACTTACGAAGGTTTCGTGCGGTTTCATCATCTAACGCTTTAAATAGTGGGGCGTCTCGTAAATTCTCATCCATACTGAACCTGTTTAACTCCACTGACTAAATCTTTGAAAGTAAAAATCTAGTTTTTAACTTCTACGATGACTTCAACTTCGACTGGAGCATTAAGCGGAAGGGCAGCAACGCCAACTGCTGAACGGGCATGGACTCCGCTATCGCCGAAAGCCAATGCAAATAATTCACTGGCGCCGTTAATTACTGGTGGAATCGCAGTGAAACCTGGAGCAGCAGCCACAAAGCCGACTACCTTCACAACTCGCACAACTTTGTCGAGATCGCCAACGACTGACTTAATTGCCGCAAGTGCATTTAGTGCGCACTGACGAGCACAGGCATTTGCAGTTTCAGGATCTACTTCGCCACCAACTAAACCAGCAGCAATGAGTTGTCCAGAAACACTCGGGAGTTGACCAGATGTGAAAACTAAATTTCCGGATTTAACTGCTGGAATGTAGGCAGCAACTGGTACTGCAACCTCTGGCAATGTGTGACCATTGCTGGCTAACCGATCTTCAACTGCACTCATGAAATTCCTAATTCTTTGGACGTTTGAAATACGCGACTAAATTTTCTGCATTCATTCCTGGAATAACAGCTACTAATTCCCAGCCGTCTTCGCCAAAATTATCCAAAATAGCTTTTGTGTTATGCACCAATAGAGGTGCAGTTAAGTATTCCCATTTAGTCATAACGAAACTCTACGCCAAAAGTTCTGGCAAGTAATAATTGGATCCGTTAGGCACCTTGAACGAAAGCCACTGGATCAAGACGTTCGTAGTCGTTACGTGCAGACATTAGTAGTTCTCGCCACGAAGTTACGTTTGATCGGCGGCGCAATAATGAGCGGCGTTCTCTTTCGGTCATGCCACCCCATACGCCAAACTCAATTTGGTTGTCTAAAGCATCAGCTAAACATTCAGTTCGAACACTGCATCCAGCACAAATTACTTTGACTCGATTTTGTGCAGCACCCTGCACAAACAGTAGGTCTGGGTCTGTATTTCGACAAGCTGCATTGCGGCTCCAATCGCTATCCCAATTCACCCGGACACACTCCTTGCTCTCAAGCGAAGTTGAATTTTTCTTTCAACTTGTAACTGACACCACTCTTTAGGGTCTCGCTAGTCCATGTCAATACCTCTAGCGCAACAATTTTTGTATGGTTTGTGCATGTTTTCACTAAGTCAAAAAGTATTTATGTCATTGATTTCGAATGCCTACCGCAATTACGCCATCAATCGAAGTTCTGGCAAACTAAACCTGTGGGCTCAGTAAAAGATCAAATCCAAAGTGACTTAACATCCGCCATTCGAGCAAAAGATCAATTAACTGCGGGCACTTTGCGGATGGTTCTAGCGGCCATTACTAATGAAGAAGTTTCCGGTAAAGAAGCCAGAACATTAACTGACCAAGATTTGATTACGGTATTAAACCGCGAAGCTAAAAAACGTAAAGAAGCTGCTGCCGCATACCTAGATGCGAAGCGTCAAGATTTAGCCGATAAAGAGGAAGCAGAATTAAAAGTTATTCAGCATTATCTGCCTGAAGCCTTAACCGAAGAACAGCTTTCTAAAATTGTGGCCGATGCTGTTGCACAAGTTGCAGCTGCTGGACAATCTGGACCAAGTGCAATGGGCGCGGTTATGAAATTAGTAACTCCTCAGATTGCTGGTCGCGCTGATGGTGGAGCAGTTGCATCTGCAGTGAAAGCAGCGCTGGCTAATTAATAAATATGCAAAGAAGTTAAATGGCTAAAGCTGCTAGATCACAAGTCGCAATTGGCTTGCTGATTATGTACATAGCCTGGGGTACTACTTGGGTTGGTATCGCTTACACAGTCGAAACAATGCCACCGTTAATTGCGATGGGTTTGCGATTTTTAACTGCGACATCAATAATTCTTTTATTTATTTCGGCTCGCAATGGATTTGCCGCAATAAAAATTACAAAATCTCAGGTAAGAACCGCAGTAATCCTCGGTGTTTTCATGCTGGCAGCCGGTATGGGAACAGCAACTACTGGCACCAAAGTTGTGCCCATCGGGGTTGGTTCACTCGTAGTTGCTTCAATGCCAATTTGGATCGCGCTATTTCGATTCATTCATAAAGATCGACCTAGTAAGCAAACGCTAATCGGATTATTTTTTGGATTTATTGGAATCAGTTTGATCATGCTGCCTGGCCAAACAGCTCCACGTCCTGGTGCCGAAGGACAAAATGTTTTGCTTTGGATGCTGGTCATTATGGCTGGATCAATTTCTTGGGGTTACACCTCGTATCGAAGCAAAAATATGGATACCCCAGCAAATGCCTTTTTACTAAGTGCTTACGAAATGTTGTTCGCTGGAATTACTTTGCTAACAGTTGGGTTGGTTTCAGGTGAATCGGTTAATCAATTCGTTAACGCCTCTGCAACTTCATTTGGCGGATGGATTTATTTAATTATTGTTGGCTCGTTACTTGGTTTTAGTACTTATGTTTGGTTACTTGACCATGCGCCAATTTCGCTGGTTTCAACTTACACATATGTAAATCCGATAGTCGCAATTGCGCTAGGTATTTTGATTTTCAATGAGCGCCTCACAACTAACGTTTTAATCGGTGGCTTAATTGTTTTAGTTGCGGTTGCAATAGTGATTAGAACTGAGTCAAGAAATATTGAACCTGCTGAGCGCGTTTAATACTCGCTCAAGCGCAGGCTTTTCACCTATAGAAATTCGAACGCCTTCACCGCTAAACGGTCTGACCGCAACAGCAAGTTTGGCACACTCAGCTACAAATTCATCTGTTCGATCACCAAGTGGTAGCCAAACAAAATTTGCTTGACTAGGCGGTAATCTAAATCCAAGTTTTGTAAGTTCTTCCTCAAACCAAATTCGTAAACTGTTTAATTCATTAACGCGTTCAAAAAGCTCATCTTCGTATTCAAGTGAAAGTACCGCTGCAGTTTGGGCAACTGTAGAAACTCCAAACGGCACGGCTGTTTTACGCACTGCTTCAGCGACATTTTTTGGTCCGATGAAATATCCAATTCGTAATCCAGCTAAGCCATAAGCTTTTGAAAAAGTTCTTAATACGCCAACGTTTTCAAATTCAGTAAATAGCTCTAAGCCGCGAACTGCTTGATCGTCTTGATTAAATTCAACATAAGCTTCATCGACAATTACCAAAATATTTTTTGGAACTTTTGCTAAAAACTCTTTAAGTTCAAGGTGATTTACTACTGCCCCGGTTGGATTATTTGGTGTGCAAACCATAATCAACTTAGTTCTAGGTGTGATGGCTTTGAGCATCGCGGCTAAGTCATGTTCGGTTCCATTTTTTAATGGAACTTCTACTGGAGTAGCACCAACGATTTTTGTGATGATTGGATAAGCCTCAAAAGATCTCCAAGCATAAATAACTTCATCACCAGGCTCTGCCACAGCTTGCATAATTTGTTGGCAAACTCCAACTGAACCGGTGCCAGTAGCAATGTTTTCGGGATTTACCGAAAACTTTTTGGCCAAAGAATTAGTCAATTCAGTTACAAAAGGATCTGGGTACCTATTTATTTCTAATGCACTATCAGCAATTGCTTTGAGCACACTTGGCAATGGTGCAGTTGGATTCTCGTTACTGGAAAGTTTGTATGGCTCAAGCCCAGCAACGCCAGCAACTTTCTTACCTGCTTTATATGTGGGTAAGTCATTAATGACGGGTCTAAGTTGTGGTTCCACAGTTAGAGCCTAAAGGTAATTTGGCTTACCCACTAACTGACAAGTTCTTGAATGGCTTCTTCAAACAGTTTTGCATGTAAGTCAACTTCTTCGACTTTAGTTGTTGGACACATAAGTGCCATGTTATGAAACGGGGTCATTAAGATTCCACGGTTGCACATGAACAAATGCATGTATTCATCAAGTTCATCGTCACTTGCTTTTGCAGATTGGGTTCCATTAACCGGTGCTGGTTTAGTAAATCGATATTCAGCACGTGCACCAACTTGAGAGATACTCCATGGGATGTCGTACTTAGCTAAAACTGAATTAACTTGATTAGTGTAACGATCGCAAAGTTTGATCATTTCATCGAACGCTGCATCAGTTAAAACTTCACTCAACGTTGCTCGCATGGCAGCCATCGAAAGCGAGTTACCGGCAAGTGTGCCACCAACACCACCCACGTCGATGATGTCTGCTTCTGGATGCGCCTTTATAGCTGATGCAACTTCGTGCGTAATGCCATAAGCACCAGATGGAATACCGGCACCGATTGATTTACCGATTACAAAAATATCTGGCTTCAAATTGTCTCGCTTAGTCATGCCACCCGGTCCAGCAGAAAAAGTATGTGTCTCGTCGATCATGAGTAGCGCGCCATATTTAGTTGCTAATTCGCGAAGACCCTCGAGAAAACCAGGTTGCGGTAGCACAATTCCAATGTTTGTCATTGCTGGTTCAGTAAGAATTGCGGCAACGTCACCGTTTTTTAATTCACGCTCGACTGCAGCTAAATCATTAAATTCAACTACTCGAGTGGTTTCATCTAATGGGACAGGTGGTGCTACGTTTCCTGGTCTTGCAGTTGCAGTGCCGTCAGCGGATGGGACAGCAAAAGTTTCATCTACTGAACCGTGATAACAGTAGGCAAAAACTAAAATTTTGCTTTTGCCGGTTGCCAGACGTGCTAATCGAACTGCCCACCTATTTGCATCAGTTGCCGTCAAAGTAAAAGACCAAAGTGGTAACCCAAATCGACGAGTCAATTCTTGGCCAACCCATTGAGCGTCTTCGGTTGGCAGCATTGTGGTGATTCCACCGTCATCCATCATGCGTTTAGCAATTGCTTTAGTGCTAGCAGACGGTGAATGACCTGCCATCGCACCAGTGTCGCCTAGGGCAAAGTCGATGTAGGTATGGCCATCGACAGTTTTAATTGTGTTTCCGTGTGCGCTTTCTAAATAAAGTGGAAAGCCACCAGACCACTTATTCATCCAGGTCATTGGCACACCACCAAATAAATTTGTGGCATCTTGATAAAGCGCTAAAGACTTTGGATTTCGTTCCCGGTAAGTTTTACGTTCGCGTTCTAATAGCTGATTTAATTTTGCGCGGTCGATATTCGGCACGCTAACACCCCTTTTGGATGTTTTTATTCTTACACAAGCAAAATTTTTTAGGAATTAGCCATGTCAACAAAGCGGCTGTAGTGCCCTTGGAATGCAGTAACCACGGTGGTGATTGGGCCGTTACGGTGCTTAGCCAAAATAAAATCTGCTTCGCCTGCACGTGGAGATTCACGATCATAAACATCTTCGCGGTGTAACAAAATAACCATGTCTGCGTCTTGTTCTAACGAGCCAGATTCACGTAAGTCAGAAAGCATCGGACGTTTATCTTGGCGCTGTTCAGGTCCACGGTTTAACTGGCTGATTGCAACAACTGGAATTTCTAATTCCTTTGCCAGCAACTTAAGTGATCGAGAGAATTCACTAACTTCAACTTGGCGACTTTCAACTTTTCGACCACTCGACATAAGTTGCATGTAGTCGAGCACAATAAGTTTCAAATCAAAACGTTGTTTTAAGCGGCGTGCTTTAGCGCGGATTTCCATCATGGTCATATTTGGTGAATCGTCAATAAATAAAGGTGCGTCGTTAACTTGGCCAACTTTGGTTGCTAGTCGTTGCCATTCAGCTTCGCTTAAAGTTCCGGCGCGCATGTTACCTAGCGAAACTTGTGCTTCGGCAGAAAGTAAGCGCATGACGATTTCATTTCGACTCATTTCAAGCGAAAAGATCGCAGAAGTTAACCCATTTTTAATACTCGCATTGCGTGCTAAATCTAACCCAAGAGTTGATTTACCAATAGCTGGACGAGCAGCAAGGATTATTAACTGACCTGGATGTAAACCGTGTGTGACTTCATCTAGTCCACTGAATCCAGTAGGTACACCTGCTGCAACTCCACCGTTACCTTCGATTGCTTCGAGTTCAGTAAGTGCGTGTGGAATTAAATCTGAAAGTGGTGCGTAATCTTCAGAGGTACGACGTGCAGTAACTTCATAAACTTCGGCTTGAGCTTTATCAACTAGGTCATCAACTTCTGAATCGCCAGAGTAACCCATCTGTGCAATTCGAGTTCCGGCTTCGACTAAACGTCGCAAGATTGCGCGCTCAGTAACAATGCGCGAATAGTAAGCAGCATTTGCTGCAGTCGGAACACTTGCTACTAGCGTGTGAAGATACGCAGCACCGCCAACATTTGTTAGCTTTCCAGTTTTAGATAAGTAGTTTGCGATTGTGATTGCATCTGCCGGTTCACCACGACCATAGATATCTAAAATTGCACCATAAATAGTTGCGTGAGCTGGTTTGTAAAAATCAACTTCGCGAAGTGTTTCAACAACATCTGCGATTGCGTCTTTACTTAGCAACATTGCGCCAAGCACAGATTGTTCGGCGACCAAATCTTGCGGTGGAACTGGAGTTCCATCGTCTTGGTAATTGCGGGGTATTTCCGCAACGCTCATTGAAGCCACCTGAATAACTAGTTATAACCAGGTATGACTTTATGTTCCGGCTCGGACATACTCAATGGTCCCTGTGGATAAGTATGTGGACAAAATGTTGAAAAGCCTGTGTTTACTACCTTTTTGACTGGGGATATCTTGTGGGGTTGCAGGCGAGTAACTCCAAAAAATGCCGGATTTTCAAGGAAAAATCGCTTTGGCAATTGTGGGTAAAAATTAATTGCTGATTAATTTTCCATCTTGTTTTGGCGTTAAGTACTTGCGCATCCGCACGCCAAAATAACCACCCAGAAGCTGTCCAATTACCAATAAACCAATCCATTGATTTACCCAGCCGTTGTGCAACATAAATCCAGAGATAGCTGGGCCCATTGCCGCAGCCATTACCCAAATTAGTGAGTCCGCTGAGTTGTACCGACCGCGCAAATGTTCTGGAGCAAGATCATTGGTTATCGACGAACCGATTGTTGACCAAATCATTTCGCCGATTGCAAAAATACCAACGCCGATAAATGCTCCGATAAGAGCCAGATTTAAGTTAACACCAAAGCCAATTATCGCCCAACTCAATGCCCAGATCGCTCCGATTATCCCAATTAGTTTTGTTCTGCTTCTTCCTTCGAGTCGGTTAATTACAAAAATTTGGCCAAGCACAATTACCCCGGTGTTCACTGCCCAAACCGGTCCGAGTTTATTTATGTTCAAGTCAGCAAATTCAGTAAGTAGTGGAGGTAAGCCAGCATCTACTGATGCATAACCACAAGTTAATAAAAGGAGTTTGACGCTTTGTATTTTTACAAAAGGTTTGTCTTTTAGTAGCTCGCGGAAACCATCGTTTTCATTTTCTTTTTCTTTCGGTGATGGGCCACCGTGTTCACGAAGGGTGTAAATAATCGATAAGAAAACTAAATAAGAAAGTCCATCTAGTAAGAAAAGTCTGGTGAAACTTTCTGGTTCATTAATGTCGACGATAAACGAACTAACAACGCCACCAATACCTAAACCAAGATTTAGCATCATGAACTGAAGACCGAATAATTTTGGTCGAAATTCATCAGGCACCATGCGCGCCATCATTGTGGTTTGCGGAGCCCAAATTCCAGCCGCGCCAAGGGTCACAAAGAAACCAACGAGAAATGCCATTGGGGTACTTCGGACAAAAGTCCAAGAGGCTACCGAAACAGCCTCTAGGGCAATTGCAAAAATCATTACTTTTCTTGGCCCGTAACGATCTACTAAAGTGCCAAAAATTGGCCCTACGGCTAAACCAACAACAGCCATCCAAGATAAAACTAGAGATGCTGCGGTCAACGACAAACCAGCAATGCGATGTAAGTAGACGACAATTACGGTGAGCGTTAAGCCGCCACCTAATGAATTTAAAAAGGTGCCAAGTAAAAATCGACGCGCTGCTGGCGTCAATTGGTCAAACATTTTTTTCCTTAAAGTTTTATTTCATAAAGTTCAAATTAAAAAAGGGACAGATTGCTCTGCCCCACTTATTTCCTTTGGCTTTTGGTGAGCAACAACATTTCATTGTCATTCACCAAATTCCATTAAGGAATTTGGTGGAGAATAGGGGACTCGAACCCCTAACCCCTGCCTTGCAAAGGCAGTGCTCTACCAATTGAGCTAATTCCCCGAGATTTGTCAGTCCGGAAACTGCGCTAGACCAATTTACTCACTTGTGGCCTGTGTCCACAATTCCTGTTCGGCCTTACTTGCTTCAATTTGTTGGTAGACCACATAACCTGTTAAGGCTAGGAGTGCCAGCGATAGCAACTTCTTCATGTTCTTACCTCCTCATTTAATGCGTGGGCCTAGATGGACTTGAACCATCGACCTCTTCCTTATCAGGGAAGCGCTCTAACCAAGCTGAGCTATAGGCCCGAAGAAACTCAGTCCACAACCCTGACGAGCTATGGCCCTTGTGACGAATTACGAGGTTACCCTAATTAACTAAATCCACGCAAAAGCCAGATTTTGCTATTTCTTTTTCTTTCCAGTTGATTTAGCAGGTGCTTTTTTGACTGGTTTACTTGCCTTTTTGACAGCAGCTTTTTTGGCCGGGGCTTTTTTAACTGGTTTTGGCTGAGTAGCCTTTTTTGGTTTTTCTACCGGTTTGGCTTTTGTTACCGGTTTTGGTTTAGCTACTGGTTTGGCTTTAACTTGAGCAGGTTCTTTTTTAGCCGCAGTTTTAATTTCAGATTTCACTTCAACCGACACTTCAGGCTCTTCTTCGTCTTCAACTAAACCATTTGTTGGTTGTTCAAGTTTTAGTTGCTCGAGTTTGGCTAAAGTCGCTGCAGATGATCTAGCAACAGCGACAACTTCTTCATCTTCGCCAACTTTCATAAATGAAACACCCATGGTGTCTCGACCAGCGGCACGAATTTCTTCAACACGTGTTCGAATTACCACACCGTTACTTGCTACGGCAAAAAGTTCATCATCAGCTTCACAAACTAATGCGCCAGCTAGGCCACCACGTTTTTCAGATAGGCGCATCGCACGAACACCCAAAGTGCCTCGGCCTTTTGCATTCCATTCACTCATCGCGCTTCGTTTAGCAAAACCGCCATTTGTGATTGTTACTACATAAGCATCTGGGTGCGCTACTTCCATGGTTAATAAATGATCTTCTTTATTTTTAAAGCGAATACCAATTACGCCAGTTGCACTTCGGCCCATAGGTCGTAAAGTGTCATCGCTGGCATTAAATCGAACTGAATTACCTAATTTAGAAACTAGTAATAAATCGTCATCGTCTGAAATTAACTGAGCCGACACAACTGAATCGTCATCGCGTAAATTAATGGCGATCAAACCTGTGCTTCGATTCGAATCGTATTCAGTCAATTTAGTTTTCTTAACTACGCCATTTCGAGTAGCAAGTACTAAGTAAGGGGCTTGTTCGTAATCGCGTAAATCTAGAACTTGAGCTACAAATTCATCTTGGCCAAGTTGCAATAAGTTGGCTACGTGTTGACCACGGGCATCTCGGCCTGCTTCAACAAGTTCGTAGGCTTTAACGCGAAATACTCGGCCGCGATTAGTAAAGAACAAAATCCAATGGTGAGTGGTAGTTACGAATAAATGTGTGACCACGTCATCTTGTTTTAATGCCGCGCCTTTGACGCCACGTCCACCACGTTTTTGTGCGCGATACAGCGCAGCTTTAGTGCGCTTAACGTAACCATTTTGGGTAAGCGTTACCACAATTGGTTCTTGCGCAATTAGATCTTCGTGGCTCACATCATCTTCGGCGGCAACAATTTTAGATCGGCGTTCATCGCCAAATTTCTCAACTAGTTCAGCGAGTTCTTCGCTAACAATTTTGTACTGGCGTTTTACATTACTCAAAATATCTTTGTAATCAGCAATCTCAGTCATTAACTTGTCGTGCTGTGATTGCAATTCATTTCGCTCAAGCGCAGCAAGTTTACGTAACTGCATATCAAGAATTGCTTGGGCTTGAAGTTCATCAATTTTAAGTAACTTCATCAAACCTTGTTGAGCAACCGATGCTGATTCTGAACCACGAATTAATTTGATTACATCGTCGATTCGTTCGATTGCCTTTAATAAACCAATCAAAATGTGGACGCGCTCTTGAGCAATCCGAAGTCGGTAGGCAGTGCGTCTAGCAATTACTTCGATTTGATGATCGATCCAATGCGAAACGAAAGCATCTAACGAAAGTGTTCTTGGAACACCATCAACGAGGGCGAGCATATTCGCGCCAAAGTTATCTTGGAGTTGAGTGAACTTAAATAAGTTATTTAAAACAACTTTTGGAACTGCGTCTTTTTTAAGGACAACAACAATTCGCATGCCGGTTCGTGAACTTGATTCATCGACCAAGTCAGCAATACCTGAAATCTTTCCGGTATCAACTAATTCGGCAATGCGCTCCATCAAGTTGTCTGGGTTTACTTGGTAAGGCAATTCGGTGATCACGATGATCGACCGACCACGTTTGTCTTCGGTTATCTCGGTTACTGCCCGCATTGTGATCGAGCCGCGACCAGTTCGATAAGCATCTTTTATTCCGTTGCGACCAACAATTAAGCCACCGGTAGGAAAATCTGGTCCAGTGATGCGTTCGGTTAAGGCAGCTAATAGTTCTTCGCGCGTGGCATCAGGATGTTCAAGTGCCCACTGGATTCC
>JACCDL010379065.1_pt1 | contig 13130 bp, 10 predicted proteins | sample 7441931 | NCBI WGS metagenome assembly JACCDL01 (sample SAMN15323437, study PRJNA562643) | freshwater metagenome | isolation source: river surface water | place: USA:Blue River Watershed | collected 2017-08-16 | reverse complement strand
TCCACTTGGTAGCGGCTGGGATCGTAGTGGATGGGTGAAAATTCGCCTTTGGAAAGTCCATCATCTCTTCCGACGCCAATGGAGGCAAAGCCTAGGCCTTCATTTAATTCGTTCAATTGATGCGCTAATACCTCTTGGGTGCCAATGATACCAATTTGGTGAAATTGAATCAGCTGCATGACTTGGGAAGCCCGATCTTTCCAAAGATTGCCCACATCGTTGGGATTATCCCATCGGATATTGAAGGTGGCAAGTCGGTGGGTTTGGGCAGAAACTAAGTCTGTCCTCAAAGCGATTAGAAAAAGGAAGAAAAGGAGGAATACCGTACGGGTAACTGACATAATTTGGAAACAAATTCGTGAATTGATGGCTTTCACTTAAAATTGCCTATTAATTTCATGAAATGAAAACGATTCAACCCAAAGACCTTTCGACTCCTGAGTTGCAAGCACTCTTGCAAGGTGCCGTGGCTCCTCGGCCCATTGCCTTAGTAAGTAGTATCAATAGGGCTGGAGCCGTTAATTTAAGCCCTTTTTCTTTTTTCAACCTATTTAGTGCCAATCCTCCCATCCTGGTTTTCTCTCCTTCCCGCAGAGTGCGTGATAAGAGTACCAAGCATACCTTGGAAAACGTACTTGAGGTGCCCGAAGTAGTCATTCATGTGGTGGGGCATAGTTTGGTAGAGCAAATGTCCCTCGCTAGTACAGAATATGCGAAAGGGGTCAATGAGTTTGTGAAAGCAGGGTTGACTGAAGTCCCCTCCAATCTAGTTGCTCCTCCAAGGGTTAAGGAAGCGCCCTTGGCTTTTGAGTGCCGTGTGAATCAGGTGATTTCTCTTGGGGAAGAAGGGGGCGCAGGCAACCTAGTCATCTGTGAGGTACTTCAAATCCATCTGGATGAACGGATTTTAGATGCGTCAGGGGCCATCGCTCCGCTAAAGCTGGATCCAGTAGCCCGCTTGGGAGGAAATTGGTATACTAAAATCACTGCTGAATCTTTGTTTCAAATCCCCAAGCCATTGACTACCTTAGGAATTGGGGTAGATCAGATTCCGGAGGAAATTCGTTTCAGCCCTGTGCTTACAGGGAATAATTTAGGGCGATTGGGCAATGTGGAGCAACTTCCAAGTTCAGAAGAACTAGCCGCTTTTGGTCAAACCACTGAAATGTTGGAATTAAAAAAGCGCTTTCAACAGGATCCTGAATCTTGGATAGATCACCTGCATCGCTGGGCTCAAGAGGAATTGGAATCCGGTAACGTGGAGCTCGCTTGGAAAATACTCTTGCAAAAGTGAGGAGCAAAAAAAAACTCAGCCTGAGAGCTGAGTTTTTCAATTATTTGATCACTAGATCTTGAGGCATCCTGACCTGCACGCCTTGGTAATTTTTGAGTGTTTGAATTTTTTGGTAGAGCGGGTACTGCTCTCCCAATTGGGTCTGAAGGATGCGGACTTGTACTTGATCGGAAAAGTTGAGCATCAATTCTTCAAACCAAGGTTTTTTCTCAGGGAAGTACACCACTCGGTAATCTTCTCCCGCTTTGATCTTTGCGGCAGCAATACTAACCGCTGTATCCAAGCCTCCCAAAACATCTACTAATCCACGTGCTTTAGCCTGCGTTCCTGTCCAAACTCTTCCAGAAGCTACTTTGCGAACGGAATCTGGGTGCATTCCTCTTCCTTCTGCTACTCGAGAAATGAAGGTCTCGTAACCATCTTCCACGCTGGATTGGATGATGGTTCGTTCTACTTCGGTCAAGGGTCTGGCCATATTTCCAAAATCCGAAAGCTCTCCTGTGGAGACCACATCCGTGGTCACTCCCAATTTGTCATTGACAAGTTCCTGCACATTGAATAGGATACCAAAAATACCAATGGATCCCGTGATCGTGTTGGGCTGTGCTACAATCGTATCGGCAGGTGCAGATATGTAATAGCCTCCTGAAGCGGCTACTTCACCCATGGACACAATAAGCGGCTTGGCCTTTTTGGCTTCAGCCATTTCTCTCCAAATTACTTCTGAAGCAAGGATAGATCCTCCTGGAGAATTCACACGCAAGACAATGGCTTTGATGTTCTCGTCTTTTCGCGCCTTCCGGATTTCTTTGGCAAACTTTTCAGAGCTGATGGCGCCTTCTACGTTTCCGTCAACAATCTCACCTTCGGCAAGGATTACTGCAATTCGGTTTGGAGAGGTAATGTTTTTGCTTTTAGCAAGCCCACCTAAGTCAGTTGCATTGATGGTGGAGATTTGGTCTTCCTCATTCAATCCCAGTTTTTCTTTGAGAATGCTGTGTACTTCATCCTCGTATTTCAGAGCTGTAGCTAGCTTATACGTTACTGCATCTTTTGGCTTGCGAACCAGCATCTGATGGTTGATTTTAATGAGGCTGTCTTTGGCTATTTTTCGTGATTCAGCAATCAAGTCAATGGCATGACGGTTGATGTCATCCAAAAAGTATTGCGTCTGCAAGCGATTTTCTGGGCTCATTTTGTCCAAAATGAAGGGCTCTACTGCACTTTTAAATTCACCTACACGGAATACTTCGGGCTTGATTCCTACTTTTTCAAAGAAACCTTTGAGAAAAATTCCTTCCGAGGAGAAGCCGTTGAAGTCAATGCCTCCCAGTGGGTTCAAGTAAATTTCATCTGCCACAGAGGCCAAAAAATAGCCCCCTTCGGAATAGGCTTCATCGTAGGCAACGATAAACTTACCAGATTCTTTAAAGTCTTGTAAGGCCTCGCGAAGCTCGAGCAATCCTGCTTGTCCAGCACCAAAAAGTCCTGCATTCAAGTAGATGCCTTTAATATTCTCATTGGTTTTCGCTTCTGCAATTGCTTTTTTGAGATTGACCAACCCGGCAGAATTATCTCCTCCAAATGGATCAAGGAAAGAACCAAATGCTAAATCCTCCTCCGAGGTCCGCTCTACTAGGATGCGTCCATTCAAATCAAGATGGAGAATGGAGTTTTCTTCCAAAGTCACTTCTTTCTCAGAGGACGCCGCTACCATGCCCAAAAGGGCAAAAACAATAACTAAAGCCACAATGCTAAAAGCGAATAGGCCGACGATTACTGCCAAAACATTACCTAAAAACTTCATAGTAGTATAATTTAGACTGTAAATTTAGCCTAATTTGGACCAACTTTTCAAAAAATATCCAAAGGACTGATGCAAACTGAGGTGGTACTAGGAATTGGTGGGAATAAAGGCGATCGTGCAAACTATTTGCTCGAGGCTAGAGAGGCTTTGTCCCAGCAGTTTGTTCTAATTTCTTGTTCTCAGGTTTACGAATCGGAAGCTTGGGGAGGAGTGGCTACAAATGGAAATTTCTTGAATCAAGTCCTCCTCCTACAAACTAGCTTAGCGCCTTTAGCCTTATTGCAAGTCACGCAGGAGATTGAAATTGCTCTAGGAAGAACTCGCGAGCAGCACTGGGGGGACCGCACCATTGATATTGACATCCTTTATTTTGGTGATCAGGTCAGTTCCGACCCCCAACTGACATTACCTCATCCTTACCTTGCGGAGCGAAGGTTTGTATTGCAACCTTTGGCAGAAATTCTCCCCCTCAAGAAACATCCACTATTTGACAAAACCACTGTTCAACTCTTGGAGGAGTGCAGTGACCTGGGTCAGGTGTCAATTTGGAAAAGAGGAGAAAAAAAATCCCACCTGCTGTAGGTGGGATGTTCACTTAAAGTCCGGAGACAATGGCCTCAGGATGTATTTTTTTGACTAAGCCTTGGAGTACTTTTCCTGGGCCACATTCTACAAATTCTGTTGCTCCATCGGCTACCATTTGTTGTACGGATTGAGTCCATTTTACTGGGGCAGTCAGTTGGGCGATTAGGTTAGCTTTGATTTTAGCTACATCGGTTACTGCTGTCGTACTTACATTTTGGTAAATTGGGCAGATCGGGGTGTGAAACTGAGTCTCTTCGATGGCTTTTTGAAGTTTCTCTCGTGCTGGTTCCATCAATGGAGAGTGGAAGGCACCTCCTACAGGTAGGGGCAGGGCTCTTTTTGCCCCTGCTGCCTTGAGTAGTTCACAGGCGATTTCAATGCCTTTGGTAGATCCGGAAATCACCAATTGTCCTGGGCAGTTGTAATTAGCGGCAACCACTACTTCTTCAGTGATTCCAGCGCAGATTTCTTCGACCACCTGGTCTTCCAATCCCAAGATCGCTGCCATGGAGGATGGGTTAATCTCACAGGCTTCCTGCATGGCTAGCGCGCGCTGAAATACCAAGGAAAGCCCATCTTCAAAGCTCAAAACGCCGTTGGCCACAAGCGCAGAAAATTCGCCCAAGGAATGACCTGCAACCATATCAGGAGAAAAATCAGGTGTAGTTTTTGCCAAGATTACGGAGTGCAAAAAGATGGCAGGCTGCGTTACTTTGGTTTGCTTGAGTTCTTCTTCTGTGCCTTCAAACAGGATGTCTGTAATTCGAAACCCCAAGATCTCATTTGCTTTTTCAAACAAGGTTTTGGCTTCTGGATTTTCATCGTAAAGGGACTTACCCATTCCTGGGAATTGGGCTCCCTGGCCCGGAAATACAATCGCTTTCATTTCTTAAGGTAAGGATTTTGCAGCCTCAAATATAGGTTTTTTTGATCTTCAATTGGGAAGAGATTAAAAGCTGTCCAGGGTGGGGAAGTGGGTAGACAGTACTTTTTTTCGATTCTCTGAAAGCCAGCGGATAAATGCTTTGACTGCAGGAGAGTGTTTTTTTTGTTTTAGCCAGATCAATTTCCAATCTGCTTTTAGTGGAAGACCGGGTAATTCTAAAAGTGAAATTCGTCCCTCCTTGAGTTCTTGTGCCATGGAAAAGTTGGAAAGTAATGAAGCTCCTAAGCCTGCCATAACCGCCTGCTTTACCGCTTCATTAGTGGCTAGTTCTAGGTTGCTTTCCACATGAATGTCACGTTCCTGAAAAAACTTCTCCATCATGGTACGGGTGCCAGAGCCTTTTTCCCGAACTAGGAAGGGTACTATTTCCCACTTTCCTTCCTTTATGGCGGCAGCATAGGTTTCCTTTTTTTCAGGAGAGCATGCCAAAAACCATTTGTTTTCAGCCAGTTGGATGCTTTCCAAATCCAATTCATCCGGCCAGAGGGATACCAAGGCCAGATCTGTGGAATTTTCCTGTAAATGAGCCAAAACTTTGTATCGGTTGGAAACTTCCAGGCTAATTTCCACATGGGGGTGAATTTTCATGAAATCAGCCATTAGGTAGGGAATAATGTATTTGCCTGTAGAAACTGCAGAGATTCGAATCTTTCCTCCAAGCAATCCCTTGAGTTCCAACATTTTTTCTTCGATCTGCCCAAGCTCTCCAAAAATCCGGTCTGCTGTATCCACCAACTCTTGCCCAAATTCGGTGATGTGAATTCGCTTTCCAATGATTTCGGTGAGAGGTACTTCAAACTGTTCTTGTAAGTTTTTCAATTGAATTGAGACCGCGGGTTGTGTCATGCTCATTGCTTCTGCTGCTTTGGTGATGCTTTGGAACTTTGCAATGGCTTGAAAAGCCTTCAATTGATGTAGGGTGATATTCATAAAGTAAATTAATTTAAGAAGCATAACGAATAAAAAAATATTATGTTTTATTTTTTTTGAAAAGTAGCATGGGTGATATTTGCGCCATGGATTTTCAAATTCTTCTGAATAACCTTACCAATCCAAGTTTGCTCTTTTTTGTGTTGGGCATATTGGCAGTCAAGTTGAAAAGTGATTTAGAGATTCCTGCAACGAGTGCTAAGTTCATCGCGCTCTACTTGATGATCTCCATTGGCTTTAAAGGTGGACAAGAATTATCTCACAGCACCTTCAGTGCCACCATACTTTGGTCGCTTGGTTTTGGGGTTTTCCTTTCTGCGTCTATTCCTTTTTACACTTTCTTTCTCTTAAAACGAAAACTGGGCGTTCCCAATGCAGCTGCTATCTCGGCCGCTTATGGCTCCATTTCAGCAGTGACTTTCGTGGCGGCGGCAGCTTTTTTAGAGGTTCAGGGAGCAACTTTTGGAGGCTATATGGTGGCCGTAATGGCCTTAATGGAAGCCCCAGCGATTATTTCAGGGATGATTTTGCTGCGCAAATTTACTCCCTCAAAGACTGAAGGAGGGTTTAAACAAATGGTCATTCACGCCTTTACCAATGGTTCTGTTCTGTTGATTTTGGGGAGTTTGGTGATTGGCTTGATTGCCGATGAAAAACAGGCGGAGGGAATCAAACCTTTTGTAACGGATATCTTCAAAGGGTTTTTGGCGGTTTTCTTACTAGATATGGGAATTACAAGTGGAAGAAAGTTGAAAGCGTTTTTCAAGACGGGCTATTTTTCTTCTTTGTTTGCGATTTTGGTACCGCTAGTCAATGGAGTAGTCGTCGCTTATGTGAGTCAATGGATTAGTCCAGAAGTTGGGGATCGATTGATTTTTGCTATTCTGGCTGCCTCGGCTTCCTACATTGCTGTTCCGGCGGCGATGAAACTTTCCAATCCGGATGCAGACGAGGGGCTTTACGTACCCATGGCTTTGGCTGTCACTTTTCCGTTCAACCTGACTCTCGGTATGCCAATTTATTGGATGATTATTCAAGCAACCTAAAGGGGATAATCTACTGTTAAAAATCGTTCTCTTTCTGAAGGGGTAGGCATTCTGCAACTTTCTCTTCTGCCGAACCAGGTAAAGCGATTGGCTCCAATCCATTGGTAGATGCTATCTCGAATGCCCTTCGGAAGAATTATCAAGGGATAAAGCAGTGGCCAGCCCCTACGTAATTGTCGTGCTACCCGCAATGCTGCAGTACTCCCAAGGTAGACTTTTCCTTTTTCAACCAAAATTAGACTGTCCAAGTAAGTGGAAGGGTAGTCAAAGTGCTTCAATACGCGCTGTCCCGCAGGACTTTGCAAGGCTGCAAGTCGTAGTTTTTTCTTGGTATCCCGCTTCATTACAAAATCAACTGAGGCATTGCAAAGGCTACAGTATCCATCAAAAAGCAGGATGGAATGCGCCTCCATTAGCGAATGAGTTGAATGGTGCCTTTCAGCGTTTGCTGCTTTTTGCTTGGGTCGACCACATCGAAATACACCGTTCCCGAATAGTAGTAGGTGCCCGCCGGAAGTTCATTTCCACTTTTGTCTTTGCCGTCCCATCGAATAAATGGGTCATTCTCGGCAGCACTTTGGCTTGCATAGCGGAATACTTCGGTTCCCCAGCGATTCACGATAAATAGTTCTACCTGGCTCACAAATCTTGGGCATTTTGAAAAAGGATTGTCAAAAGCCATGAAGCTATCGTTGAGCCCATCGCTGTTGGGAGAAAATGCATTCGGCAGGAGGTAATTGGGGCAGTTATCCACGCACACCACATTACTCTTTGGACTTTCATTACCAGAGCGGTCAACGGCAGTTAGGTAGTAGCAGCCTTTGTAGTTTGACAGGTTTTGAAGCGTGGTACGGAGTTGCTGGGCAGTAAATTGGCCTATTCGAGTAAAGGTTCCATCGGGTGTTCCCTCAGGATTGAAATACAAACGGTAACCACTCAATTGATCGTCGCAGTTGCCGCTGAAATTTGGTTTCCAGCTCAATTCATGCTCGTATGCGATCGTGCCACATGATTCCTCTGAGACGTATTCTGTACAATCAGGACCTTCAAACGTCAAGACGGGTGCACAAGGTAGGCGATTGTCATCCGGCTTGGCGCAAATGATCTGAGATCGGTTGACGAAGGGGTAGGTTAACCCAGCAACATTGTAGGCCCCTTTGGTAATGACGTAGTAGCAATACTCCAGGTCCTTTTTCAATTTGACCCCATTGAAGTTTCCATCATCGAGGTATAGAAATCCTTTCTGTGTCACATCTACCTCGGCAATTTTTACAAAATTAGCCACGTCCGATGCTGCTGCATCCGTGCGATTGCGGTAGACCTCATGTTTGTATTGGGAAATGGAATTGTTCCAAGGAACAGTAAATGCCCATTTTAATTCGATGGCTTCGTTGATGATTGTTGGTTCGAGTCGAACAGAAGAAGCCTTTGAAGAAGTATCCACCTTGGTATTTTTGTCCCAAAGCACCACTTTGTAATTGTACACCAGGTTTTTTGTATTCAATTGTTTATCTGTAAACAAGGTGTCTGCTGTTTTTCCAAGAGAAATTCGGTTTTGGGAACCCGTGAATCCTTCGCTTCGAATCAACTCGTAGGAATAAGGGCCTGGGAATTGGGTTTTATCCAGATCGTAGGGAGGAGTCCATTTGACAAAAATCTCTCCATTTTTATCATCTGTAGCTGTGATGCTCACATTGGTCAATAGGGGTACATCCACATCAATGGTGAGGCAAATTTCTTCCGAAACAACACTTTCTCCAAGTCTCGGTGAAGGGAATGCCGCTACGAGTCTGTAGCAGTAGGTATTGCCAGGTGCCAATCCTATTCCCCCATTGGTGTCTGTGAAGGAAAATGTAGCCATGTCGGTAGTGCCAATCAATTCGTAGCCTGCTCGGATCCCTGTTTCACAAGAGTCCGGCTTGTAAGGATCTGAATTGATTCTTCGCCAAACCTGCATTTCTTGTGCAGAATTAGCGCAGGCATAGGGGTCCCAACTTAGTTTCGCCGTTCTTCCAGGAAGTTGCTCTAGTCCGTCCCAGACGGGAGGTGGACCAATGACTTTAATTTTCCAAGTCTGAATATCTACTAATTTAGGTCCAGTGAGTGGTTTGTCGGTGATACGTACACGTACCTCATACTCCCTTTCCCGCACATGATTGCAGATCGTTTGCCAATCAAAATTTACAATTCCTGGCTGAACCTGAAACTCGTTTTCTGGTTTGTAGGTGGCTGGAGAAGTATTGATTTCCATGGGCTCCCCAAAAACTTCAATTTTGATAGGATCTCCATTCGGATCTTGCCCTTGGATGATTTCCTTAATTCGTGTCCCTGCCACCACGCAAAGGTCAGGGGGAAGGATCAGCTTGGGGCGTTTGTTGTTCGAGTTTTCGATGAGGATCTGCATGTCCCGGACTACGTAGCCTATTTCTACAAATTTCCCTTCGATTTTGCGCCATTCGGTGATGCGCATGGCCACGTTGAATTGGCCTGCCGTGCCAGGAGAATCCCATACTAGGTCTCCAAAAATTGGGTCCACTCGTAAAAAAGCGGGTACTGAACCATCTTCACGTCGCTTGCTAAACTCCGCATTGGAGGGGTCTCGGTAGTTATTGACTACTCGCTCAAATCCCTGCTTGGGGATTTCAAGTTTGTAAGAAAGGCTATCCCCATCAGGGTCATAAGCTCCTGGATTGTGAATGTATCGAATATTGACTGCCCCATTATCTACTGGAGGAATAGTAAGTACGGGTGAATTGTTGACTCCGATGAAAGGATCAATCGTGATTTCGGTTTCCACATAAAAAGGGGTGTCTACCGAGTTGTCCATATTGAGTGTAAGGTCGTTTCGGTTAAATTCCAGAAATCGAATCTTGTACTTTCCTGGACCTTGAAAGGTGTGGGTGATGACAAAGGTGTTTTTTTCGATCATGTCCCCGAGATCTTCCACCAGCGAAAAATCGCTTTTTGTATTGAGCTGCTCTTCCCGACCATCTCCAAAATTGATTCGTCCAGGACCAAATACCACAGAGGATCGGGTATCCGTATAGCCTACTACCGTGATTCGGTAGGTGAGAGTCTGCACCGAAATCCGTTCTGCGATGATTTCCCCTGCACGAATGTGCGTAGCCCATGCGTGGGTAAAGGCTGAAAAAAACGTGATACAAAAAAGGACAAAGTAAATTCTAAACTTCATAACGGTCAAGGTGACTATACAATTGGCTACTCGGTTGATGAGGTCTATTTGCTGGACTTTCGATCCCCGATTCATCCCTATATACGAAGTAAACGGAAGTAGGGAGAAAAACCTTCAAAAATTAAAACAATAAAATTGAACAGACTGTTGAAATCCGTGAAAAAAATAAGTTTACCCTTTAAAATTTAAACCTTATTTAGAATCATTTAAAATAATAATGTACATCTTGCATGCATTGGATACTAGTCTTCTCAGATGTAAATTTGGCCACCTGAATAGCAAAACCACTTCGTTTTAAACTAATCGTTATCATTTATGAGTTGGGTTACCAAAACCTTGAATAGTACCCTAGGAAGAAAATTAATCATGGCCCTTACTGGCCTTTTCCTAATCCTGTTTTTGACAGGTCATGTGTCTGGAAATTTGCTTCTTTTTAAGGGAGACGGCGGTCAGGCATTTAACATGTATGCCAAGTTTATGACTACCAATCCAGCAGTGAAACTCTTGTCCTACTTGACCTACATCTCGGTAATTGGACACATTGTCTATTCCATTTTCTTGACTCAACACAATAAGTCTGCAAGACCTGTATCCTATGCAACTTCCAATGGTAGTAGCAACTCTGCTTGGTCTTCTCGGAACATGGGAGTTTTGGGAACGATCATCCTTATTTTCTTGGTAGTACACCTGCAAGGATTTTGGTACCAAATGCATTGGGGTAATGTTCCCACAGTTGAGTACGAAGGGGAAACTTATAAGAATCTTTTTGAGATCGTTTCCTTTGCGTTTCAAAATGAATTGCTTGTTGGAGGTTATGTACTTGCTATGGTCTTTTTGGCTTTTCACCTTTCACATGGGTTTGCCTCCGCTTTCCAGACCTTGGGTTTGAACCATAAAAAATATTCTCCTGCAATCAAGGCCATCGGCCAAGTATATTGTATTGTGGTACCTGCATTATTTGCGGCGATGCCACTTTATATTTATTTCACTAGCTAATTAATAGTCCTTTATGATACTAGATTCCAAAATTCCTGCTGGTCCTTTGGCAGAAAAATGGACTAAGCACAAGTTTAACAGCAAGCTGGTCAATCCGGCAAACAAAAGAAAATACGATGTCATCGTAGTGGGTACTGGTTTAGCAGGTGCTTCTGCCGCAGCATCTTTAGCAGAGTTGGGATACAATGTCAAGGCCTTTTGTTTCCAGGACAGCCCTCGTAGAGCGCACTCGATTGCGGCTCAGGGTGGGATCAATGCTGCTAAAAACTACCAAAACGACGGGGACTCTATCTACAGGCTTTTCTATGACACCATCAAGGGTGGAGATTACCGTGCTCGCGAGGGTAACGTGTACCGCTTGGCCGAGGTGTCTGTCAAAATTATCGATCAATGTGTAGCACAGGGAGTTCCTTTTGCTCGTGAATATGGAGGGCTTTTGGCCAATCGTTCCTTTGGGGGAGCTCAAGTTTCCCGTACTTTCTACGCGCGCGGTCAAACAGGACAGCAACTCCTATTAGGCGCCTACTCTGCCTTGAGCCGTCAGGTAGCCAATGGAAAAGTAAAGCTGTTTCCACGTACAGAGATGATGGACTTGGTGGTCATTGATGGCCAAGCCAAAGGGATTGTTACCCGTAACTTGGTCACTGGTGCAGTGGAAACGCATGCCGCACATGCTGTTCTTCTGTGTACTGGTGGCTATGGCAACGTGTTTTTCCTTTCGACCAATGCCATGGGTTCCAACGTGACAGCGGCATGGAGAGCGCACAAGCGCGGGGCGTTTTTTGCTAACCCTTGCTTTACCCAAATTCACCCTACCTGTATTCCAGTATCGGGAGACCATCAGTCCAAGTTGACCTTGATGTCTGAATCCCTTCGTAACGACGGAAGAGTGTGGGTACCAGCTACGCAGGAGATTGCAGAGAAACTTAGAAAAGGACAAATCAAAGCAAACGATATCAAAGAAGAGGATCGCGATTATTTCTTGGAGCGTAAGTACCCTTCCTTTGGTAACCTAGTACCTCGTGACGTGGCTTCTCGTAATGCCAAATACGTGTGCGACGAAGGACGTGGTGTAAACGAAACAGGAGAGGCAGTATTCCTAGACTTTCGCGATGCGATCAAGCGTGATACGCGTAAAATCATTGAACAGAAGTATGGAAACCTCTTCGATATGTACAAGCAGATCACTGGAGAAGACCCTTACGAAATGCCGATGATGATCTATCCAGCGGTGCACTACACCATGGGTGGACTTTGGGTAGACTACAATTTGATGACCACCGTGCCTGGCTTGTATGCCTTGGGTGAAGCCAACTTCTCTGAGCATGGAGCCAACCGTCTGGGTGCTTCTGCTTTGATGCAAGGACTCGCGGATGGGTATTTTGTAATTCCTTACACCGTAGGGGATTATTTGGCACAGCTAGCACCTACCAAAGTGGACGAAAATCATCCTGAATTTGCTCGCGCTAAAGAAGAAGTGAAGCAGGGAATTTCCCGTCTATTGAAAATCAATGGAACCAAGCCAGTGGATTACTTCCATAAAAGGTTGGGCAAGATCATGTGGGATAAGTGTGGTATGGCCCGAACTGAAGCTGGGTTGAAAGAAGCCAAAGCTGCTATTCAAGCCTTGAAAAAGGAGTTTTGGTCAGATGTGAAAGTGTTGGGCTCCAATGAGGAACTCAACCAAACTCTCGAGAAAGCAAACCGTGTGGCGGACTTCTTAGAGCTTGGAGAATTGATGGTGGATGATGCCTTGAATAGAAACGAATCCTGTGGAGGTCACTTCCGTGAAGAATACCAAACACCAGATGGGGAAGCTTTGCGTGACGATGAGAATTTCGCTTACGTAGCTGCATGGAAATACCTAGGGGAAGGAAAAGAGGAAGAGTTGGTCAAAGAAGAGTTGGTCTTTGAAAATGTGAAACTTACCCAGCGTTCCTATAAATAAGTTGTTGACAATCACTTCAAGTTGAGGTGCTATTGGCTTTTTCTTTCCTAAAGGCAAAAAAAGCCAAAGCCCTTAACTCAAAATAAAACTAGCGTAGACAGATGAAATTGACTTTAAAAATCTGGAGACAGAAAAATGCAGCTGATAAAGGGGGATTTGCTACCTATGTAGTAGACCATGTGTCTAAGGACATGTCTTTCTTGGAAATGTTGGACGTTTTGAATGACCAACTGACTGAAAAAGGGGAAGACCCGGTCCATTTTGATCACGACTGCCGTGAAGGCATCTGCGGGATGTGCTCCCTGTATATCAATGGTAAACCACATCGCCCGCTACAGACTACCACCTGTCAGTTGCACATGCGTTCTTTCTCCGATGGGGAGAC
>JACCDL010804014.1_pt1 | contig 13134 bp, 7 predicted proteins | sample 7441931 | NCBI WGS metagenome assembly JACCDL01 (sample SAMN15323437, study PRJNA562643) | freshwater metagenome | isolation source: river surface water | place: USA:Blue River Watershed | collected 2017-08-16 | reverse complement strand
TGAAGCCGAAAAAGAACACGTACTCGACAATGCGGTTCATCAACATAGTACCCGTATTGTAGCAACTGATTGCGCGAAATGAAAACAACAAAGTCCGGACAAGTGTCCGGACAGCAGTGAACCCATTGGAGCAAAACTAGATGCACTACATGCTGAAACGGCCACGAAGGCGCATCGCTTCAACAATTCGCTCTACTCCGAGGTAGTACGCCGCTTCACGGAGCGAGAGATGCTTCGCTTCGGCCAAGTTTGCCACATCGGTAAAGGCACTCGTCATGAGTCGCTCAAGTTTCTCGGCTACCTCACGCTCGGTCCAGTAGTACTGCGCGCGATTCTGCACCCATTCAAAGTACGAAACGGTAACCCCGCCCGCGTTTGCGAGTACATCAGGAATGATGGTCACACCGCGGCTGTAGAGTATCTGGTCGGCTGATGGCGTCACTGGATTATTGGCCAATTCAACGATGATGGTGGCGGTTATTGTGGCTGCTGTCGCTTCAGTGATTGCGTTATCGAGCGCAGCCGGAACAATGATGTCTGACGGCACAGTGAAAATTGCATCAGCCGGCAGGGCGACCTGCGTGGCGTCGGCCGCCGCAATGACGCTTCCACTCTCCTGCTTCACTGCTTCAACCTGGTACGGATCAAGACCACCTTCAGCGTAGAGCGTGCCCTGACTATCAGAGACCGCGACTATGAGGTAGCCAGCGTCGTGGAGTAGCTTCGCCATCACGGCACCGGCGTTACCAAACCCCTGAATAGCAACCCGTTGAGACGCCACCGCAATACCAGCACGGGCGAGGTACTGAGAAAGCACCATGGCTCCACCTTCAGCAGTAGCGGTTGCCCGCCCGAGCGAGCCGCCGAGTGCGATTGGCTTGCCGGTAATCATGCCCGGCTCATGGTGGCCGACCACGGCTTCATACGCATCGAGCATAGCGGCCATTAGTCCCGCATCTGTGGCTACGTCAGGTGCTGGAATGTCTTTGTCGACACCGAGGTACGGTGCAAATTCAGTGGCGTACGCACGCGCTATAGCAACAGCATCTTCTCTCGTGAACTGCTTTGGATCAAAAGCCACTCCACCCTTAGCCCCACCAAGCGGTAGGTTAACGACCGCGCACTTAACAGCCATTGCCGCAGCCAGCGCAGTCACCTCATGGAGATCGGCTGCACTATGGAAACGTATACCTCCCTTGAATGGTCCACGGGCGTCATTGAACTGCACTCGGTACGCAGGGAGTGTTACTGCACCCTTCGAGGTTTGCACAGCAAGTGTCGCTTCGTGTCTCTGTTGCGGCTGCATGAGTTGCGCCAGTTCGGCTTCGGGTATGTTGAGCGTAGCAGCGGCTTTGGTGAGGTGTGACTGAATTTGTTCAAAAGGATTCATACAGACATTTATGCGTAATTACTGAAGTAAGGCGTCAAGCTCGGCAGCGATGAGTTCGTAGGTCACCACACCACGGTAGTGCCACACGATATCACCCGCTGCGTTAAAGATAATAGTTTCAGGCATCGCGTAGCCTCCGACTGATTGGTAGAACGCGTCAGTTTCATCAATCGCAAAGATGACGTTTGGTACCGCGGGTATACTCCCAATATACGCTGCAGCCCGCTCTTTTTGTTCTTTTCGATTAACACCGATAGCTACGACATTGCGATCACCGTACGTAGCGGCAATGGTGTTGAGGATTGGTAGTTCGGTAGCAGCGAAAGGGCTCCAACTGGCCCAGACGTTGACAACCCGCACGCTCCCGCGGTACTCGGTAAAACTAAATGGCTCGCCAGTCAGTGTCGTGTACGGAGTGAGCTCACTCTCTGCCAGCAATTCAGACGCTGCCTTCCCCACCTCATCGCGCACGGCGCTGTAGCGAATGTACCAAGTCACCAAGCCTGCGATAACGAGCAGTACCACAAGTATAAGAAGGGTGCGCTTTCCCGACGGTTCACGGAGCTTTGAGGCTATCATACTGTAATCATACTATACCGACCGACACCTGCATAAATGACCATGTTTACACTAAAAAACCGCCATGATTGGCGGCTTTTTTCGGCTAACCTTTGATGAATAACTCAAAGTCATCTGGTGTCTCGCCGGGTTCTGCTGGTATGAGATTGAGCGGGATTGAGCGACCCATGAATACTGCAGAAAAGGCAGCTTCTGCTGATGCTGCAGCAGTCACCGAGAAGCGCTGCACGGTGACTACCTGGGCGCAAAACTCAGCAGTGTTAATGACATTGAAGTCGACAGTAACTTGCTCGGGGTACGACTCTGCCACCGTAGCCCGCGCTTCAAGTAGGTCACACGGGGTTGGCAACTCAACTTCACCGACGAGCGTATGCACACCATCGATGTAGAAGTGCTTTGCATCAATCCGCGTTACCTGTGGGTAGGGTACCGGAACCGGAGGCGCGGGTACCACTGCGGCAGCCTCTCTGGCTAGCTCTTGCTTCTTAATGATAGCGAACGTAAACATCCCTCCCACGATAAGTACGAAGAGTACGATCGACATGACAATAGCACGTTGACTCATGATGTGTTGACCTAAGCTAATAGATAGTTCAAGTATACCACCTACTCAGAAGTGACGATATCGTTACCGATAAATACGGTGATACCTGGAGTCGATACACTTGGGTCGGTAAAGGCAGAAAGTGGCGCATCATCGAGTGCCTCGCTCAAGCGCTTCGCCTCATCAGCTACCCTCGGATCAAACACAATAACGGTATTCGCTCGCTCATCTTCCATTTCTGCAGTAAGGGTATCGACGCGGTACCCGAGCTCAGTCAAGGTATCTGCCACCACACCTCCCTGCCCTGGTGTATCACTGGCATTCACGACCGCCAAGGTAAATCCTTGTGCATCGTCGGTCGGAGTGGCTTGTGGAGCCTGTGTCTCTGACACAGCATCACGGATTATTTCTTCTGAAGAGAGAGTGACGGGTTCGTTACCAGCATCGACGGTAACTTCGTAGTCACGCTGCGCTGTTGTAACCGAAGCAATGTACCACCACAACACAGCAAACATAACGATGAACCCAGCCGCACTCAAGAAGAATCGCGGGTAACTCTCAATAAAGCGGATTAGTACTCGAGCCACATCGAGTGCAGCATGCACGCCACGCAGCCGTGCCTTGAGGTCGGTAAAGCCGGCGCGCACCGGTGCATTAATAGCAACCACCGGCTCTTCTTTAGATTGCGTAGCAACGGAAGTGCGCTCTATACGTACGTCGCCCTTCCCGAGCACGTAGCGTGGGCGTGCGCCGCGGTCGGGCGAGTCGGGGTCGATGCCCGACATGCGGAGCATGTAGCGCACGTACGCCCGAACCGACCGGGTAATGAGCCAACCACCGAGCAGGAGCCCAATGAGTACCATGAGTACTGGTTTAATCGGAATGACCCAGAAGCCAACTGCACGCGTCACAAACTTTTGCTCCTCCTGTCCGTAGCCGAGTGTGAGCTCAGCGCGGTAGCGACCGATATCGACAAGCGACGCTTCACCGCGCCAGGTGAATTCGAATTGGCGCGTACTTTCAGGCAGCACGTTGCCAAAATTTGTTTCGTGGTTGATTGGGATAACCCCTCGCTCCTTGCCCCACATATTGAAAATGCGAATCTCGCCGCGTGGTAAGAGGTGCACGTTACCCTTATTTTCAAAGCGCACCTCGAAGTCCATAGTCGGACCACCCGCAAACCAGCTCCCGCTTCGGAACGTACGTACCTCTCCACGCTCAACGACATCTCCAGCAATACGCACGAAGAAGAGCGACGTGATAATCTGAGACGTTTTAATTTCTACCGTCCCCTTCTCTACCGGCGGCCGGGTGCCAATCATGATAGCGGCGTAGTGGCCACCCGGCGGAGCATCCTGGGGTACAGAGATGGTGACCGGTACCGTGATACTACTTTCTTGTGGAATCACAAACGGCTCTGGCGACACATCCATCCACTCTGCCAGCGTCCGCCCACCATCAGTTTCATCAATCGGTAAAAAGGCTCCGTGACCGCGTTCGCCCTGCGGGATAAAGTTCACGGGTGTGGCATATACGGTGAGATCGTACGGGTTGTTATTAACCACTTTTACCCCACTACTCCACGCCTGACCCGGCATCGCTGCCATGTCGAAAATAGTCGGCGTGATACTGAAGGAGAGACCCTGCGCAGATACCGAAAAAACAGGCACAAGGAGTGCTATGGCAAGAAGGAAGGTTGTCCGAACGGAGGAGCGCATAGTTTATTCTGGGGAGCGAGCACGCTTGAGGTCGATGTCGTGATCTTTGGTATCGGAGACACTATCGCGCACGTAGAGCGCTACAGGCTCTGCTCCGTGATCATCTTCATCGATGTCGAACTTCCGGTGGAAGTACAAAGTAATGAGAACTGCTACAACCAAGACAACAAGGAAAATGATAATGAGCTGCACGAGCGGAGTGACATAGAAGTACGCGGTGTCTGTCACACTATCAGTCATGTGTTCGCCGTACTCAACCGAGACGTATACCTTGTACTTACCAATACCGAGCGTATCAGGAATTGCCACCGTAAACGGTGCACTCGCGTCTTTGAGTACCGCTGCCCCTTCGGTATTAAGCGGGGCAGCTGCCACTTCCTCGCCACGCGTATTGTAGAAGATAGCTTCACCACTATGGACCACATCGACACCCCCAGGGTTATTGAGTATGTAGGAAATTTCACCAGTCCCTTTACCGGTAACAAACCGGTCAACAGAAAAGCCCTCAAGGCGAACAAACTGATCTTGCTTTTTATCGACGACGAGGTTCACGAGAGTCCCCTCAGCCTGACCAGACATGACCGCCTTGGTTGCTTCTGGGCTGTTACTCGCTTCAGCAAAACCAATGTAGACACTGTACTCACCAGGTGCTGTATTGGGATTCATTCGAATTGTAAATGGCACCTGTTTTGTTTCGCCTGGGGCGAGCTCCATGCGGGCACGACTAATTTCTATCCAGCTGGTTGGTGAAGTGGTTCTATCAACCATTGATGGCTCTATAAATGACTCCACGACACCACTCCCGTCTACCGCCACCTCGTTGACGGAGGCATAGAGTCGTATCTGCTGGCCGCTTGTATTCGTGAGTGTGATTTCTTCAGTGATGATGTCGCGCTTCTCTACGTTGAGATTAAACGCCATTGGCACCACCGAGTGGGCCGAGGCCAGCACCACGTACGGTGTAAGGGCAAGCACTACACCAAGAACGAGGAGCGCGACGCCTGCATACGGAGTAAAGAATCGAGCGAACATATACATAACTAATAGACAGGGGTAATAATGTAGGTCAAAGCTGCTGCATAGTCACCAGCCGGCTGCAGCTCGCGGACCTGTAATTTGTATACAATATCATGAACCTCAGCCCCAGGCACACTGGAGTATACAACCTCGGCCGGCGACGTCGTGAGTGCCGCAAAGCTGTCGTCTGGTGCAAATCGGCTTGACGGACCCTCAAGGACGTCGTCGCTGGTGTGGTACCCGAAGCAGGCCGTCGCCAAAAGTGCACACCCAGAAGACCAGCTGAGTGGTGCGGCATTGGTGCCGGTAACTGGCGCCAGGGTGTTTCCGTAGGTATCGGTCATGTCCTGATCGGTAAAGGTCAGTACCTGGAAACCTTCGGTTGCGTTGGTGGATAAGGCGAGGCGCTGGATAGCCACGTACTCAGTGTTAACAGGCACATCGCCAAAGGTGATAGCTGTTGGTGTGGTCGCCACATCACTCGTATGACCATCAACCGTTACCCCAGCCGAGACACCGGTAGACGTCGCACTCAGTGTCGAGGAAGCCGCGAGCAAACTCGGGTACGTTGTACTGGCGGGCACATACTCGGCATCGTTTATGTTGTAAAAGCGGAAGTAGTATACGGCGTTAACACGCGCACCGGCGTGCTGCAGCGTGAACTCAAACTCACTGGTGGTGTACGTTGCGTGATCGAACGTAGCGCTTGTCGTACTGACTCCTTCGTTGTACGTACCACACCCAGCCGGACAGGTATCAGCATCGCTCAAGACCGTAGCAGCAATGACCCCGTTATCAGTCCCGGCACCATTGGCGTAGCACCAGAGTGAGTTCTCAAGACAGGTTGTTGTCGACACAACATCTGTCGCCGTCGCAAAGCTCGGGTCCTCGGAGAACTGCAGCTTAAACTTAACGTTGTTCCCAGGAGCTCCGGTCGTTTCAGCCATCGTGACGCGAAGCTTAATGAGTTCATTATCATCAACTCCAACCGGTGCAACATTTTCTGGTGCGAGGGCTACTGACGGCGTTGCGCTCCCCTCGTCGTCATAGAAGCGCCACTTTGTAAGTACCGGGCCGTACCCTACGGTACGAAGCACAGGGTAGGTCTCGTAGTCTTCAAGCGGTGACCCATCGCTTTCCACCATTCTAAAGCAGTAGTCACTCTTATCGTCAGCACCGTTGTGCTCCACGTTCCAGTCGTACTCAACACGCTCCCCCACCAGCGCCTGGTTCGGCACCAAGGCTGAAGGGTTTTCCTCTTCGTACGAACCGCGAATAGTTGACGCACTGAGGAGTACACTCGGCAACGTAGCACCATCGGTTGGACTACCAGCTTGCCCACGCCAAACGGCGGTCGTACTCGCGACCTCGCCGAGGTACGACCACGTACTGATGGCACTACACGCAGTTGCAGTTGGGCGCTTGGCAAACTGCAGCAAGAAGGAGTCTACGCCAGCCGGCATCGCAGCTGCCGTGACGCGCATACTCATACGAATACGGACAGACTCAGCTGGTGCAATCGGATCACTTGACGCTGTCATTTCTGCGTTCTCACCTAGGCTACCGCGCGCCACGGTCGGCGTAAGCGTGTCATTGTCTTCGTAGATACGGAAGTCATCTTGAATGAGCTTTCGTGACGCAGTCGGCCACTCAACGATTTCTACGCGGTAGAGGTGGTTATCGCCGTCATCTGATACCTGGAGATTAAACTGGGTATCAGAAATAATGCCAGCCGAAATCATTGGTTCAGGGTACGTGTTACCCGTACCGTCAGTGCTGTTGGTAATAAATAAACTCGCAATAGTGATATCGTCCAAGGCTGTGGTGAAGTTTACGTTAGTACTCGTGAGCCCACCGCCACCAGCGGCAATTGAGTTGTTGTAGCGGGTGACAATCATACGCTTACCAGTCACCTGTGTATTTTCAATAATCCACGCCACGGAGACGTGTCCTCCTGGGGTTGAAGCAGCACCGTTAAGGCGGAACGAAGCGACACCGATTGAAGAGAGCCACACCTCATGTCCGTAGTCAGCATGACTGGCGAGTCCAGACCCAGCTCGATGCTGCGCATGCACAAACGCACGTGAGAGACTGTTAACCGTAGTAATGTTCTCGGTCTGCGTTACACCAACCGCACTGTAGGTATGCTCGCTGCGCTGCACTTTCCAGTTGGCGCCAGTAAACTCAACGACGGCGTAGCTTAGCTGCACTGCATCACCCCCAGCTTCACCACGCGTAAAGGTGACCGTGTCACCGGCACTATTCCAGGCAGCGGTTGAGATACCGGTGTTGTAGTCAGCGCGACCACCGTCAGGGTTGTACTGCCCTGTAATAAACACCGCTATGTCAGCATCGGTTACAACACCAGAGACGGCACCGGTCGTGAGTGTCGTATTGGCCGCAACGTACGTTGCGGTATTAGCACTCCGAACAACGAACTCATTTTCACCACCGACGTCACCAATGTACTCCACCACCTCCCAGGCAATACGTGTATCGTTACCTGGAAACGCAGCACGCGAGAAGGTAATACCGCTCGTGATGTTATTTGGATTACTGATGTATGCGGTTACGTCAGCCGCGTTGTTGTTACCAGTACTACCTGCCGCTGGACCACCGCCGGTGTGATGACTATTGGTGATACGGATGAACGCGCGCGAGGCATCATTAAACTGCAAATCGTACTCAACGCCTTCAGTGATAGAGACCGTCGCGCCAGTTAAGTTACTGACACCACGGTACACCACGTAGTCACTTGCGAGCTTAAGGGTAACTTCTGCGTACTGGTCGTAGCTATCAAGTGGCGTACCGGCGTTGGTCACCCGGAAACAGTAAGAGCCGCCCTCAGTAATGGTACTGAGTGCTTGCAGTGAGTACTCAATTTCTGCGTAGCTTGTTGCCGCGATGGTGATGCTGCCAGTTTGTGAACTACTGTCTTCCTGGCCAGCTACAGCGGTGAAGGTACCTACATCGGTAACACCACCCACACCTTCTGCAATGTTGGTGGTATTGCTACCGTCCACAAGTTGCGAAGCAATAATCTGCCAGTCATCACCACCAGTAGCTACGTCGGTCCAACCCGTAGCGGCTGTACAGGTGGTCACCCGTTGTGCCCACTCGAGGCGGAACTGGTACCCGGTGGCTGACTGACCGCCGGTATTCGCTATACCAAAGCGCAGTCGGGTTACGGTTGAGTCTGGGTACTCAAGCCACGGAGTGTCTTCGGTCCCAGATGTTGCAGAGAGGGCCGTGGTTTCAGTACCATTATTTTCACGCCAGTGGTAGTGCGACTGAACTACGTTCGCTTTGGTGAAATTAGTTACTCCAGGCAGCAATACTGACGAGGAGGGTGCAATACTACCAGTGTTGATGACCAGGTCAGTCGCAGCGTTATTGAGGAAAATATCCAACTTCTCACCATCGGTAGCTGTGGCAAGTACATCGTACTCAACGTAGAAGCAGATGCCTTGGGTTGGACTGACGCTTACTGACCCCGTAAAGGTCGACTGATTTGAACCATTAAAGCCGTCAGTGTCAGTTGCTCCGTATTGCGTCTCATCACCATTAAACAGCTCACCAGTACAGTCGTACGGTGCTACAGTATCGGTTTCGTACCAGAGGACAATGTTGTCGATATCATTTTGCAAGTCAACCGTACCACTCGCATGAATAGTTAATGATGAAATGGTATGTGCCCCAACAGAACTATCGGTCACCACAAATCCGGCACCCAAATCTTGACCAGTTGTTGGAATGGACACATTCGCTACCTGGGTACTGGTGGCAGTTACCAAGAGGTCCGAAGCAATTGTCGCTTCAGGGAATCTTGTATATGCTTGGATATCTGTACCGCCACTAGTCACTTTAAAACAGTACGTCACACCGTCCCCGGCGGAACTATTGGCAGCAATTGAGTACTCCAACTCAGTAAATTGCGTTGATGAGAGTGTGATACTGCCCGAAGACGAGGTCGTTTCTCGGAGTGCCCCAGTACCGACAAATGTCGTATTTTCATTTGTGACACCACCAGAGCTTACTGCTATGTCAGTGGTATCACCATCAGCTATATTAGTAGAGGCAACCATGTCCCAGTCGCCACCACCAGCTCCAACGTCGGTCCAGCCTGTCGCCGCAGCACAAGTAGACACTCGCGTTGCATATTCAAGGCGGTACGCAGTAGCGGCTGAGGTTTTATTCCCTTCGTTTGAAACACCTAAGCGAAGACGGTACGGTACGGATCGGGGAAAGTCATTAAACACAGTATCTTCACTCCCGCCAGTGGCTGAGGTAGCAGCTGTTTCGGAGCCGTCGTCGTTACGCCAGTGGTAGTGCGTCTGGGTGAGTACCACCTCTTGCACAACTGTGGTGCCGCCCAGTGCTATCGCTGTGGCAGGCGAAATAACTGGCGACCCACTCCCCACGACATCGGTTGTTGGGTTAGTAATCTCTAACTCAATCGTGTCACCGGCGGTTGCACCGGTACCAACATCAAGGATGACATAAACGCACATATCTGTAGCAGTAGAAACCGTCACCGAGCCAGTAAATGTGGACTGGTTGGAGCCGTCAAAGCCGTCGGTGTCGGTCGTACCAAACTGGGCTTCGGTCCCGTTGTAACTGGCTGCGGCACAGCTCGCCACCTGTTCGTAGTAGAGTTTTATATTATCAAGGTTTGTGGCTGCGTTAATCGTACCGGTCTCAGTGATTTTAATCGAGGTGATATTTCGAGAACTGGTGTCTTCTGAAATCACAAACGCACCACCGACGTGCGAGTTGGTGGCACCCTTGTCTAAGTTTTGCTGGGTACCGGTCGTTGAAACCGTTACGTTAATTACTTCGGTGTACGTCACATCAGCGTACATCGCAAACTGGCGACACGAGTTCGTTGCACCACCTCCCGGCCGCTGACAGCGGAGGCGAATACGAAGCCCATCAAGCTGTGCCTGAGTGAGCGAAAGCCCTGTTATGTTTGCCGTGTCCCACTGCGCCGTACCGCGGTTGGTGAGCTGAATGGTTGTGCCGTACTGGGTTGTTTCAGTAGCGTCCCATAAGCTCACGTACGTGGCCATGTTGGCGTTGAGCTCCTGGTGGTACACCTTAACCGAAACCGCCGACGCAGAAGATACGTTCGTGATGGAACTCATTTGGTAGTTAGACTGCGCGTTGTTGGCAATTGTCACGTAGTCACCCGCAGTAGAAGGGGCGGTTGGGTCGCGTACCGCGTCGTTGAGACAGTCATAGTTGCCGCCGACACCACAGGTAGTAAGTGTACCGGCAACCGTACCGTTTGCGTTTGGATCGATGACGCCGGTCGCAGCTTCTACATCCCCAAAAAAGTCGGTGAAGAAATGTAGCTGAGCTGCGGTGAAGGTGGCACCCACGAGAAAAAAGGTGAGCAAAAAACCCACAGACAATGAGCGTGCGTACGTGCACATTCTATGAAATACCTCCATATCTGATATGGTTATTTTACGTGAGGAGCTGCGTATTCACTAATGCTTACTGTGAACTGGTGGTAGTGGAAAATGGCTCAACAATGATGTCAAAGTCGGTCAATGGTAGCGTCTCCGGCACTACGCCAGGAGTAGTTACAACAAGGGCATCGCTCGTCGATGCGGTACCCCCACCCGTTGGTGTACTACTCGCTATCGAGGTGCTGTCGGTAGGCTCAAGTTCGTCATTGAACTCTTCTCGTGACGATGACTTATTCTGCAGGAGTGCACGTGTCTCGCCGGTTTGATCAGACGACGGAAGTTCTTTGGGCACTATCGGCGCAGCAGCAGCGAGCGGGATAAGATCACCGGTTTCGGCGTCGTACCCCTTGGTGATAACGTCACCATTCTCAAACTTTGTATCATAGACGAGCACAAAGCGTGGATTCATCACGCGCGCCCCTTCCCCATCATCAATAACCGATGTCAGTCCCGTCGCTATCTCGTACACCGCAACAGCATGAGTGGTACCCGTTGTGATGTTCCATATGACGTATGCACCCTCAACTTGTGGCGCAATACTTTGCGCAGCGCCAGTAGAAATCACCCGAGCTGAAACGCCGTCGTGGAGTACCACTTGCCACCGATCATCAATCCATGACTGCCACACGGTATACTGCCCAGCTCGGTGCGGCTCCATACTAGAACCATACCCTTCTGAGACCAGTGTCTCGCGCTTGTCTTGGTAGCTATATACCGCGTACTGGCCAGCTTCGAGACGATGCCACACGATAGTATTGGAAACGGCGTCAAAGTACGGCGCATCGTCATCGACGCGGTTGTTGGTTATCTGAATAGTCTCATCGCCAGTACGAAGGAACACCTCTTTATCACCATCACTATCACGGTCGACATAGAGTGCGTCTTCGGTAATCTCGGCTGAAGCTACCCCTTCTTCAAAACAGTGAAAGGCGCCGCCACCCATACTGACGCACTGGGCTTTATTGAATTGGTAATGTGTATCCGTATGTGCGATGGTATTAGGCACTTCAACGTACTCAGGTTCGGGGACAGTGGTAGTTCCGGTATCATCCGCAAGTTCGGCCTCGGCTGAAGCAGTGTCGGAAGCGTCTGGCTGTGGGACATTCTCTTCTGTACCCCCACCCGCATCATCCTGCACCACAACCTCTGGCACCTCTTCCGGAGTCGCTCCATCTCCAGCACCACCCTCAGGTGGTGGTAGGTCCCCACCATCACTCGGCACATCTGTCGAAGGTGCATCTGGGGCTGGTTCATCTGGTACAGGGTTAACCGTCGGTGCCTCAGGTTCTGGTGGTGTGCTTTGAGACAGTTCCGCAGGAACAGCTTCGGGTGCATCCGGAACATCTGCCACCTCAGGAGCTACCGGTTCAGGTTCAGGTGCCGCTGCGGCAGCAGTCTCTTCAGCCGCCAACTCGGACGCAAAAGCCGGCATGACCGGATGCAGCACGAAAAACAGCATCATCGCCGCAACGACGTACTTGATAGCGCGTGTATTAAAAACTAACCGATAGAGATCAGCTTTACGCATTTTTGAATGTATAAAAGTGGGTGTCATTGTATGCACGCAGTATTTGGTAGTTCACATCATACAACCCCGCATTTGGTACTATGCAGGCCCATCACACGTGTATATTGTACGATGATGGAAGTATCTTCCCTAGAGCTATTATGCACAGGGTTACTGGAAGAAAACGTCTGAAAGAATAATACTGAAGTCCTTAAAGTTCATCCGCTGATCGTTATTAAAGTCGTAGAGCACCGTCCTCGATGACCAGGCAACCATAAATCGACTCACATCCCCGAGTGACACCTGTCCGTCACCATCTATGTCGGTAATCACAATAGTCGCAATTGCTCCGTCGACACCAACGGGCACCTCATCGGTAAAGGTGCCATCTTCATTGGCTACGTAGAGCCTAGCACCTGAGGTAGTCTCATCGAACGGAACAGTCGAGCCCTCTCCGTCACCCGCTAGGAGCAGCGCATCGGTTACCTTGAATTCAGCTAAGCCACTATCGCGCGCTTCGGCGTTTATCGTAGCAATCAGGTGCTCGCCGATGAACCCTTTACGGAACGTACCGCCGCGGAGTATCACTTTGTTTCCCTCAACGGTTGGTTCGACTGTCCAGAGCGTAATGACTGACTCACCCCTATCAATACCTACCACCTCAACGTTGGGCGGAATAGTCACCTCGATATCGACAGCGTTAACTGCGACATGGGCTGCTACGTAGACCGACACCGAGAAGGGTCCGCCATCGTTCACTGTTCCTGCGCTCGACTCGAGACGGATTGACGACTGCTGTGTCGTTGTAACAGCACCAAGACCGAGCATCGCTGCCAAGATGGCAACCATGGGAAAAGCGTAGCGCACCGTCATACTTCGGCGGTAGCGCATGTGTCCAAAAAGTG
>JACCDL010737115.1_pt1 | contig 13136 bp, 13 predicted proteins | sample 7441931 | NCBI WGS metagenome assembly JACCDL01 (sample SAMN15323437, study PRJNA562643) | freshwater metagenome | isolation source: river surface water | place: USA:Blue River Watershed | collected 2017-08-16 | reverse complement strand
GCGCCATTGATCTGTCTGGTGCGCTCGCCAATCCAAACAAAATGAGCTGAAACATCATAAGGATCGCCAGTACGAGAATCGATTCTGGTAAGAGCTTTTTCATACTCCAGAATTAATGCTTCATGGCTAGCGTAAAAGTCAACGGTCTTAAACTCTTCAGGATTTACACCTGCGCTGCGCATGAAATCTAGCGCTCTGCCGATTTCATTTGCCATAGCCTCGTAACGTGCGCCAATCTTTGAATCCTTGATAAAACCCTTATTCCATTCATGGACCAATCTCAGATCAGCAAAGCCACCCTGGGTAAATGCTCTAACTAAATTTAAGGTGGCTGAAGATGTGTGATAAACCTTAACTAATCGAGAGGGGTCTGGATTTCTAGCCGCAGCCGTGAACTCGAGATCATTAACAGCATCTCCGCGATAAGCAGGAAGAGTTACCTCTCCGCGCTTTTCATAATCATTGCTGCGTGGCTTGGCAAACTGTCCAGCCATGCGACCAACTTTGATAACCGGAAGACTCGCTCCGTACTGCAAAACCGCCGCCATCTGCAAAATAGTCTTAATGCGGTTTCTAATTGAATCAGCGGTAGCAGCAGCAAAGGTTTCAGCGCAATCTCCACCCTGCAGCCAGAAAGCTTTTCCATCTGCAGCTTCTGCGATACGGGCTTTTAAGTTGTCACATTCACCCGCAAATACCAATGGTGGCAATACTTTTAACTCGTTAACCGCTTGGCTTAATGCTTGTGAATCTGGCCAGGATGGTTGCTGGGCAGCCTGCAGCTTTGAATCAAAAAGATTCTCTAAAGAAACTGCGCTGCTCGGATTGCTATTCATGGCTCTAAGGGTAGATAACTCGGTATGTCTCGTGTCGAGTAATTATCCGAAGAAGACTTCTGCTTCAGCTAACAAGGCTGGATCTACCGTCTTCAGCTTTTCAGTTGCTGAAGCCAATGGAACCCGGACAATGTTGGTGCCGTGAAGCGCAACCATTTTGCCCCAATCACCATCATGGGCAGCAGTAATTGCATGAAGTCCGAAACGGGTTGCGAGCACTCGATCAAATGCGGTCGGCGTTCCTCCGCGTTGTATGTGGCCCAAGATAGAGGTGCGAGCCTCTGTGCCTGTGCGCTTTTCAATCTCTTTTGCTAACCACTCCCCGATTCCCGACAACTTAACATGGCCAAATGCATCCAGGGTGGAGTCCTTGGTAATTAGGTCGCCATCCTTTGGCAGAGCACCTTCGGCCACCACAATGATTGGTGCATAAGACTGTTCAAAACGTGATTCGACATACTTGCAAACCTTGTCGATATCAAATGGGACTTCGGGAATCAAAATACAGGAAGCTCCACCCGCTAGACCGGAGTGCAATGCAATCCATCCGGCATGGCGACCCATCACCTCAACAATCAAAGCGCGGTGGTGTGACTCAGCGGTTGTATGGAGACGATCAATTGCTTCAACGGCAATATTTACGGAGGTATCAAATCCAAATGTGTAATCAGTGTTATTCAAATCATTATCAATTGTCTTGGGAACACCAATTACCTTGACGCCTAGCGCATCTAGCTTGGTAGCAACGCCCAAAGTATCTTCGCCGCCGATGGCAATCAAGGCATCGATATTCATTTTGGCAAGATTTTCTTTAATGCGCTCAACACCATTCTCGATCTTGAATGGATTGGTACGAGATGAACCGAGAATGGTTCCACCTCTCGGCAAGATGCCTCGAGTCGCGGCGATGTTTAGTGGCATAGTTAGACCTTCAAGTGGTCCCTTCCAGCCATCACGGAAACCTATGAACTCGTAGCCGTACTCCTTCTCACCTTTGCGAACTACCGCGCGGATTACCGCATTTAAACCTGGGCAATCTCCGCCACCTGTAAGCACACCAAAACGCATAAGAATAACTCCGATTAAATTGGAATCTAGTGAAGTGGTCTTCTTTGACCTGGACGCATTCTAGCCTATGAGGAAATGTCTCTTCTTAACGACTTACGGTAACGCCTTTACCCACGACAACTATCCCACCAGGTGAAACAGTGAAACGTTGGCGGTCACGCTCTAGGTCATAACCAATTGTTGCCCCTGGTTCAACAACTACATTCTTATCCAATATTGCGTTCTTGATCTTGGCACCTTCGCCCACTTTTACAGCTGGCATCAAAACCGCACTCTCAATTGCAGCATCCCGATTTACCATCACATCAAAGGAAGCCACGGTTCGACGTAATTCACCGCCAGAGATAATGGAACCTGCGCCTACAACCGAATCAAAAGCAATGCCACGCTCAGAGAATTTAGCGGGTGGATTGGATGGTGGATTGGTGAGTATGGGCCACTGCCGGTTGTAGAGATTGAAGATAGGAAGTGGCGAAACTAAATCCATGTGGGCATCAAAATACGAATCAATGGAACCTACATCCCGCCAATAACCTTTGTCGCGTTCCGTTTGGCCTGGAACAACATTGTTTGCAAAATCATAAACCTTCGCTAAGCCTGCTTTAGTCATCGCAGGAATTATGTTGCCACCAATATCGTGACGACTTTCAATATCTTCGGAATCAATTATCAACGCTTCTTCCATAGCATCTCTTCGGAAGATGTAATTCCCCATAGATACCAAAGCTAAATCTGGATGACCAGGCATTGCTGGAGGATCTTTAGGTTTTTCATGAAAAGCCTTAATAGTGATCCCGTCATCGGCTAGTTCGATTACACCAAAATCTGATGCCTCACTGCGCTTAACCCTAATTGCCGCCACAGTTACACCAGCATCGGTTTGTAGATGCTGCTTGTACATTTGATCTGGATCCATACGATAAACGTGATCCGCGCCAAAAACAATTACATGTTTGGGATTTTCATCATGAATCAAATTGAAGTTTTGCAAAATCGCATCGGCGCTTCCCGTGTACCAACGCGGACCGAGTCGCTGTTGTGCAGGTACTGGTGTTATGTAATTTCCCAATAAATTGGACATACGCCAAGTTGTTGTTATGTGACGATCCAATGAATGTGACTTGTACTGAGTTAAAACCGCGATCTTTAAGAAACCTGCATTCACAAGATTTGATAAAACAAAATCAACCAATCGATAGGAACCGCCAAATGGCACAGCTGGCTTTGCTCGATCCGCAGTTAATGGCATCAAACGCTTTCCTTCACCACCAGCTAGAACAATTCCCAGCGGAAGATCAAGGCGAGCCATGTCCTAACGATACTCTTGGTGGGTGGGCAATAAACAGGTCAAAGTCGCCATGATTACAAAGGAATGGCCCCCACATATTTATGGTGGTGCCGGAGTTCACGTCACAAATCTGGTCTCTGCGTTAGAGCAACTGCCCGAGATTTCCGCAGAGGTGCATTGCTATGGCCCGACTCGCTCGGGTGCAATTGGCCATCAACTCTCCGAAGAGTTGAGCCAAATCAACCCCGCCTTTCAAGCGCTGCTTTTAGGTGAAGATATTTCAAGATCCTTGGGCGAAATTGATGTAGCCCATAGCCACACCTGGTACGCCAACTTTGCAGGACATCTCGCCGCAAGAATTTTTGGAATTCCTCATGTAGTAACCGCACACTCGCTTGAACCACTCAGGCCTTGGAAAGCGGAGCAACTGGGAGGCGGTTATCAAATCTCTTCCTGGATTGAAAAAATCGCTTATGAAAACGCTGCCGCAATTATCGCTGTTAGTGATGGCATGAGGATGGATGTATTGAACTCTTATCCTCAGATTCCAGAAAATAAGGTGGTTACCATTCGAAATGGAATCGACACCGAACTATTCCGACCGAATCTTGATAATTCGATTTTAGATAAGTACAAGATCAAGGGCCCATTTGCTATGTTCGTTGGTCGAATCACTCGACAGAAGGGCTTGGCGCATTTATTGCGGGCTTGGAGAGATATTTCTTCTGAGTACACATTGGTGCTAGCTGCCAGCTCTCCTGATGAACCGGCGATTGGCAAAGAGGTAGAGATGCTTATCGCCGAGCTATCTGAATCAAAAGGAAATGTGATTTGGATTAAGGAGATGTTGAGTAGGCATGAATTAACCGCGCTTCTGACCGCAGCACGAACCTTTGTTTGTCCTTCAATTTACGAACCACTTGGAATTGTTAATTTAGAAGCGATGGCATGCGAAACTGCGGTGATTGCCTCACGAGTCGGTGGTATCCCAGAGGTGGTAAATCATGGAGAAACCGGTCTGTTGGTTGATTACACCGAAGATTCACGAACCTTTGAAGCAAATCTGGTGAAGGCATTGAACCAAGTTTTAGAAGATGGTGATTTAGCACACCGCATGGGCAAGTCAGGCCGCTCGCGAGCAATTAGTGAATTTGGCTGGGATAAGGTTGCTGATCAAACATTAAATCTATATCGGAGCGTATTGAAGTAATGACAAGAAGAGGTTGGGGGCTTTTTGCCCTCGTTGGTTTGCTATGGGGAATTCCCTACTTATTTATGAAAGTTGCTGTCGAAGAGTTTGCTACACCCGTCATCGTTTTTGCCCGCGTCCTGATAGGTGCGCTAGTTCTAATCCCACTCGCGTTTTACAAGAAAGAATTAGTACCAGCCTTAAAGTATTGGAAATACATAGCCTTATATGCCGTTCTTGAGATGGTGATTCCCTGGAGCTTGATTACCAGCTCGCAACGAGATCTTTCTTCTGGCGTGGTTGCATTGCTGGTTGCAACAGTTCCAATTTGGGCAACATTTTTTGCGCATCGTGCGGGTGATACCTCTGCCGCTGATCGCACCAGAGTATTTGGCATAGCTATTGGACTGATTGGCATTGCACTTATTGTGGGAATTGAATCTCTCAATGATGTGAATAATCTTGTAGCGCTATTTAATGTTTTGATTGCGGCGTTCTCATATGCCTGGGCGGTAAATATGATTACTACAAAAGCTCCCAATGTCTCCGGCATCGCGATTAATGGATTGGCGATGGCGATTTCAACTGTAATCTTCGCCCCGTTTGCACTAACCCACTTGCCAGAACAGGTGCCTTCTGAGGAGGCAATACTTTCGACTTTGGGTCTAGGTGTTTTGTGTACCGCAGCTGCTTTTTGGATCTTCTTTAAAGTATTGGAAGATATTGGACCAGCGCGCGCCTCTTTGGTGGTTTACCCCAATACCGCTATCGCTGTGGTTCTCGGGATTATCTTGCTTGACGAAGAACTAACAGTGGCCATACTTATTGGCTTGCCTTTGGTGTTGATTGGCTCTTATTACGCGAGCCGAAAACCTAAAGCTCCAATTATTGCTGGTTAAAACCAAGCTTCGATAAAGCCTTTGCATCACTCTGCCAATTTGGCATTACCTTTACATGTAGACCCAAGAAAATCCGTCCTTTTAACTTCTTCTCAATTTCTTGGCGTGCGTTAGTTCCTACCTGCTTCAGACGCTCGCCTTTAGCGCCAATAATGATGGCTTTCTGACTATCCCGCTCGACAACAATCGAGGCATGAATATCGAAAAATGGCCTCTCATCCGGGGTGCGTTTCTCGCGCTCTGCAATCTCGTCGATAATTACTGCAATCGAATGTGGTACCTCTTCAAAAACATCGGCGATGGCCGCTTCACGAATTAGGTCAGCTAATTGATTCTCTAGCTCTTGATCAGAGGTCATATCAGCTGGGTAGAAAGCTGGTGACTCTGGCGCATATTTTGCTAATAGATCAAGTAGCAGCTGCACCTGATCATCAGTTTTGGCTGAGAGCGGAACAATGTCATCCCAAGAAAAACCAGCCTGCTCTGCCAATTTACTTGCAGCTATGAGCTGCTCAGGAAGTTGAGATTTCTTTGCCATATCAATCATGGTTATCGCGCAGATTTTCTTAGCGATTTTGTGACTAGCTATCTCTTGTGCGATAAATAGATCCCCCGTACCAATTGCTTCAATAGCTGGAATGCACAAAACGATGGCATCTACTGAATCCATGCTCTCGCTAACCATGGAGTTAAGCGCGCCGCCCAAAAGTGTCTTTGGTTTATGAACACCCGGGGTATCTACCACTACTAATTGAAAATCATCTCTGGTAACGATGCCACGAATTGCGTTGCGGGTGGTATTCGGATGATGTGAGGTTATAACAATCTTTTCACCGACTAAGGCGTTAACTAAAGTTGATTTACCAGTATTGGGTCGACCTACAATCGCGACAAAGGCTGCTTTATGTGACATTGGTGCTAAGGGTACTAGTAATTTTTGGTGCTAATGGCGTCAGAAGTTCGATCGCATCGCTGACGGAGGTAACAATCTCAGCACATCTTTCACCTATCAACCTGTGACAACCATCGCTAGTTGGCGAGGAGATCGGTCCAGGAACCGCCATGACGGTACGCATTAACTCTGCTGCATCCCGGGCCGTGCGCAGAGATCCACTTCTAAAGGCAGCTTCAACAACTATGGTGCCCTGTGTCATCGCAGCGATAATTCGATTACGGGTCAAAAAACGATCCTGTCTAGCTTTTTCATTCGGCATAACCTCTGAAATCAACGCACCGGTCTCGCAGATTTCCGTAAATAGTCGCTCATTTCCCGCTGGATAGTTAATTGATACTCCTGAAGCCAGCACCGCAAACGTTCTGCCTTCTGCTGCAATCGCTCCACGATGAGCATGGGTATCAATTCCGTAAGCGCCCCCACTGACTACTCGCCAATCCCGATCTGCAAAACCAGCGGCAAAATCACTGGCGATTTTCGCTCCATAGATAGTTGGGTTTCTGGTACCCACAATTGCAACAGCATTTCCCTCTATTTCATTGCCCTTAACAATTAATCCAATTGGAGGGGCTGCTAAATCATTTAGAGAACGAGGCCATTCCCCTGACTCCTCCGTTATGAAACGTGATCCTGAGTGGGATATTTGCTCAAAAAGCTCATCAAAATTACTATTCAAAATCTTATACTTAATACGTTCGGCGGATTTGCGTTGATCTAGATAAGTATCGGCAAGAATTCTTTCTATTAACTCAGTAGCGCCAAACTTATTAATCTCGTCGCACCAGAACTTGGAGCCACCTTCTATTGCATTAAACAAAATTAATTTGCTTCTATCCATTATGCAGCTAGTTCCGTCGCTGATCGCAGGCTCATTGCGGTATCTAGCTCTTCCATTCCAGGAATTTCAACCGCTCGAAGATCAGCAATACTCCAACATAAGCGAAGTAACTTATGAAATCCTCTAGCGGTTATCTCTTCACGATCGATGAGATTGTGCAGAGCGCTCATAGCTTTTTGTTGCGCTTTAAACCGATTCCGAAGTAACTCGGAAGGAATCTGAGAGTTTAAGGAAAAGTTGTATGCAGCAAATCTATCTTTTGCTATTTGACGGGCTTTTTCGACCCGAGCTCTAATCTGAGCGCTACTTTCTCGTGGCGTATTGTCGGCCAGTTCTACCCGGGTTGGAGTGTCTACTTTGAGACGTAAATCAATGCGATCAAGTAAAGGTCCGGAAAGTTTGTTTAAGTACCTTCTAACCTGAAGCGAGGTACATTGACAGCCTCTACCCTTTCCAGAGAATCTGCCACACGGGCATGGATTGGCCGCTAAGACCAACATGAACTGTGCGGGAAATTTGAAGCTGCCAATCGCTCGAGTTATTTCGACTACGCCAGCTTCAAGTGGTTGGCGTAGTGAGTCAAGAATGCCATTGCCACACTCTGGTGCTTCATCTATGAACAACACTCCATTATGAGCAAGAGAGCAGGCGCCGGGTCTAATCATTTTTCCGCCGCCACCAACCATGGCCACTGTAGTTGTGGTGTGATGTGGAGCGATAAATGGCGGACGTTTTTCTAACATATAACCGACATCAAACGTGCCAGCGACAGAGTGGATAGCAGCAACCTGCTTGGCTTGAAAACTGGAAAGTCTCGGCAAAATGGTAGGCAGCCGCTCAGCCAACATTGTTTTTCCAGTACCAGGCGGTCCAATCATTAAAAGGTGATGCCCGCCGGTAGCTGCAACCTCTAAGCCAAACTTTGCAGTTTGTTGCCCAGCAACTTGGGATAAATCAAAGTTGTAATTGGTCTCAGTTATATCGCGCTGCGGTGTCGGCGTTAGCTGAATTGTCCCATTTATAAATCCAATAACTTCAGAAAGTCTGCTGGCTGGCAAAATCTCAAGATCTTCAATCATTGAGGCTTCAGCAGCATTTTCTAATGGAATTATGGCCCGCTTTGTTCCATGCTTGGCTGCGGCTAGCAACATCGGCAAAATTCCCCGAATCGGTCTTAGAGCACCCTCTAACGAAAGCTCTCCGATCAAAATCAATTGACTTAACGCGGTTATGGGGATCTGTCCACTTGCAGCGAGAATCGCGATACTTATTGGTAAATCAAAACCTGAACCGCTTTTGGGTAACCATGCTGGAGAGAGTGAGACGGTAATTTTGTGTTGCGGCCAAATTAATTTGGAGTTTTGAATTGCAGAACGAATTCGATCTTTAGATTCATTTAAGGCGGCATCTGGTAGGCCCAATAATTGATAGCTCGGTAAGCCTTTAGAGACATCGGCTTCAATACTGACTAACTCACCGTCAATTCCCAACAGAGCGACACCCTGAGTCATAGCAAAGCTCATGAAATATCCTCACGGTAATCAATGCTGAGCTCTCCGGAGCGGCCCAACAAAACCCCAGAAACATCTATGCGATAGGCGCTGCCCAATCTCTGGTGCGTTGCTAGCCAAGCTAAGGCCAATCTCTGCAATCTGTGTAGCTTGACGGCGGAGATTGCCTCTAATGGTTCTCCATAATCATTACTGGTTCGAGTTTTTACTTCGACAAAGGTAATTTCCTTTGTTGGGGATAGAGCTACTAAATCCAGCTCTCCTTCCTTAATTCTCCAATTTCTATCGAGAATCCGATATCCCCTAGAAACTAGGAGCTCGGCAGTTGCTTTCTCCCCCGCATGACCAAGTAACTCCGCTTTTTTATTGAGCGCCATGGCGCGAAGTTAGTTTTAAATTGCCCAACTACAGGTGTGCTGAAAGTAAACTGTGTGAAAATCTAATTGTTGATAAGTGCTGCAATATTGGCATAGGAGCGACGGTGGACCGGGCTGACACCATATTTCTTCAAACTCGCTTGATGGATTCGGGTTACGTACCCCTTATGTGCGGCAAATCCATATTCGGGATATTTGGAGTCTAAATCCTGCATAACCCGATCACGATAAACCTTTGCCAAGATTGAGGCGGCTGAAATAGAGAGTGCGACTTGATCGCCCTTCCAAACCGCAAGTGAAGGGGCTGGCAACCCCTCTATCTCGTAACCATCAGTCAAAATGTAATTAGGATTAGTAGAGAGTGCCCCAATTGCGCGACGCATTCCCTCTAAATTGGCTCGATGCAATCCAATTAGATCTATCTCAGCGGGAGGGATTTCGATAACTGAGTATGAGAGTGATTCCTCAATAATCACATCAAAAAGAGTGTCACGTTTTTTTGGGGTTAACTCTTTAGAGTCCCTGACCTTTTCCAGCGCCGGAGAGTTCAAATCACGCAATATAACCGCTGCAACAACTAATGGTCCGGCGCAAGCGCCACGTCCTGCCTCATCAACGCCGGCGATTCTGGAAATTCCGGCAGCGATTAACTTTTGCTCAATCACACGGGGTAGATTACTTAAGGCTTTGAATTTACAGGAATCTTTGAAAGATCTTTGCCAACCTCTAAAACACCGATATTTTTCCAGGGCCAGATAATAAAAAGCGCTCTACCAGTGACTTTATCTAGCGGGACCATGCCTTTATTTGGGTCATCGGTATGAAAGCGAGAGTCTGCGCTTGCTCCGCGATGGTCCCCCATAACCCAAATGAAATCTTTGGGAACGGTGACATCAAACTCTGAGTCAGAGGATTTATCGCCTGGATATATATAAGGCTCATTTAACGCAACCCCGTTGACCTCAATCTTTCCTTCGGTGTTGCAACAAACAACTCTATCGCCGCCGACTCCAATGACTCTCTTAATTAAATATTGTTTAGCTGGGTCGGGCATGACGCCTACAAAAACCAATGAATCTCTAACAACTTTTGCTAATCCGGTTTTTTCATCATATGGAGCAGATAACCAGTTAGCTGGATCTCTAAAAACTACAACCTCTCCCCTTTTGATCTCTGAGAAAAGTGCACCTAACTTGTTTACTCCAACTCGATCATTTACCAAAAGGGTGTTTTCCATAGAGCCAGATGGAATGTAGAAAAACTGAACCAAGAAAGTCTTGACGATGATTGATAAAACTAAAGCAGAGACCAGCAGGATTGGAAGCTCGCGAAGCGTTGACTTCTTGGCTTTCGCAAACATCAATCTACGACCGAACTAGGTCGAAATTAAGACTTGGCTTCGTCAGTTGTGGTTTCTGAAGTTGGAGTTTCAACAGCTGGGGTTTCTTCAGCTGGAGCTGCTACCGCTTCTGGTTCAACAACTGCTGCGACCGCCGGAGCAGATTCTGCAACAACCGGAGCTGAGTAGATAGCTTCTAGATCCTCTGCACCACGACGCTCGCGAATCTTGGCAGCCTTGCCACGAAGTTCGCGGAGGTAATAGAGCTTGGCACGACGAACTTCGCCTTTACGTACCAACTCAATTTTTTCGATAACCGGTGCATGAACTGGGAAAATTCTCTCCACGCCAACACCATAGGAAAGCTTGCGAATTGTGAAGGTCTCGCGTGCGCCAGATCCCTGACGAGCGATTACTAGACCTTGGAAAACCTGGATACGGCTCTTGTTACCTTCGATAACTCGGACGTGAACCTTAAGTTCATCGCCAGGACGGAAGTTTGGGATGTCCTTACGTAGGGTAGCGGCATCAACCGCATCAAGAACGTTCATGATTTGTCCTAACAGCTTGGTATTGAAAATCTTGAGGCTTATTAACGGCGGTATCTTGCCACACCAGCTCCCGAACCGCTAAATCACGCTCAATCTAGGCTGGCCTACCGGGGCATGAAGCGGCCCGAGCTAGTTAGCCTCGATTTGGGCCAGTAAAGCATCATGCAAGGCTGGTCCAGCCACGATCACCATGTGCTTCTCCCCATTCCAAATTCCGGATTTTATAGTCAGTTTGGCGCCAGCTTCAGTAGCAATCAAACCTGCTGCAGCGTAATCCCATTCATTAACACCAGCCTCAAAGTAGGCATCTAGTGAGCCACTGGCGACATGACAAATATCTACGGCGCATGCACCAAGGCGTCGCAAATCTCGAATCTCTGGAAGAAGTTTCTCGACAAAACTCGCTTGAGTTTTTCTTCTCTCCAAATCATATGCAAAGCCCGAACCAACTAAAGCCCGATTTAACGCCACCGGGTCATTACATTTTAAGGGTTGGTTATTTAAAAAAGCTCCCGAACCTCGGCTGGCTTTCCATAATGAATTGGTAGATGGAGAGTAAACAACACCAACCAAGAAACCTTGTTCATCTTTGGCGGCAATACTGATGCACCAACCAGGTAGGTCGTAGAGATAGTTAACGGTTCCATCAATCGGATCAATAACCCAGGTGATACCAGATTTGCTTTCTTTATTTGCTCCTTCTTCCCCCAACAACCCATCATCAGGGCGGGCCTTAAGAATTTGCGAGACAATCAACTTTTCACTCTCATGATCCATTTGAGTAGCAAAGTCAAAGACTCCGCTCTTTTGATCCAATTCAAACTTTGAGGGACGTTTCTGCAGAAGTTCGCCCGCTTGTATAGCTATCTGTTCTGCCAGTATTAAAAGCTCAGAGCTTTGAGTCATGCTCTCATCTAATCACATAAGCACACAGAAAATGTGAAATCTAGATGCTCAAGTAGACTTGCCGCATGCTCTCCTCCTATAAGCGCCTATTCGCTATTCCCGGAGGATGGAGATTCTCATTTGCCGGCTTCATTTTGCGCATGCCTATCTCGATGCTTTACATCGCAATTGTCTTATTTGTAGTTTCAGAAACTGATTCATATGCCCTTGCTGGCGCGCTATCTATGTTTGCCTCGGTAATTCTCGCTATTGCAACTCCACTTTGGTCGCGAGCGGCTGATCAATTTGGACAAAATCGTGTTCTTGCTATTACCGCTCCTGTCCACATCATATTTCTAGGGCTCTTTGTCTACTTAGTTAAATCTGATGCGCCAACCTGGAGCTGGTTCTTGGCTGCCATGATTTTTGAAGGCTTTGTGATTGGTTCGGGACAAATGGTGCGCCGCAGATGGATTCACGCTATCGGCGAGGATCGAAAACTAATTGATACCGCTTACTCCTTTGAAGCGATGGTAGATGAAGTTATTTTTACTAGTGGTCCAGTAATTGCCACGATATTTGCATCTATGTTTTACCCAGCTGCGGCCATATTTGCCGCAATGACATTTTTGGCTGTTGGAGCGGTGATGTTCCTGCTACAGAGGAGAACCGAACCACCCGCTCATCCCAAAGAGCCAGGAGATGATCACTCTCTATTGATTAAAGATCGATTCATCAGAGCGCTCTTTATTCCGATGATGATGGTTGGTGCGTTTTTTAGTTCAACTGGCTTAGTAATTGTTGGGTATTCAGATGAGTATGGGGTGCGTGAGTACAGTGGGTTTTTTATAGCAATCTGGTCACTTAGCTCAGGCATCTCAGCCTTCATAAGTGGCACTATTCATTGGAAGCTAAATGAAGCAAAGAGATTCATCCGTTCTCTTGTCGCTTTAACTTTTTTAACTGTTCCGATTTTTCTATCAGCGCAGATTTTCCCAGGAAATCTATCTATCATGGCCCTAGTTTTGTTTATCAATGGGCTGGCAATCGCACCTCTATTAACTGCAGGGCTTGCTGTTGCTGAACGCTCTGTTAGTGAAAAAAGGACAACAGAGGTCTTGGCTTGGGCGATCGCCGCGCTAAATCTGGGTGGAGCGATACCTACCGCACTAACCGGATACATCATTGACACATTTGGTCCATCTGTCGCATTTATTATCCCCGTGGGATGTGTGGCGATTGCGATGCTTACACTTCTTCCCTATTACTCAACTTGGCGGCAGAAAATGGCTCAAATCCCTGCTTAAGCTCCAATGAATTTTGCACCTACTGTGGCAATCTTTACCCGTGACTGAGTTAAGAGTTGTTGGCAAATCTGAAGATGGTGACCATCTAGAGAT
>JACCDL010653478.1_pt1 | contig 13141 bp, 10 predicted proteins | sample 7441931 | NCBI WGS metagenome assembly JACCDL01 (sample SAMN15323437, study PRJNA562643) | freshwater metagenome | isolation source: river surface water | place: USA:Blue River Watershed | collected 2017-08-16 | reverse complement strand
TGGCCGACGACGAGTCTCTTGCCGCACTGCGCGACAAGCTAGCTGGCGACAAGTAAATAACCTAAAGCGAAGCGGGGGTGCGAAAGCACCCCCGCTTTCGTTTATCCTTAGCCAGTGCTGATTGCTCTCACAGGTGGGATTGGATCCGGTAAGTCGACCGTTGCTCGACGCTGGGTCGAACTCGGCGCAACCGAAATCGATGCCGACGCATTAGCGCGCGAAGTAGTCTTGCCAGGGAGCATTGGGCTGCAAAGAGTCTCACAGGCATTCGGAACAGAGGTGCTGACAACGGATGGCTCGCTGGATCGCGCAGCCCTTGCCAAAATCGCCTTCGCCAGTGCTGAAAATCGACTAAAACTGGAGGGGATTCTTCACCCACTAATTCAGGACCTAGCGCTCAAAAAAGTCTCTGAGCTCTCCGGGATAATTGTTTACACAATTCCGCTATTCGTAGAGAGCAACTCCAAACTGCACTTTGACAAGGTGGTAGCGATCAGTTGCGATGAAAGAGTTAGGGTCCAAAGGCTGATTGCCAATCGCGGCATGACCGAGTCGGAAGCGCTAAGTCGGATCGCTGCCCAGGCTACCGATGAGCAGCGCGAGGCGGTTGCTGATTTGGTAATCGATTCCAACTGCACATTGCAAGAGCTTCAGCGCCGGGCCGATGAGGTATTTCAGAACTTCAAGGATGCCAATTGACCCCGGAAGATGTCCGGCCGTTCAAGGCTGTCACTCCATACCAACCATCGGGTGATCAACCGCAGGCAATCAAAGAGCTCACCGAACGAATCCAAGCTGGTGAGCGTGACGTTGTATTACTGGGTGCCACTGGTACTGGAAAGTCGGCAACGACAGCCTGGTTAATAGAAAAACTGCAGCGGCCAACCCTAGTAATTGCTCACAACAAAACTCTGGCGGCTCAGCTTGCCAGCGAACTTCGCATGATGTTTCCTGACAATGCTGTTGAGTATTTCGTCAGCTACTACGACTACTACCAACCTGAGGCATATGTGCCGCAGACTGACACCTTTATTGAAAAGGACTCAACCATCAACGAAGAGGTTGAGCGACTTCGTTACTCAGCCACCATGTCTTTGCTTTCGCGAAGAGATGTGATTGTAGTTTCAACCGTTTCCTGCATCTACGGCCTGGGGGCACCGAAAGAGTACCTGGCTCAGTCACTGCCACTTCAGGTGGGTCAACGTATTGATAGAGATGAGTTAATTCGTGCCCTGGTGCAGATTCAATACCAGCGCAATGACATCGAGTTTGTGCGCGGAAACTTCCGAGTCAAGGGTGACACCGTCGAGGTCATAGCTGTTTACGATGAGGAAGCCACCCGCATCGAATTCTTTGGCGATGAGATTGAGAAGATTTATCGAATTCACCCACTAACCGGTGAAGTATTGATGGAGCGGCAATCGGTAGCGATTTACCCCGCTTCCTACTACGTAGCCCCCGCTGAGCGGATGGCTCAGGCAATTGAGGCGATCGAAGAGGAGCTGGAAGGTCGCTATCGCGAGTTTGAGCAACAGGGCAAACTGCTAGAGGCTCAGCGCATCAAAATGCGCACCACCTTTGACTTAGAGATGATTCGTGAACTCGGTTTTTGCTCGGGAATTGAGAACTATTCGCGCCAGATTGACCAACGTCAACCAGGGGAGCCGCCTGCTTGTTTGTTGGATTACTTCCCGGAAGACTTTCTGACCGTGATAGACGAATCACACGTGACGGTGCCGCAAATAGGTGCCATGTCGGCTGGTGATGCTTCCAGAAAGCGAACCCTGGTTGAACACGGTTTCCGACTCCCGTCCGCTTTGGATAACCGACCTTTGCGATTTGAGGAGTTTCTGGAGCGAACTGGCCAAACCGTCTATCTTTCGGCAACCCCCGGGAAGTATGAACTTGCTAAAGCCGACGGGGTAGTGGAGCAGATCATTCGCCCAACCGGCCTAGTGGACCCGCAAATCGTGGTGAAACCGTCTAAGGGTCAGATCGACGACCTATTGGAAGAAATCAAGGTTAGAACTGAGCGCAACGAACGAGTCTTGGTAACCACCCTGACCAAACGTTTGGCGGAGGAAGTGACCGACTACTTCACCGAAATGGGCATTAAGGTTCGTTACCTGCACTCTGATGTGGACACATTGCGACGTGTTGAGCTACTTCGCGAACTGCGCCAAGGAATTTTTGATGTGCTGGTAGGTATCAATCTGCTGCGGGAAGGTCTAGACCTTCCAGAAGTCTCTCTGGTTGCCATCTTGGATGCCGATAAAGAGGGCTTCCTGCGCTCGGCAACCTCACTAATCCAGACCATTGGTCGAGCGGCTCGAAACATCAATGGTGAAGTCCATATGTATGCCGACCGAGTCACCGATTCGATGGCGAAGGCAATCGACGAGACCAACCGTCGGCGTGAAAAGCAGATTGCCTACAACACCGCAAACGGGATTGACCCGACTCCGCTTAGAAAGCAGATCGCCGACATCACGGATCAATTGATGCGCGAAGAAGTCGATACGGCACAGCTGATCGAGGACCTGAAGAAAGAACCCAAGCGCAAGACAAGTGTCCCAATGCGGGGCAGGACCAATATTGGAGCAGCCGGCAAGGATGCCTTGCTTTCCACAATTTTGGATCTCGACGCTCAGATGAAGCTTGCCGCCTCGGAGCTTCAGTTCGAACTAGCTGCTCGAATCCGTGACGAGATATCTGAGCTGAAGCGGGAGCTTAGGCAAATTGAGTCAGCGGGACACGCCTAAACTTCTTAGGTGACCATTCAGACCCCATCCGGCTCCAAGCTCTCAATCAAGGGCGCACGCGTCCACAACCTCAAGAACCTCAACCTAGAGATTCCAAGAGACTCGCTCATCGTGTTCACCGGATTGTCTGGGTCTGGTAAGTCATCGCTGGCCTTCGACACTATCTTTGCCGAAGGACAACGTCGTTACGTTGAGTCACTGAGCGCTTATGCCCGACAGTTTTTAGGTCAGGTTGACCGGCCAGATGTTGATTTCATCGAGGGTCTGAGCCCTGCGGTTTCGATTGATCAAAAATCAACTAACCGCAACCCGAGGTCGACGGTTGGAACCATCACCGAAATCCACGATTACCTTCGCCTACTTTGGGCAAGAATCGGAGTACCGCACTGCCACATCTGTGGCGAGGTGATTTCCAAGCAAACCCCGCAAGCCATCGTTGACCAACTGTTGACTTTGCCTGAGGGCACTCGATTCCAATTGCTGGCGCCGATCGTGCAGCAGAAAAAAGGCGAGTTCCAGGAACTATTCGCATCACTTCAGGCTCAGGGATATGCGCGAGCTGTGGTTGATGGCGAAACGGTGGTGCTGAGCGAAGCAAAGCCACTAAAGAAGAGTTTCAAGCACGACATTGCGGTTGTGGTTGACCGCCTGGCAATAAAAGCGGATGTTGCCTCGCGACTAACTGACTCGGTTGAAACCGCCCTCAAGTTGGCTGACGGGCGAATCGTGGTTGATTTCGTTGTCGAGGGCAAGCAGCGCACATTTTCCGAGAGGCTCTCTTGCCCGAATGAGCACGACATCGCCCTAAGCGAGATTGAACCAAGAACTTTTAGCTTCAATGCACCATTCGGTTCGTGTCCGGCTTGCTCGGGGCTCGGCGTAAAGATGGCGGTAGATGCTCAGTTGGTAATTGGCGATGAAGCCTCCAGCATCAACGAGGGTGTCTTGCTCCCTTGGTCAACCCAGGGCAAAGGTCTCTACAGCTACTTCGTTAGGTTGCTGGATGGTCTTACCAAAGACCTTGATTTTTCACTCGACACTCCATGGCAAGACCTCGCCGAAGAAGTCCGAGACGCCATCCTAAATGGCAACGACTTTGAGGTGCAGGTTAAGTGGCGCTCCAAGTATGGCCGTGAGATGCGCTACACCTCGGGCTTCGAAGGTGTTCTTCCATATGTCGAGCGTCGCTACCTAGAGGCAGATTCGGACTGGGCGCGAGGCAAATGGTCGGAATTCCTGCGTGAAATCCCTTGTCCGGAATGTGATGGATCCCGCCTTCGTCCCGAAGTGCTAGCTGTAAAGGTTCACGAGAAGTCAATTCACGACGTAGCCGCCATGAGTCTTCGAAATGCGCATGACTTCTTCGAGACCATCGAACTCAGTGAACGCGAGGCAACCATTGCGGCACAGGTACTACGAGAGATTAGGGCCAGACTTGACTTCCTGCTGGCAGTTGGCTTGGACTACCTATCGCTTGAGCGTGCGGCCGGATCACTATCCGGCGGTGAAGCGCAGCGCATTCGCTTGGCAACCCAGATCGGTGCTGGTTTAACCGGCGTGCTTTACGTCCTCGATGAGCCATCTATTGGCCTGCACCAAAGGGACAACCTGCGACTGATCGAAACCCTGGTGAAACTGAAGAACTTGGGAAACACCCTGATTGTCGTTGAACACGATGAGGACACCATCCGCACCGCGGATTGGCTGGTCGACATTGGCCCTGGAGCAGGTCTCAATGGTGGGGAAGTGGTTCATTCTGGAAGTTATAAGTCGCTACTTGAGAATAAGAAATCGATTACCGGCGACTACCTTGCGGGACGAATCAAAATTGAGACTCCAAAGAAACGCCGTGCGGTAAATCCAGCCCGAAAAATCAAGGTGGTTGGAGCGCGCGAGAACAACCTAAAGAATGTCGATGTCGAATTCCCACTCGGTGTCATGACCGCTGTAACCGGTGTTTCCGGTTCCGGTAAGTCTTCTCTGGTGAACGACGTGCTTTACGAGGTGCTCGCTAACAAGCTCAACGGAGCCAAAGGCGTCGCAGGCAAGCACACTCGGATTGAAGGTCTAGATCAATTGGACAAGGTGGTTCACGTTGACCAAGCCCCAATTGGTCGCACCCCAAGGTCAAACCCAGCAACTTACACCGGTGTCTTTGACCATGTCCGAAAACTGTTTGCCGAAACTCCGGAGGCTAAAGTTCGCGGCTACCTACAGGGTCGGTTCTCGTTCAACGTCAAAGGTGGTCGCTGTGAGACCTGTGCTGGTGATGGCACAATCCGCATCGAGATGAACTTCCTGCCTGACGTCTACGTGATGTGTGAGGACTGCAAGGGTGCGCGCTACAACCGCGAAACTCTGCAGGTGAAATACAAAGGAAAATCAATCGGTGATGTTCTGAACATGCCGATTAGCGAGGCCGCTGAGTTTTTTGCCCCGATAAATGCCATCGCACGTTACCTAAACACCCTGGTGGATGTCGGCCTCGGCTATGTAACTCTCGGGCAGAGCGCCACAACTCTCTCCGGCGGTGAAGCTCAAAGAGTGAAGTTGGCAACCGAGCTACAACGCAGATCCACCGGTAAGACCATCTATGTGCTGGATGAACCGACGACAGGACTGCATTTCGAAGACGTTCGAAAGCTACTGCTGGTGCTTTCAGGCTTGGTTGAAAAGGGCAACACTGTGATTGTTATCGAGCACAACCTTGACGTCATCCGGTGCTCAGATTGGGTCATCGACCTAGGTCCCGAGGGTGGCTCTGGTGGCGGTCTAGTCATCGCAGAGGGTACGCCTGAGACTGTTGCCAAAGTCAAGCAAAGTCACACCGGCAAGTTCTTGGCGGAGATTCTGGGCTAATAATGGCCAAGGATCTCGCCTTTCGACCTGCCACGGCAGAGATACCGACAGAACCCGGGGTTTATAGGTTTGTCGACGACTCTGGACGCGTGCTCTATGTGGGAAAGGCCAAGAACCTAAGGGCCAGGCTTAGCAATTACTTTGGGCCTTTGCAGTCGCTGCATGAGCGCACCCAACGCATGTTGCTTGCAGCTAGCGACGTGAAGTGGACAATTGTCGCCAGCGAATACGAGGCGCTGCAACTCGAATTTATGTGGATCAAAGAATTTGATCCACCATTCAACGTTCGCTTCAAAGATGACAAGAGCTACCCCTATCTAGCAATTACCGTCAGTGACGATGTGCCCAGAGCATTTATCACTCGCAACCGCGAAATCAAAGGCGCAAGGGTGCTCGGTCCTTATACCCAAGCATGGGCGATTCGCGAAACCCTGGACACGCTGCTAAAGGTCTATCCGGTCCGCAGCTGCACCGCCGGAATCTACGACCGGGCCAAGCGGCAAAATCGACCCTGCCTGCTAGCAGACATTGGCAAGTGTTCAGCTCCATGTGTCGACCGAATTAGCAAACCCGACCACAAGGCACTTGCTAAACGACTGGGGGACTTCGTGGCAAGCGGAGACGAGAGCTTTATTCAAGAGCTATCTAATCGCATGAAGGCCGCTTCTGAAGAGCAGAATTATGAGCTCGCCGCCCAACTCCGAGACGATGTTTTTGCCCTGGAGAAAGTGCTCGAAAAGAGCACTTTGGTATTTAGCGATAAGACTGATGCCGACCTGATTGGCATTGCAAGAGACGAACTAAGCGCTGCGGTCTCGGTGTTCTTTATTCGCGGTGGACGCATTCGTGGTAACCGCTCAATGGTTGTAGATCTAGAGCTCGACCGCAGCAATGCCGAACTGATGGAATACGTGATTCAGGAGCTCTATACGCCGAGTAAGTCAGGCCAGCACCTAGAAGTGCCAAAGCAACTGCTGGTGAGTACAAAACCAAATGATTCAACTGAGCTTGAGCTTTGGCTGGGGCAACTCCGCGGTGCCAAGGTTGAGGTTTTGAATCCAACTCGAGGTGACAAAGCCAAGCTCTTGGAGACCGCTGGCACGAATGCCAGTCATGCCCTAAAGAGCTACAAGCTAAAACGCTCCGCTGACTTTACCGCCCGTGCTGATGCACTATCTGGGATCCAACGAAGCCTCAAAATGAAAAACGCCCCGTTGCGCATTGAGTGCTATGACATTTCACACCTGGGTGGAACTGGCACGGTTGGCTCCATGGTGGTTTTCGAAGATGGGCTTCCGAAGAAGGATCAGTACCGCAGGTTCAATCTTGAGACCGCAGACGACACTGAGTCGATCTATCAAGTGCTATCGAGAAGGTTGAAGTACTTAGCACAGGAAGACCAGGGCGAAAAGTTCAGCTATAGACCAGCACTAATGCTGATCGACGGTGGCCTGCCACAGCGGAATGCTGCGCTGCGCGCCTTGCAGGACTCTGGCGTTGAGGGCATAACTATCGCCACGCTCGCAAAACGGCTGGAGGAAATCTTTACTGATAACGATGATTTCCCCTTGATTCTGCCCAGAACAAGCGAGGAGCTTTTCTTACTTCAACGGATTCGCGATGAAGCGCACCGCTTCGCTATAACTGCGCAGCGAGCGTCACGGAGCAAATCGATTTCGAGCCAACTGCTCGAGATTGATGGGCTGGGGGAGCGACGAGCTCGATTGTTGTTGCGGAAGTTTGGTTCGATAAAACGGATTCGGTTGGCAAGTGCCGAGGAGATCGCGCAACTGCCAGGGTTTGGGCCGAAAATTGCCGATATTGTGCTGAAAGCGCTCACTGATTCTTGAATTGTTATCCCACGCGACACGCCGAAGGAGTAACCTTGGCTAGCGCATAAATCAAGGGGTGACATGGATACGACACGCAAGCCGGAGCTGCTGATCGTGACCGGCATGTCGGGGGCGGGTCGCTCTACCGTTGGTAACGCTTTGGAAGACCAGGGTTGGTATGTCATCGACAATTTGCCACCGCAGATGCTCAGCCCCATTTCAGATCTTTTCTCACTCAGCAAGGCGAGCCTGCCGAGAATCGCGATCATCATCGATGTGCGAGGTGGGGAGTTTTTCAACGACCTAATCAGCAACATTGAGCAACTCAGAACCAGAGAGATCAACGTTCAGTTGCTATTCCTGGAGGCCAATGACTCTGCGCTGGTAAAACGCTTTGAGTCAGTGCGTCGCCCCCATCCGCTGCAGGGTGAGGGCACCATCGTGGACGGAATCAATGCCGAGCGTAAAGAACTGCTGGCGTTGCGAGAAATGGCTGACATTGTTTTTGATACCACCGAACTGAATGTCCACCAGCTGACCAACCGAGTAGCGGAGGCATTTGCCACCAATACCAAGGGCTTGAAGGTCAATGTGATGAGCTTTGGCTTCAAATACGGCATTCCCGCGGATGCCGATTTGGTAGCTGATGCCAGGTTTATCCCAAACCCGCACTGGAAAGACGAGTTGCGTGCGATGACCGGCAACGACGCACCAGTCGCCGAATATGTCATGGCTCAACCTGGGGTTGAGGACTTCATTAAGAATTACGCTGCGGCTTTGAGATCGGTTTTGGCCGGTTATCGAACCGAGAACAAGCGTTTTGCAACAATCGCAATTGGTTGCACCGGTGGCAAGCACCGCTCAGTAGCGATTGCAAATCGAATTGCCGAAATCCTGGCGGATGAGGCCGATGTGAGAATCACGGTGAAGCACCGAGATTTGGGTAGAGAGTAAGAACATGGCACTGACTCAAGAAATTAAGGAAGAGCTGGCTAGAACCCCAATTGGAAAGGGGTTGGAGCGTGCAGCGGAACTTGCGACCATACTGCGATTCTGCGGAGGATTGCATCTAATCTCAGGTCGCATTGCGATTGAGGTAGAACTGGACAGCGCAGCGCTAGCCAGAAGAATTTCACGCGCAATTTTGGAGCTATACGGGATTCACTCTGAACTCTCAGTGGTGTCTGCCGGCGGCCTTCGCAAGCACAGCGGTTACCAGATTCGGGTTCTGAAAGACGGTGAGCTACTGGCTCGACAGACTGGCTTGATTGACAACCGCGGTCGACCAGTGCGCGGCTTGCCGGCGACTTTGGTCAGCTCCACCATGGATGAGGCTCGTGCAATCATGCGCGGAGCTTTCCTAGCTCATGGAACTCTGACCGATCCTGGTCGTAGCACTTCTTTGGAGATCACCGCACCGGGTAATGAATCTGCAATGGCACTAGTTGGCGTTGCTCGCCGACTTGGGGTCAGCGCAAAAGCTCGTGAGGTTCGAAACGTTTATCGAGTAGTGATTCGTGACGGCGAAGGCATTACCGAAATCCTGAAGCAAATGGGCTGCACTGACCAGGTTGTGAAGTGGGAGGAGCTGCGCAATCGTCGCGAAGTCAGGGGAGCGGCTAACCGTTTAGCCAACTTTGATGATGCCAACCTGCGCAGAAGCGCACAGGCTGCCGTGGCTGCTGGCGCGAGGGTTCAGCGCGCATTGGAGATTCTCGGCCCGGATGCCCCGCATCACCTAAAGTACGCCGGAGAGCTTCGTCTGCAACATAGAGATGCATCCTTGGATGAGCTAGGTCGCCTGGCTGATCCACCGATGACCAAAGATGCCATCGCAGGCAGGATTCGTCGTCTTTTGGCAACCGCCGATCGAAAAGCTCAGGATTTGGGAATTCCCGATACCGAGAGCGCGATTACAGATTTATTGGATGAAAACTAAGGAGCATCATGACCTACACCCTTCCAGAGCTTAGCTACGACTACGCCAGCCTTGAGCCACACATTTCGGCTCGCATCATGGAGTTGCACCACTCCAAGCACCACGCCGCTTATGTAGCCGGCGCTAATGCCGCACTTGAGGCCATGGCAGAGGCTCGAGCCAACAACAACTTTGCTAACTTGCCAAAGCTTGAGAAGGACCTAGCGTTCAACCTAGGTGGTCACATCAACCACAGCGTGTTCTGGAAGAACCTCACTCCAAACGGGGGAGACGCACAGGGTGAACTGCTTTCCGCACTTACCGAGTACTTCGGTTCCTATGACGCATTCAAGGCTCACTTCACTGCTGCTGCGATGACCATCCAAGGATCCGGCTGGGCATACCTAGCCTGGGACTCCATCGGAAACCGCATGATCATCGGTCAGCTTTACGACCAGCAGGGCAACCTAGCGATCGGCACCATTCCACTTTTGATGCTAGACATGTGGGAGCACGCCTTCTACCTGGACTACCAGAACGTAAAGGCGGACTATGTTAAGGCCTTCTGGAACATCATCAATTGGGAAGATGTTGCGGCAAGGTTTGCCTCGGTTAAGGTGAACAGCCGTTCTCTGCTGCTAGGCTGACACAGTCCGCTCAATGAAGCGTAGGGCGCAATAAACATCCCACTTTTTTAGAAACTGGAGTATTCCCGTGACTCGCATTGGTATTAACGGTTTTGGACGCATTGGACGTAACTACCTCCGTGCCGCCCTGGCTCAGAACTCAAACCTAGAAATCGTTGCTGTAAACGACCTTTCAGACCCTAAGGGTCTGGCTCACCTGCTGAAGTACGACTCGGTTACCGGTCGCCTAGATGCAGCTGTGTCGGTTGAGGGCGACTCGATCATCGTAAACGGCAAGCCAATCAAGGTTTTGGCTGAGCGCGACCCAGCAAACTTGGGTTGGGGCAACCTCGGAGTTGACATTGTTATCGAGTCAACCGGTCGCTTCACCGATGCGGCAGATGCCCGTAAGCACCTAGATGCCGGCGCAAAGAAGGTAATCATCTCTGCACCAGCTACTGGTGAAGACGGCACCTTCGTTATGGGCGTGAACGAGCACCTTTACGACCCAGCGAACCACCACATCATTTCGAACGCTTCTTGCACCACCAACTGCCTAGCTCCACTAGCCAAGGTATTCAATGACAAGTGGGGCATCAAGAACGGCCTAATGACCACCGTTCACGCCTACACCGCAGACCAGAACCTTCAGGACGGTCCTCACTCTGACCTACGTCGCGCACGCGCCGCAGCGGTAAACATCGTCCCTTCCACCACTGGTGCAGCAAAGGCAATCGGTCTGGTTCTACCGGAGCTAAAGGGCAAGCTAGATGGTTTCGCACTTCGCGTTCCAGTCCCAACCGGCTCGATCACCGACCTAACTTTGGTGTCCGAGAAGCCAGTTACCATCGACGAGATCAAGGCTGCCTACAAGGCTGCCGCTGAGGGACCGATGAAGGGCATCTTGCTTTACACCGAGGACCCAATTGTTTCCTCCGACATCGTTACCGACCCACACTCTTCGATCTTCGATGCAGGCTTGGTTCGCGTAATCGACAACACTGTGAAGCTTTCAAGCTGGTATGACAACGAGTGGGGCTCCTCCAACCGCCTCGTTGAGCTAACCGAGCTGGTTGCCTCCAAGCTCTAATGCTGCGCAGTCTGGATAACGCCGGAAATCTAGCCGGCAAGCGAGTAATTCTTCGCTGTGACCTAAACGTCCCGCTAAAAGACGGCGTTATTACCGACGATGGTCGAATCCGTGCATCCCTGCCGACAATCAAGCGATTGATTTCGGCTGGGGCTCGGATTGCGATTTGCTCTCACCTTGGACGCCCAGAGGGAGCTCCAGATGCCAAGTATTCGCTTGCACCCGTAGCAGCACGCCTTGAGGAACTGCTGGGTCAACCAGTCGTGTTCGCTCAAGACACAGTTGGCGCCCAGGCAACTGCAGCCGTCAAGCTGTTGGAAGAGGGCGGGGTTTGCCTACTGGAGAACCTTCGCTTCAACCCAGGCGAGGCCTCCAAGGACGCGGAAGAGAGAACTGCTTTTGCCAAAGAACTGGCTGCCCTTGGCGACGTTTTGGTGTCAGATGGATTTGGTGTTGTGCACCGAAAGCAGGCCAGCGTTTATGAGCTCGCCCAGTTGATTCCAAGTTACGCGGGTGATCTCATTGCTACCGAACTAGGAGTGCTGAAGCAGCTCACCGAAGCGCCAAAGCGCCCCTACACCGTGGTTTTGGGAGGCTCCAAGGTTTCCGACAAGCTCGGCGTGTTGGGTCACCTACTTCCGAAGGTGAATCGCCTAGTAATTGGTGGTGGCATGGTCTTCACCGTGCTAGCAGCTCTTGGGCACAAGGTCGGCAAGAGTCTGTTGGAGAGCGACCAGATCGATACCGTAAAGACCTTCCTCAAGCAGGCCGAGGAGCTAGGTGTTGAGGTCATTCTGCCAACCGATATTGTTGTGGCCTCGGGATTCTCAATTGATGCGCAATTTGAAACTGTTGCGGCTGCAAGCATCGAAAGCTCCAGCTTCGGCTCTAACGGCATGGGGCTAGACATCGGTCCTGAGAGTGCTAGGGCATTTGCTAAGGCTGTTAGCGAGTCAGCAACCGTGTTCTGGAATGGTCCAATGGGTGTCTTCGAGTTCCCAAACTTCGCAAACGGCACCAAAGCTGTTGCTCAAGCGCTTACCGAGGTTCAAGGGCTAGCGGTGGTTGGCGGGGGAGACTCGGCTGCTGCGGTTCGTGCACTCGGTTTTGATGAGGCTGCTTTCGGTCACATCTCGACCGGTGGTGGTGCATCGCTTGAGTATCTCGAAGGAAAAGTTTTGCCTGGACTGGAGGTCCTAAATGACTAAGCGCACTCCGCTAATCGCGGGTAACTGGAAGATGAACCTGGATCACATGCAGGCAATTGCGCTGATTCAGAAGCTTTGCTGGACCCTAAACGATGCCGATCACGATTACCGTGCCGTTGAGGTTGCGGTCTTCCCACCGTTTACTGACCTGAGAAGTGCACAAACCCTGATCGAGGCTGAGAAGTTTGAGATTTCGCTGGGCGCTCAGGATCTTTCTCGTCATGATTCCGGTGCATTCACGGGTGAGGTTTCCGGTGCGTTCTTGGCAAAGCTTGCCTGCAAGTTTGTCCTCATTGGTCACAGCGAACGTCGTCAGTACCACAACGAGGGTGATGAAGTAGTTCAGGCTAAGGTTGCTGCCGCTTGGAAGCACGGTCTCGTGCCAATCATCTGTGTTGGTGAGACTTTGGAAGAGCTAGAGACTCAGGGGCAGAGCGCGGTTCCTGTCGCGCAAACCATCGCTGCACTATCCGGACACGAAACCCTAGGTGAGTTCGTGATCGCCTATGAACCGGTTTGGGCCATAGGCACCGGCAAGGTTGCTACCCCGCAGGAGGCTGAGGAAGTCTCAAAGGCGATTCGCAAGGCGATTACCGAGAACTTTGGCGCAGAAAGCGGACAAAGCCGCATTCTTTACGGCGGTTCAGTCAAGGCCAACAACGTCGCGGGCTTCCTGGCCTCCGGTGAAGTTGATGGCGTGCTGGTTGGTGGCGCCAGCTTGGATGCCGATGAATTTGCGGGCATTTCGCGCTTTCAGAAGCACATAGTTCTATAATTTGACGAGCGTTTTACACGCAAAACCTAAGGAATTCTCATGGCTGTTCTACAAACCGCGCTATTGGTGCT
>JACCDL010698841.1_pt1 | contig 13153 bp, 12 predicted proteins | sample 7441931 | NCBI WGS metagenome assembly JACCDL01 (sample SAMN15323437, study PRJNA562643) | freshwater metagenome | isolation source: river surface water | place: USA:Blue River Watershed | collected 2017-08-16 | reverse complement strand
GATTATTGATGAATTTCAAGATAAAACCTTCCAAAATATTGCCGAAAATGACCTCGATTTCTTCGAAAAAGCCTACATTGAACTGGCCGGCAATTAAATGGTTGGGAATTATTTCCCTATTTCTTGCTTCATGTGATACTCCGAAAGAAATCGGCGCTGAATTATTTAGCGTGGAGGTTGGTCTCAATTTAACGGATACCCTAAAAGTTGAATCGGCTACTGTGTTAATGGACTCCATTCAAACGGGTGGTGGAGGAACAATGTTGTTAGGTTCATATCAACATCCCGACCTCGGCACTTTCCAATCATCTTTTTTTGCACAAATTTCGAACGCAGATACCTTACGAGCTACTGCAACCTCCATTATGGATTCTGTCCGTATGAATCTGGTCTATGCTGGTTATCAAGGAGATACTCTTCAGACGCAAACAATTTCAGTATATAAATTGAGAGATAGTTTGAGTTTATCATCATCCTATTTTACCAATTCAAGTCTTGCCTTCGATCCTAACCCGGTGGCTTCACATACCTTTAAGCCTCGTGTCATTAAGGCGAAATCTTCAAATGGGGATTCCTTGAAATTAGATACCTTATCATTTCGTATGTCTGCCGCCTTGGGAAATGAATTGTTTAAAAAATACTCAGATAAAACGTTATCAGGAGGAGGTAGAAATTTTCGTGCTTCATTTCCAGGATTTTTCATTAAATCCACGAGTGCCTCGAAAGCTGCTCTGCTTGGATTTTCGCCTTTGTATTCTGAGATGACCCTGTATTGGCATAATCCAGGAGAAACAACTAAAAATGAGTTAAGTTATTATTTTAGTTTATCTAATTCACAATCTGCAGAAGTTCAAGCAAGATTCAATGCCTTTCAGATTACTAAATCTGGAGCATTAGCTTCTCTTGTAAAGTCTGGGGATTTGGTACCATCGTCCAAGACCAACAATATTACGTATGTTCAATCAGGATCTGGCATTGTGACGCGAATTAAGTTTCCTACATTACTAAACCTTAAAGGGAAAAATAATGTAGCGATAAATAAAGCCGAATTGATTCTATCAGGTGTCGATGGCCTGGACCTTAATAACACGTTAGGGCAATTGACCTTACTTCAGGCTGATGGTTCAAATAAACCAATTCGAACTAGCTCTGGTTTGGGTTTTATAGTTTCTGAGGGTGGTGCTGCGATTCAAACAGCCAATTACAATTCGGCATTTAATACGTATACATTCAATATCACGACTGAGTTGCAGTCGATACTTACGGGCCGTAAGTCAAATTTGGGTTATTTAGTGACACCTACTTTAGCTACATCCACTTCAGGGATGACCAAATTGGTCAGCGAAAGCGCGCGATTTGTGCCCTTAAATGCGCTTAAAGCTAAATTGCGTGTTTATTATTCCTATATTGCCAAATAATTTTTGGCTTCATGTCTAATCTCGTTGCTAACTTACGGGTGAGTCTAGTTCAAACTGACTTAATTTGGGAAAGTCCAATGTCAAACTGTGGACATCTCGAAGAACAATTGGTTCAGCTAATTGGCCAGACAGATTTAATTATACTCCCTGAAATGTTTGCTACAGGCTTTAGTATGTCGGCAAATCATGCAGAAATCCCTCAGGGACCTAGTACCCACTGGATGCAGATGCAAGCAAAACGTATCGATGCCGTCGTAGTAGGAAGTTTAAAAATCAAAGAAAAGTTCGGGTTGGTCAATCGGCTTATTGTAGCTTTTCCAGATGGATCCATTCAGTCTTATGATAAGAAGCATTTGTTTCGCATGGGAAAAGAGCATGAATTTTATCAGCCGGGAGAAGATAGGCTTGTGTTTTCCTACAAAGGATGGCGTATCTCTCCTTTTATTTGCTACGATTTAAGATTCCCTGTTTGGTCTAGAAATGTGGATTTAGCTTACGATTTAGCTATTTATGTGGCTAATTGGCCTGCGGCAAGAACACATGCTTGGGATGTTTTGTTGAAAGCTCGTGCCATTGAAAATTTAGCCTATGTAGCAGGTGTAAATCGAGTTGGGAGTGATGGAAATGCACTTGAATATGTGGGGCACTCGGCCTTGATTTCGTATAAGGGGGAAGCATTGCTGCATTTAGGGACTGCGGAAACAATCCAGAATTTTAATCTCAGCCTATCGGATTTGCAGTCTTTTCGATCGAATTTCCCCGCCCATTTAGATGCGGATTCTTTTCAGCTTATTTAGTTTTATCTTGAAAGAAAGCAGCTAAGCCCCCCGGGTAAGACTTCGCTTCCTCCATTGTGCAATCGGCACGTAACTCACCTTTATTGATGAGAAGAATTCGATCGCAAATACTTTCTACTTCACTTAATAAATGACTCGAAAACAAGATTGTTTTGTTTGTTTTTAACGAATGAATTAAGTGGCGTATCTCTTCCATTTGATTGGGGTCAAGTCCACTAGTAGGTTCGTCAAGAATCAGGATTGCAGGATTGTGAAATATCGCCTGTGCAATACCTACGCGCTGTTGGTACCCTTTCGATAATTCACCTATTTTTTTGGATTGCTCACGCGAAAGTCCAACGAGCTCAATAACTTCTTCTATTCTTTTTGAACTTTTTTCAGCGCTAAACCCGTGTAAATGGCCGATGAACGCTAAAAATTCTTTGACATACATATCTGGATAAACGGGATTATTTTCAGCCAAATAACCAATTTGCTTTTTAAGGGCAATGGCATCTGATTGTACTTCAATCCCTTGAATACTAGCCGTGCCTTCTGTCGGATTAAGTAGGCCTACCAGCATTCGAAGTGTGCTAGATTTTCCTGCTCCATTCGGACCAAGAAAACCAATTATTTCTCCAGGCTGTGCTTGGAAACTCAAGTCTTTTACAGCCCATTGTTGGCCATATTTCTTACTTAAATTTGAAACTTGAATGGGCATAGCTTCGTGTGCGTATTTTATCTGACAAAGGTAGGAAAATGGGAACTAATTCTGATTACCTTTGTGTTTTCGTTTCAAAAATCAAATACATGCAAGAGGAAAGTATACGTTTAGATCGTATTGAGGATGCCATTGAAGCTATTCGTCAGGGCAAAATGATCATTGTAGCTGATGATGAAAATCGTGAAAATGAAGGGGATTTGATATGTGCTTCAGAGGCCATAACTCCAGAGATCGTTAATTTTATGATTCGTGAGGCGCGGGGCTTAATGTGTGTTTCGCTAACGAATGAGCGTTGCATCGAATTGGGTCTTGAAATGATGGTGGATCAAAACACTACCTCACATGAAACTCCATTTACTGTTTCGGTTGATTTATTAGGCCATGGATGTACTACGGGCATTTCGGCCCAGGATCGATCTAAAACCATAAAAGCGCTTGTGGATCCAGATACCAAGCCTACGGACTTGGGGCGTCCTGGGCACATTTTTCCACTTAAGAGTAGATCAGAAGGGGTATTGCGACGTACAGGGCATACCGAAGCTTCCATGGATTTTGCTAAGTTAGCAGGATTTAAACCTTCAGGTGTCTTAATTGAAATCTTGAATGAGGATGGTTCGATGGCACGTTTACCTGACTTACGAAAAATTGCGGATAAATTCGATCTTAAGTTGGTGACTATCAAAGACTTAATAGAATATCGGTTAGCCACAGAGTCGCTAATCCAGCGCGAAATTGGTGTCGATATGCCTACTGAATGGGGTCATTTTGATTTAATTGCCTTCAAGCAGAAAAATACAGGAGATACACACTTAGCCTTGGTGAAAGGTACGTGGGAGAAAAATGAGCCTATTTTGGTCCGTGTTCACAGCTCATGTGTTACCGGTGATATTTTTGGGTCTTGCCGGTGTGATTGTGGCGGCCAGCTCCACAAAGCGATGGAGATGGTGGAAAAAGCGGGCAAGGGCGTGGTTCTTTACATGTTTCAAGAAGGCCGCGGAATTGGCTTATTGAATAAGTTAAAGGCTTATAAATTACAAGAGTTAGGCCGTGACACGGTGGAAGCTAATTTAGAGTTAGGCTTTGCAATGGACGAGCGAGATTATGGGGTGGGTGCTCAAATATTACGTGATTTGGGTGTAGAAAAGATTCGGTTGATATCGAATAATCCGAAAAAGCGTGCTGGATTATTGGGATATGGATTGGAGATTGTGGAAAGTCTTCCGATTGAGATTCCTTCAAATCCGCACAATGAAGCTTATTTAACCACCAAGCGAGATAAAATGGGCCACACTATTTTAAAGTCATAAAAAAAGCTCCTGAATAATTTCAGGAGCTTTTTTTTAATTATTTCCAAGAATTATAGGAGTTGATTTTCCGCCTCCCATGATAATCACTTTCGCATTGGGTGATTTAGCTAATTCTTTTTGAGCAATGATTGCTTCATATTGTAACTGCTTGTCGCTTAATCCAGTAGATAGTATCTTTTGGTAATCTGCTATACCTTGCGCTTCTACACGTTTACGCTCAGCTTCTTGTTTTTCTTTTTGTAGAACAAACTGCATTTTTTGCGCATCTTGTTCTGCGTTGATTTTTGATTCAATGGTCTGCTTTACCGAGTTAGGTAAATTGATGTTGCGAATTAGTAACTGTTCCAATACTAATCCTCGCTTTTTGAAGTTCTTTTCAATATCAGCATAAATCCTTCCTTGAAATTCATTTCGCTTTAAAGAGTATAATCCTACTGCATCATAGTAAACAGCATTGTCCCGAATCATCGTGCGTGTGACAGGACGTACGATTTTGTCCCGGTAGTCCTCGCCAATTTCTTTTAAAATACGCGGAGTTTCGGAAGGTAAAATGCGGTAAAGGATTGTTAGGTCTACAACAACTTCAAGGCCATCTGCTGTTAACACGCGAATGGCATCGTCGCCGGACTTATCTCCTTCATCATGCACAGCAGACATCGTATAATTTTGCGTCTTTGTATCGAAAATAGTAACCGTAGCTAATGGATTTACAAAGTTTAATCCACTGGTCAGTGTTTGGTTTTGTACTTTTCCAAAGATACTTTGAACACCTACCTCGCCGGCATTTACTTGCTTGATGATGGAACTAGATACTCCAAGTAGGATTAACACGAAGGATACAATTCGTAATGGATTCGCGTATTTTGAGAAAATCAAATTGGGGTTTGCGATGGCGCGGCTCGCGATGAATAAAATTACGCCGATGAATACAAAAAACATACGTGAGTTAATTTAGATGTTATCTCTGAGAGAACACAATAGTACAACTAAATTTGCAAATAAAATATGCAAAAATCCAGATAATAAGTTTCTTTGACTATTCGTTTGTCCATGATAAATTGGCAAAATATCCCTAATTTTGAGCATGATTGAGATCAAAAATATTCATAAGGAATTTGATGGACGCGTCGTGTTGGCTGATATTACGGCAGCATTTAAACAAGGCAAAGTAAATATGGTGATCGGTGGTAGCGGAACAGGGAAGTCGGTCCTTTTGAAATGTATGATCGGAATACTTACGCCTGAGCGTGGTGCTGTTTTATATGATGGCCGTGATTTTATTAAATCTGACCTAGATCAAATCAAAGAAATTAGACGCGAAATGGGCGTTTTATTTCAAGGTGGAGCTTTATTTGATTCCAAGACTGTGCTGGAAAATGTTCGATTTCCTTTGGATACCCTGACTTCTCAAAGCATCGAAGAAAAAAATGAGCAAGCCATGCTTTGTCTGCAGCGCGTGGGATTAGAGGCTTCAGCGCATCAAATGCCATCCGATATATCGGGGGGGATGAAAAAGCGGGTGAGCATTGTCCGCGCAATTGTCATGAATCCCAAGTATCTTTTTTGCGATGAACCCAATTCAGGCTTAGATCCATTGACCGCAGTCAAAATTGATTTATTGATTCAAGAAATCACGAAAGAATTCAATATGACAACAATTGTTATTTCCCATGACATGAATTCAGTGATGCGCATGGGCGAATACATTATGTTTTTAAAAGATGGCCACAAGGTGTGGGAAGGAAGTAATGAAAATATTCTAGAGACAAATTTACCTGACCTTCAAGAATTTTTATCCACGAAATTAACCTAGTATGCCACAAGTTTATTCGGCACCGCACGTATTAGAACAAGTATCCTTAAAGCCATACAATACCTTTGGTATTGATGTTGCCGCTCGGTATTTTGTTGAAATTGACCATTTGCAGGAATATGTGCAGTTGGTCCGCGAGCAAAAATATGCGCATGTCCCACATTTGTTTTTGGGTGGTGGAAGTAATTTATTGCTAACAAAACCAGTGGATGCCTTGGTGGTCAAAATTTCCTTTTCAGGGATTGAAGTACTAGAGGAGTCAGCTGATTTTGTGTGGGTAAAGGCTGGTTCAGGAGTTAATTGGCATGAATTTGTACAATATACAGTGGATCACCACTGGGCCGGATTGGAAAATTTGTCACTTATTCCAGGTACGGTAGGTGCTGCGCCTATGCAAAATATTGGCGCGTATGGCGTGGAGATCAAGGATACATTTGATCATTTAGAAGCATTAAACTTAGAGACCTTACTTGTTGAACGATTTGGAACGGCAGCTTGCCAATTTGGCTACCGAGAGAGTTTTTTCAAGCATGCTGGGAAAGGAAAATATTTGATCGCCTCTGTTTGCTTTAAGCTAGGGAAAAAACCTGCGCCTCAAACTTCCTACGGGGCCATTCAAGATGTTTTGGCATTAAAAGGCATTTCAAACCCAGGAATTAGGGATGTAGCTGATGCGGTTATTTCGATCCGACAAAGCAAATTGCCTGATCCCAAAGACATAGGAAATTCAGGTAGTTTCTTTAAAAATCCAACAGTCTCCGCCGCGGAAGCCGCACGTTTACAGCATGAATTTCCAGGTATTCCTTCATATGCCGTCGCTGGGAGTACCGATATAAAGTTTCCTGCTGGCTGGTTTATTGAACAAGCTGGTTGGAAAGGATACCGTTCGGGTGATGCAGGCGTTCATGTACATCAAGCTTTGGTGCTTGTGAATTATGGACATGCCACCGGTGCACAGATTAAAGAATTGTCGGAGCAGATAAAAGCGTCCGTCTTAGCCAAATTTGGTGTTCCCCTGGAGACCGAAGTAAACATACTCTAATATGCAATTACCTAGTTTAGAATCCATCGGGAAAGGTCCCTTCTTTTTAATGGCTGGCAGTTGTGCGATCGAGAGCCATGATTTAGCTTTTGAGATTGCAGAACGTATTCATGACTTGACTAAATCCATGGGAATTCCTTTTATTTTTAAAGGCTCTTACCGCAAAGCGAATCGTACTAAAATAGATTCATTTACAGGCATCGGGGATAGTAAGGCGCTCGAGATTTTAAAGGCCGTGGGGGCTCATTATAATGTGCCAACCGTAACAGATATTCATGAAAGTGGGGAAGCTGCCATGGCTGCAGCTTATGTAGATGTGCTACAAATTCCAGCTTTTTTATGCCGGCAAACTGATTTGTTGGCCGCAGCAGCACAAACAGGTAAGGCTGTTAATATCAAGAAAGGGCAGTTTATGTCAGGTGCTTCCATGAAATTTGCCGTAGAAAAAGTCTTACATGAAAATCCTCAAGCGTCTGTTTATTTAACTGATCGAGGGAATTCATTTGGTTATGGGGACTTAGTTGTTGATTACCGAAACCTTCCTGAAATGGCGTCATTTGGCGTACCTGTGATCATGGATTGTACGCATTCGTTGCAACGTCCCAATCAGGGAAGTGGGGTGACAGGCGGGCAGCCAGCGTTAATTGAGACCATTGCGAAAGCGGCTATTGCCGTGGGAGCAGATGGGCTTTTTATTGAGACACATCCAAATCCTGCTGTGGCTAAATCAGATGGCGCTAATATGCTTCCGCTAGATCAGCTTGAGGGCTTACTTGAAAAATTACTACGCGTGCGCGAAGCAATCGTTTAGTATTGATAAATAATTTGTATTCCGATATCTGTTTTATGCGATGTGGGTAGTGCATCTAAGCCAGATCCGATCATTTTTTTCGTGAAATATTGGGTTCTGGCTATTTTTATTCCTAATTCCCAATGGTTTAACGGAGTCAAACTTAATAAAACTAAGTTTCGCATACTTGGGTCAAAATAGGCGGGAAGACTAAATGAATAGCGTAAAGTCGGTTCATAGGCATACAAACGTGTATCATATCCGGGCGTCTGAATGAATGCTAGCCGTGCCTGAAGTTTCCACCACCTGTGTTCTACCTGAATATCGTTCAACCACATGGCCCCTAGTTCATTTTGATTAGCTGAAACTAGGTAGCTAAACATCAGCCTACTGTGCCACCTGAAATGGCTAAAAATTTCATGATGTAGGTCAAAACTAGCCTGAATGTGGTTTTTTCGTGTGCCTGCGCCTGTTGACTGATTTGCCCATTTAAGCTGTGCGAAATATTGTCCATTACGCTTGCGATCCCATTGAAATCTACTTAACCATTCTCCACCCCAAGCACCTGGGTAAGGATAGGAAAAATTGCGTTTGGGAAAATAGAAAAAGTCGAAATAGGAAGAGAGTCGTTTGTATTTTGAAATTTGGAATTGATTTCCCACAAATAAACCGAGTTCATTTTTAGTTTGTGAACTTTCTCCAAGCGCTTGTGCCATGGGACTAAAATATCCGGCACCGTAGTACCTAATTAAGGCGGAGAAGTCTAGTTTTTGTGAGACTGGAAAAGCAATGGACTCAATACATGCCCACGCATTCGGGTTTGCCGTAGCAAGTTCTCCTGCAATGAAAATTTGTTTCCAAGGGATATGATGCGCCAGTGTGATGTTAGTTAACTGACTTCCTTGCCACTCCGCTTGGTTATATGCTTGGGTATTTCGCTTGGGTATATTCCAGTTATGTTGGGTGGTGGACAAGCTAAAATATCCGCGTTGAACCGGCACTAGCATTTGGAATCCCCAGGCAGCCTCACGGATACTATGTCTGTTTTTTAGCTCTGTTAGGGTCCGGTGGTTTCCATCGATATCTATACTCCTGTAAAATGATTGGTTTAAACTGTCCACTGAGATAGCGGCGTCCATATTTCGGATCGAGTAAAATGTTGAGAATGAAATAGGTCCCTGATGCCCCTGCACACTCACGCCGCGGTAAAATGCGGATTCACCACTAGAAGAATAGGGAAGACCTCCCAAATTAAATTTTTGAGTAGCACGAATACTTTCATAGGTTTTACCCAGGGAAAAGCCGCCCGCTTGCACCAGTCCTTGTCCCCATTGATTTATATAGTCACCTACAATGAGTTTGTCGATCCATTTAGCTGGTTTTACCTCGAAGAAAAAACTGGTAAAGTCGGTCAGGATGGTCTCGCCTGGATCTTTTTGTAGGGTGAAACCTCCGCGCAAATAGGTATTCCATTTGCCTCGATAGCGTATGTTTTGTGCCCAAGGGTTGCCTAAATAGCGCGTTTTTGAGTGGCTGGTTGCTGGGCTGAAGCCTATCTTTTCTTCAAGTGTTCGTTCCATTTTTACAAGGAGCTGATGGCTTTGTTGCGCTGCCTGATACCATTTCTTGGTAGGTGGATTACAGGTGAGTATCCCTGTAGTTTTTCGTAAAGTTTCCGTGTCCCACCCCGAAATAATCTGAAGTTCATGTAGCGAAAGTAATGGGCCCGATGATGTTCGGTACGCTAAAAAAGCATCTATTTGATTGAGGGTAAAAAGGTGTAAACCACGTAATTCTTCTGAACTAACTTGGTTAATATCAAAGGGGTTTTGCTGAAAGAATTGTAGACGTGTTTCTTCTACTTCCAAGACAGCGTCTGGGCTCGGCGTTTGGGCTTGAACGCCAAATGAGAAAAATAGAAGTAGGATGGGATACCTCACAAATTAGTTTTTGCGAAACTAGGTTGTGCGGTTGAATCGTAAAGATTAAAAACTGATAATGATTATCAACTAGTTGAATTTTCTGTCAACTAAAATGTAAAATTCATTCCAGGTATCTTCATTTTCAGCGTTTAGGTATGTGCCAAATTGACCTTCGATTTCAGATTTCCATTTGGTGGCTGTGGCTTGGGAATCCACGAATTCGATTAACCGCTGGAACTCATCTGCATTTCCATTAAACAAATCCTGAATAAAATTCAGTTTCTGAAACAGAGAGATACTTTCCCAAAGGGATTGCGTCATATTGATTTCCACCAAATTTTTAAGTGAGTGATCCGTCACTTGTATGGTGTCTAATACCTTTTCTTCACCCGATTCCGCATGAAGGTCATTGATGGATTTAGGTTTCTCAATTTCATCCGTAACCTCCTCTGTGTTTTCAATCTCAGTAAGTTCATGGTTTACCTCGTCAAAATAGCTAGGTATTGGGTCAATAACGGTTTTAGTTTCTTCTTCTTCTTCTTCTTCTTCTTCTTCAACTACTTCCTCGTTTGGTAATTCCAACTTTTCATCCTCAACTATTTCCTCTTCAACGAAAGCCACAGGCTCTTCTTCCTCGATTTCAGGCAGGGAATCATTGGGTGATGCGTAATAAACATCCGCGGTCAATAAATCAGCAAAAGTAGGCAGTTCCGCTTGCGGTGCACGCATTTCTTCCTGAATAGCCGCAATCCAACCTTGCCAAATAAAGTCGGGCAGAAGTACGTGGGGGAGGAGGAGGTTCACTGCCGACTGCCATTTTTCTTGCATGCGTGCGTTTTGCCAATCGAAGTTGGGTAATTTCTCCGCTAACATCACATCTGCTAATTGGTGCAATAATTCTTCTTGTATAATTTCCAAGATTTCAGGAGCAACGTCTGATTGGATAATTTCCTGGAAAGAGACATTTGCTTCGTCGTTATTGTAGTAATGAAGAAAAATATTCGGCTTTTGCATGGTGTGTATTATTTTATGGCTAATACTTCGCAGGCTTTCATAGCTGCATTTTGTTCGGCTTTTTTCTTGGAGTATCCTTTCCCACTACTGATTTTTTCACCTTCTAATAGTACAAGTGCGGTGAATTCTTTGTCGTGGTGTGTGCCTTCCTCATCCAATGTGAATTGGACTTTTTTCCCTTCTTTCTGTGCCCATTCGATGAGAAGGGATTTAAAATTCGGGTTGTTTTGAACGACTGTATCCAAGTCGAAATATTGAGTTAAGATTTTCTTTACGACGAATTTCTGTGTAAATGAAAATCCTTTATCCAAGTATACAGCCCCAATAAATGCCTCTAATGCATCTCCATACATGCTTGAACGCGACATAGAGCTACGTTTTAGGCTTTCATATTCAATGACTTCTTCCAATCCTAATTTTCGGCCCAATACATTGAGCGATTCACGGCTTACCATCCGTGAACGTATTTCTGTTAGAAATCCTTCATCTTTAAACGGAAATTTTTGGAATAAATAACTCGCTGTAATCATACCCAGCACCGAATCACCTAAAAATTCGAGGCGCTCATTGGATTCTTTATACGACTTGGCGACAGATTCTTTTGAAGCAGAGGCATGCAAAAAGGCTAGTCGGTACAAATTTAAATTTGACGGACTAGCCCCAATAAGATGTTTGACTGATTTATATAGGTGTTTCTCACGTTCGTCTTTTGGTTTTTGAAAGAATAAGAAAAACGGAGAAAAAATCGTCATATACTAGATTTTTCTAAAGATAACGGTCGCGTTGTGACCTCCAAAACCAAAGCCATTGCTCAATGCGACATTTATTTCACGTGATTTACCCACATTCTCCGTCAAGTCGATGCGTTGGTCAATTTCTGGGTCGCGATTAAATACATTAATGGTCGGAGGAACAAACTGATTTTTTATGGCTAAAACAGATGCTACCGCTTCCACGGCGCCTGCACCACCTAACAAGTGTCCTGTCATAGATTTGGTTGAGGAGATAGACATTTTATAGGCATGATCTCCGAAACAATCCACGATTGCTTTAATTTCTTGTGGATCACCGATTGGCGTTGAGGTGCCGTGCGTATTGATATAATCCACTTCTTCTGGCTTGATCTGCGCATCTTCCAGCGCGTCAATCATCGATAATAATGCTCCATATCCATCAGGATGTGGTGCTGTTATATGGTGAGCGTCAGATGAAAATCCGCCGCCAATTAATTCTGCGTAAATTTTAGCGCCACGTGCTTTGGCATGCTCATATTCTTCTAGAATTAGTGCTCCAGCTCCTTCACCTACGACAAAACCATCCCGATCTACATCATAGGGACGAGAAGCGGTGGTTGGATCATCATTGCGCGTCGACATGGCATGCATAGCCGTAAATCCACCTACCGAGGCGATGGTGACAGGGGCTTCTGAGCCTCCCGTTACACACACGTTTATACGGCCCGTACGGATGTAGTTAAATGCATCTATGATCGCGTTATTCGCGGATGAACAAGCAGAAACAGTGACGTAGTTCGGGCCACGGAATCCGTTACGGATGGAGATTTGACCTGAACTAGAATCAGCAATCATTTTAGGAATGAAGAATGGATTGATTTTGGGTGTTCCATCTCCTTGTCCGAAATAAATCATTTCGTCCTCAAAGGTTTTTAAACCACCTATTCCAGATCCCCAAATTACCCCTACTTTATTTTTATTTAATGCCTCCATGTCAAATGCCGCGTCTGCAATTGCCTCATCGGCAGCAATCACCGCATACTGCGTAAATGGATCCATTTTTCGAGCTTCCTTCGTATTGATATAATCTTCTACTTTGAAGTCCTTTAATTCACAAGCAAAACGAGTTTTGAATTTTTCGGCATCAAATCGGGTGATTGGGGCGCAACCACTTTTACCAGCAGCTAGGCCTTCCCAAAATGTGTCAACTGTATTACCAATGGGTGTCAGGGCTCCTAGACCCGTTACAACTACTCGCTTTAACTCCATAATTTCTAATTAATAAACTGGTTGCAATAAAAAATGTCAATTAGTATAGGGTATTAACTTAGGATTAGATCCAAAGGAATTACCATGTACCAATTGACATCATTTTTTATCGTAATTCGATTACTTTGCGTTTTCTTCCAAATAAGCAACCGCTTGTGCTACCGTTTGGATGTTCTCAGCTTGGTCATCTGGGATAGAAACATTGAATTCTTTTTCAAATTCCATGATCAATTCTACCGTGTCTAAGGAGTCAGCTCCCAAATCGTTTGTGAAAGATGCCTCAGGAGTAACTTCTGATGCTTCTACACCTAACTTCTCAACGATGATGCTCTTAACTTTTTCTG
>JACCDL010393532.1_pt1 | contig 13163 bp, 8 predicted proteins | sample 7441931 | NCBI WGS metagenome assembly JACCDL01 (sample SAMN15323437, study PRJNA562643) | freshwater metagenome | isolation source: river surface water | place: USA:Blue River Watershed | collected 2017-08-16 | reverse complement strand
CTTGCTTGGCCTCTTTGGCCAAAATGGCCGAACCTGTGATTTCCACTTTTTCAAATTGGCGGAACTCCAAGCTTTTTTCCGTGATTTCCACATCGGGGAAAGTCAGCTCGACTTTGCTTGCCGTCACACCAGCAGTGGCTGGCACTGTCGTTTGAGCCCATGCAGGACAAGCCACACAAATCGCGAGCGATAGACCCACAGCCGAGGCTTTTCCCCAATCAGCGCCGGGTTTGATGAAGTGCTGTGGCATGGGCGGCATCCTCTGGCTTGCAGCCCGCAAGACATGTTTGGTCATATCCGGGGCGTTATTGCATCCTGAAAACTGATAAATCAGGCGTTAAAAGCGCTAGATATTAATACTTTTAGGCCCAATCGTCGCCAATGCGTCTTTTTGAGGGAGAAAGACCATGATCGATTTGGGGTTGGTCTCCGGGCCATCGAGGCCATGCTGGGGCTCCATGGCCTGAGGGCATACCAGAGATGGATGCCCGCGTGCGCGGGCATGACGAAGGCCTCCTCAGCCCATCACCCCACGCCACAGCGCCAACACCGCCTCGCGCTCGCTCGCAAGCTGCTCCAGTGGCACATCGGTGGGCTCTTCGTTCAGGCGGGCGCGGTGTTGCACGCGGCGCATTTCGCGGTACGCATTGGCCGCAGCTTGCCCTACGCCTGTGGGCAACAGTCCGGCTTTTTCGGCCCGTTGCAACAGCGCGATATTGCCCACGTTGTCGGCCAGCTCGGGGTGGGCGGCGGTGTGCAGCAGCACCAGGTATTGCACGGCAAACTCGGCGTCCACCATGCCGCCGGGGCTGTGCTTGACATCAAAGCGCTCGGCCTTGACCGGATGGCCCTGGCGCACCTTGTCGCGCATGGCCACGATTTCGGCCTTGAGGCTGACCGCATCGCGCGGGGCGCTGATGACGGCATGGCGCACCGTGTCAAATTGCGGGGCCAAGCCGGGCAAGCCCATGACAAAGCGGGCGCGGGTCATGGCCTGGTGCTCCCAAGTCCAGGCGGTGTTGCTGCCGCGCTGCTGCTGGTAGTCGGCATAAGCCTCAAAGCGCGTGACCAAGAGGCCCGAGTTGCCGTTGGGCCTGAGCGCCGTGTCAATCTCGTACAGGTCACCGTCGGCGGTTTTCACCGTCATCCAGTTGATGAGTTTGCGCACATAGGCGGCGTAGATTTCCTGTGCCCGTTCGTCCTCGTCTTCGTACACGAACACGATGTCCAGGTCGCTGCCGTAACCCAGCTCCTTGCCGCCCAGCTTGCCGTAGCCAATGATGGCAATGGCCGGTTCTTCGCGGTGGCGGGTTTTCAGGCGGCTCCAGCACCAGCGGGCCGTCACGCGCAACACCGCATCGGCCAGGGCGCTCAGGTCGTCGGCCACTTGCTCCACCGTGAGCACGCCTTCCACATCACGCGCCAGGGTGCGGAACTGCTCCGCGTGGTGGGCACGGCGCAGCAAATTCAGCAGGCTTTCCTCGTCGTCTTCGCCCGTGCGCTGCAGCGCCACCAGGCGGGCTTGCAACTCGCCCTCGAATTCGGCGGCATCAAAACGGGTGCTGAACAAATTACCCCCGGCCAGCTCGTCAATGACGCCCGGGTGTTGCAGCAAATAACGGGCGGGCCACTTGGCCGCACCGAGCAGGCGCAGCAGGCGTTCGTGCACCGAGGGGCGCTCCAGCATCAGGGCCAAATAACTTTCGCGGCGCAGCAGCGGCTCGATCCAGTCGGCCATGCGCAACACGGCTGCTTCGCTCACGCGCCCATCGTCCAGCCACTGGGCGGTGCGTTGCAGCAGGCGCATCAGGCGGCCCCGGGCGTCATCGCGCAGAGACTGCACGCGCGGGTTGTCGGCCCACTGGGCCAGGCGCTCACGCACCGGGCCACTGAAGTCACCCAGCACAGCATCCAGCTCGGCATGTTCACGGCTGTTTTTGCCGTTCTTGCCATTGCAGCCTTTGCATTCACGGTCACCGCCCAGCAAGGTGTCGAACTCTTGCGCCACCACCTCGCGGTGCCCATTCAGGTCGCTCAAAAACGCAGAGGCATCGGCGTAACCCATGGTCTGTGCAATCCAGCCCAAATCATCGTCGCGGGTCGGCAAGACATGGGTTTGCTGGTCGTCCAGGTACTGGATGCGGTGCTCCACCTGACGCAAAAACACATACGCCGCGCCCAGCGCATCGGCCGTGGCCTGCGGCATGAGCCCGGCCTTGGCCACACGCTGCAGGGCGTCCAGCGTGGGGCGTGTGCGCAACTCGGGGAACTGCCCACCGCGCACCACCTGCAAGAGCTGCACTGTGAATTCGATCTCGCGGATGCCGCCGCGCGACAGTTTCACGTCATTCGCACGTTCGGGGTGGCCCGCGCTGCGTTTGGACGCGTGGTCGCGGATTTGCTGGTGCAACGTGCGCAGCGACTCAAAGACGTTGTAATCCAGGTAACGACGAAAGACGAAAGGCAGCACCACGCCGCGCAACGCCTGCGCCGAGCCGTTGACCACCGCGCTGCGGGGGGCCACCACACGGCTTTTCATCCAGGCAAAGCGTTCCCACTCCCGGCCTTGCACCAGCAAATACTCTTCCAGCGCATCGAGCGAGACCACGCTGGGGCCGGAGTTGCCGTTGGGGCGCAAGGCCAAGTCCACCCGGAACACAAAGCCGTGCTCGGTGGTATCGCCGATCAGGGCGTACATGCGCTTGACCGCGCGGGTGAAGTATTCCTGGCACGAGACCTTGTTGCGGCCTTCGCTGTTGCCCAGGGTTTCGCCGTCTTCGTCGTAGACATAAATCAGGTCGATGTCGCTGGACACATTCAGCTCACGGGCGCCCAGCTTGCCCATGCCGATGATCCACATCTCGGCCCGCTCGCCGTTGGCCTTGGTGGGCGCGCCGTGCAGGGCATCCAGATCGGCCATGACTTGACGCCAGGCGATGTCAAGGGTGACTTCGGCCAACCAGGTCATGCCGTGGGTGACCACCGCCAAATCGCCTTGACGGCTGCAATCCAGGCAGGCCAGGCGCTCCAGCGTGAGCTGGCGAAGCACCCGCAAGGCGGCGCTGGTGTCCAGGCCTTTGGCCTGCAGGGCGGCGTAGGCCGCGCTCAGGCTGTCTCGGGTCGGGGGGCCAGGTGGCAACAGAGGCAACTCGGCAGGATAGCGGCGGTGCAAACGCTGCAGAAACCGTGAATACAAGGGCAAATCGACCGGACTGACATCATTTGGGGCGGGTGCCTCGTCCATGCGCTGGCTGCGGGTCATAATTCCTGCTGACTTTCTGATTCAAATGTTTGTGCCGTCTTTGCCCCATTTTCCCCGCTTGACCCTCGTGCTGTCCCGCTTGATGCGGGTCGTGGCCTGGGTCCTGTTGGTGCTGGGCGTCTCATTGGGCATGGCCTGGACTGCCTTGCATTTTTGGATTGTGCCGCGAATCGACACACACCGCCCCGCGCTGGAGCGCTTGGCCCAGAAAACCATCGGGGTTCCGGTGCGGATTGGTGAAATCTCGGCCGAATCGACAGGCTGGGTCCCCTCATTTGAGTTGCGCAACATCGAACTGCTCGACCCCGAGGGCCGCACCGCCTTGCGGCTGCCGAAGGTGATGATCGCGATCAGTGTGCGCTCCGTGCTGGGCTTGAAACTGGAGCAACTGGTGCTGGACGGCCCGGAGCTCGATGTCCGGCAAATGGCCAATGGACGCTGGCGCGTGGCCGGACTCGATTGGACGCCGCCAAAAGGCGGTGACAACGCCGCCGCCGATTGGTTGTTCGCACAGCGCGAGGTCATTGTGCGCGGCGGCACGTTGCACTGGACCCGCGAGAACGCTACGCACGACCCTGTGCAATCAGACCCGGCGTCTGCCAGCGTGTCGCTGCGCGATCTGGACCTGGTGCTGCGCAATTCGGCCCGGCACCACGATGTCCGGCTGGACGCCACCCCCCCCGACAACTGGGGCCAACGCTTTGTCACCATAGGCCGCTTCAAACGCAACCTGTTGTCCATCCACCCGGGCCAATGGGCGGACTGGACGGGTCAGGTCTACACCTACTTGCCACAGATGGATGTGGCGCAGCTCGGGCCGTATCTGCCTGCAGGCGTGAAGATCACCTCGGGTCAAGGCAGCCTGCGTCTGTGGAACGACGTGAACAACGGCCAGTGGGCTGGCGGCGTGGCCGATGTCCATCTGACAGGTCTGCAAACCGCCTGGGCGCAGAACGAAGCACCGCTGACCTTTGAACGTTTCTCGGGGCGTTTGGGCGGCCGGGTCAGCCCGCTGGGCTTCGAGGTCTCGACACAGCACCTGGCCTTTGTCAGCGACCAGGGCCTGGCCTGGCCTGGCGGCAATGCCGCGCTGACCTACACCCACCCACAAGGCAAAAACGCGGCCAGCGGTCAACTGCAAGCCGATCACCTGGACCTGTTGGCGCTGCGCGAAGTGGCCTTGCGCATGCCTTTGCCAGACGTGTGGCGTCAACGCCTGCAACAGCAAACCGTCAGCGGGCAAGTCGAGGCCTTGCAATGGCGTTGGCAGGGCGATTGGCAAACGCCTCAGCGCTATGACGGACAAGTCACCTTGCAGAAGTTGTCACTGCCACCGCCGACCACACGCCAAGGTGAAAAACAAGCCCGCTGGCCGGGCGTGCAAGGTGCGCAAGCCCAGCTGAAATTGAACCAGGATGGTGGCCGAATTGAGTTGAACATGGGCGCTGACGGGGCCGTGTTTTTGCCGGGGATTCTGGAAGACCCCGAGGTGCGTGTGCAGTCTTTGCACGCGCAAGCGGTTTTCAAACGCGAGAACTCACAGTGGCACGTGCCCGACTGGAAACTTGAACTGACCAATGCGGACCTGCAAGGCCAATGGCAGGGCCAATGGCATCCCGCCCCCCAAGGCCAAGGCCCCGGCACACTGGACCTGCAAGGCAAGATCAAGCAGGCCAACGCGGCGCAGGCGCACCGCTACCTGCCTCTGACACTGCCCGCGAACGTGCGCCAATATGTGCGGGACGCGGTGGTCAAAGGGGTCTATTCAGACGTGCAGGTCAAGATCAAGGGCGACCTGGCCAAGCTGCCCTTTGCCAACGCCAAAGAGGGCGATTTCCGGTTTGCTGGGCGCATTCAGGACGTGGAACTGGATTACCTGCCTGCAGCTTTGCTGCCCCCCAAAAGCCCGCCTTGGCCGCGGCTGCACAAGCTGACCGGTCAGCTCGTCTTCGACCACCTGGGCATGAAACTCAGCGACGCCAGCGCCCGTGCAGGCGATCCCCGCACAGGCCTTGGCCTGACCGCAGGCCAAGCCGAAATCCCCGACATGTTGAACAGCCCGGTGCTGAATGTCTCTGCCGAAAACAAAGGCCCCGCCGCACAGGTGCTGACGCTGGTCCAGAAATCACCGTTGGACGCGATGTTGTCAGGCGCTTTGCGGCAAACCCAGGCCACGGGCAATGTGCAAACCCGCTTCAAACTGGCCGTGCCCCTGCTCACACCCCAAAACACCAAGTTGCAAGGCGCCGTGGTGTTAGGCGGCAACGATGTGCGCATGACGCCCGACACACCCCTGCTGGAAAAGCTCCAGGGCACGGTGCAGTTCAGCGAAGCCGGTTTCAGCCTGAGCGGCACACAAGCGCGCCTGTTGGGTGGGCCGGTTCGGATCGAGGGCGGCATGCGGCCCAACCCAGGCGCGGCCACCAACGAGAGCGCCTTGCAACTGCGCGCCCAAGGCCAGATCACGGCCGAAGGGCTTCGCCAGGCCAAAGAGATCAGCCCGCTCAACGCCTGGGCCCAACACGCCACGGGTGCCACCAGTTACAGCGCGCAACTGGGCTGGCGACAAGGACAACCCGAATTCACACTGCAAAGCCAGCTCGAAGGCCTGGCCCTGAAACTGCCCGCGCCTCTGGGCAAGGCGGCGAATGTCAGCATGCCCGTCACCCTGCGCACACGTGTGCAGGGGTCTGGCGCGACCTTGCGCGACCAACTGCAGCTCGAATGGGGCACCGTGGCCTCGGCCCTGTATGTGCGTGATCTGTCAGGTCCGGAAGCCGTGGTCCTGCGGGGCAGTCTCACCCTGGGTCTGCCAGCTTCGCAAGCCCCAGCGCTGCCGGCCACCGGGGTCAGCGCTTCGGTGGCGCTGGACCGTTTTGCGGTCGACGACTGGCAAAGCCTGCTGCCCGCCGACCTGGGCGCAGCAAGCCAGAAAGCCACGAGCAAAACCGCCTGGACAGCCTACAGCCCCACGCGCATCGGCCTGCAGGCCAACACACTCACCGCCGATGGCCGCACTTTGCACCAGGTGGTGGCAGGCGGTGTGCGCGAGGGAAACACATGGCGCGTCAACGTCGATGCCCGCGAGCTCAATGGCCACGTGGTCTACCGCCAACCCGGCAACGACCAGCTGGGCCACTTGTTTGCACGCCTGTCGCGCCTGAATTTGCCACCATCCAGTGTGGCCGAAGTGGAGGGTCTGCTCGAAGCGCCCCCGGTCAATTTGCCCTCTCTGGACATCGTGGTGGAACAGCTGGAGCTGCGCGGCAAAAAGCTCGGGCGTATCGAGATCGAAGCCCTCAACACCGAGCAGCCCAAAACCCGGATCAAAGCCAACCCCGAGTGGCAATTGAACAAATTCAACATCACCGTCCCCGAGGCCAGCTTTCGCAGCACCGGGCGCTGGCTGACCGCTGCCGAAGGCGGCTCGCAGCGCAAAACCGAAATGAATTTCAAGTTGGACATTTCCGACGCGGGCGCCTTGCTCACGCGGCTGGGCACGCCCAACGCCTTGCGTGGCGGCACGGGGCAACTCGAAGGCACCGTGAGCTGGCAAGGCTCTCCCTTGGCCTTGCATTACCCGAGCATGTCGGGCCAGTTTGCCGTCAAGATGGGCCGTGGTCAGTTCCTCAAAGCCGATGCGGGGGCAGCCAAATTGCTGGGGGTCTTGAGCCTGCAAGCCTTGCCGCGGCGACTGCTGCTGGATTTCCGTGATGTTTTTTCCGAAGGCTTTGCTTTTGATTCGGTGCGTGGCGACGTCAGCATCGCTCAAGGCATTGCCTACACGCGCAACATGCAAATCAAGGGCGTGAACGCGCTGGTGCAGCTCGATGGCTCGGCCGACATCGCCCAGGAAACCCAAAAACTGCGGGTGGTGATCTTGCCCGCACTCGACGCGGGCACGGCCTCGCTGGTGGCGGGCATTGCGGTCAACCCCGTGGTCGGCCTCACGGCTTTTCTGGCGCAGCTGTTCTTGCAAAACCCCTTGATCAAAGCCAACACCCAGGAGTTTTTCATCGATGGCAGCTGGGCCGACCCGCGGGTCACCAAAGTCAGCAGCACGGGCGATGGCAAGGCCCTACCTGCAGCCAACACACCGCCCTGAAGCCCGATGACCACGCTCGGCACCCCGCGCCTGATGGCCGCATGGCAAAGACAACTGAACCGGATCAGCGCCCAACTCGACAAGGCACTGCCCTGGGGGTCCGGGCGGCGCTCCTTGTGGGCGGCGCTGATCGCGCTGGTGCTGGCCGTGCTGGCCACGTTGGTGTGGCTGGCCGGGCGCTATGAGGCCAGTCAGGTGCAGTCCGAGCTGGAGCGCGACACCGCCGACGCCGTGAGTGATTTGCGCAGCAGCCTGTCGCGGCAAGTGCAGGCTTTGCAAGCCTTGCAATCGGGGCATTTCGCATCCGCCACTTGGCAACCCGAAGCCTTGGCGCTGCTGCGTGACAACCGGGACTGGTTGCGTGTGGAGTGGCGCGACAAAACCTGGCAATTGCAAGCGTTTGCCGATTCGCCCTTGCGTGCGCCTGCGTTTGAGCGCATTTCGCGCAACGAGGTCCTGAACGAGGCCAGCCAAGCCTGCCAGCGGGCCAGGCGCCTGAACGGCCCCGCTTACTCCAGCACTTACTTCCTGCCCCAAAGCGACGGCTTGGGCATCGAAGTGATGGAGCTGTGCCTGCCCATCTCACAAAACGGGGAGTGGGTGGGCTCTACGGTCGTGACCTACAGCCTGCAGGAGCTGTTGACCGAGCGCCTGGGCCGCACTTTTGGGCGCAAAAACGAATTGTCTTTTGTCGAACCGGACGGCACACGCCTGGCCATTGCGGGTGCACAGCGCCGTGAACGACGGGTCTTCACCAGCCAGCAACTGGTGGATTTGCCGGGGAACACCTTGTTGCTGCGCATGGACGGTCGGCGGGGCGAACCGGACCTGTTTCCCAATGTGCTCACGGCCTTGGTCACGGGCATGTCGATCGCGCTGATCACGGTGATGGTGTTGCTGACCAAGGACGCCCGCAGGCGTCTGAAGGCCGAGCGCGACCTGGCCGATGCGCTGGCCTTCCGCAAAGCCATGGAAGACTCCCTGGTCACGGGCTTGCGTGCACGCGACCTGCAAGGCCGCATCACCTATGTGAACCCGGCCTTTTGCCAGATGGTGGGCTGGGAGGCCGAGGCCCTGATCGGCCAGAACGCCCCCATGCCTTACTGGCCCCCCGAAATGGTGGACGAATACCAGCAGCGTCAGGCCATCCGCATGGCGGGCAATGCATCACCCAGAGAGGGTTTTGAATCGGTCTTCATGCGCCAGGACGGCACCCGCTTTCCAGTGCTGATCATCGAGGCCCCCCTGATCAGCGTGCAGGGCGAGCAGACCGGGTGGATGGGCGCGGTCATCGACATCAGTGAGCAGCGCCGCATCGAAGAGCTCTCGCGGGCCAGCCAGGACCGCCTGCAAGCCACGGCACGTCTGGCCACCGTGGGCGAGATGGCGTCTTTGCTCAGCCACGAGCTGAACCAGCCTTTGGCCGCGATCGCCAGTTATGCCAACGGCTCGCTCAACCTGCTCAAAGACCCGCAAGCCGAGCCCCAGACCCTGGACGATGTGCACATGGCCCTGCGCCGCATTGCCGAACAGGCCGAGCGGGCCGGGCGCGTCATCAACAGCGTGCACGACTTTGTGCGCCGCCGAGACCAGGCCCGCGAAGCCGTGCAGCCGCAGGCCCTGCTGGACGCCATTGCCCCGCTGGTCAACCTGCAAGCGCGCAAACTGCAGGTGCGCGTGCACATGCGGGTGGACGCCCGACTGCCTGACGTGTGGTGTGACCGCACCATGGTCGAGCAGGTTCTGCTGAATCTGGCACGCAACGGCATGCAGGCCATGGATTCGCCACACTGCCGCGACAGGGTGCTGGTGCTGCAGGTGCAACTGGCTGCGCCCGGGCAGGAGCATGCGGGCGTCGCGTTTTCTGTGACCGACCTGGGCGCAGGCATTGCGCCCGATGTGGCGGCCCAGCTGTTCAACCCCTTTTTCACCACCAAACCCGAAGGCATGGGCCTGGGCCTGAGCCTGTGCCGCACCGTGGTCGAACAACATGGGGGCCAACTGGAGTTCGCACCACACCAGCCCGTCGGCACCGTGTTCCGTTTCACGCTGCCCGCAGCAGGCAGTCAAACCACACACACCGCCTAAAATCGCGCCATGCAACCCCCTTTTGACAGCATGGTCTACATCGTGGACGACGACATTGGCGTGCGCGAAGGCATGGCCTGGTTGCTGCGCACACGGCGCCTGCTCAGCGAGTCTTACGACAGCGCCGAAGCTTTTTTGGAGATGCTGGAGACGGCGGCTTCACAGACCCAGCCCCGCCCTTTACCCCAGCAAGCCGGATGCATCTTGCTGGATGTGCGCATGCCGGGCATGAGCGGCCTGGCCTTGTTTGAACACCTGCAAGCCAGCGGTATCGCGCAGGCTTGGCCCGTGATTTTTCTCACCGGTCATGCGGATGTGCCCACCGCGGTGGACAGCGTCAAACGCGGTGCGTTTGATTTTTGTGAAAAGCCTTTCTCGGACAACGCCCTGGTCGATCGGGTGGAGCAGGCGCTGCGCTTGTCTCAGGATCGCTTGAATGCACGCACCCAGCAGGACTTTTTGCAATCGCGCCTGGGCGAATTGACCGAGCGCGAGCGCGATGTGATGCGCCTGGTGGTGGAGGGCCTGCCCAACAAGCTGATCGCCGACCAACTCGACATCAGCGTGCGCACGGTGGAGGTGCACCGCTCGCGCGTTTTTGACAAAATGGAAGTCAAATCGGCTGTTGAATTGGCCAACCTGATGCGAACACTGACATGAGCCAGACCCCGGACATGACCCTTCCCATCCCAGCGCGCACCCGTACCGGCCTGATCGCCACCCTCACAGGCCTGGCTCTTTTGATGGCAGGCTGCTCCTCTGCCCCGGTGTTGACAGACCACCGTTCAGAGCCCACCCGTGCGCCAGAGCTGGCATCCGAGCCCGCACCCGCCGCCAGCACCGACTACCAGCCCAAACGCAACGGCCTGGCCTTGTTTGCCATGTCCTTGCTGGACACGCCTTACAGCTGGGGTGGCCGGGGGCCTGCCACAGGGTTTGACTGTTCAGGTCTGGTCTCGCATGTTTATCGGGAGGCTGCCGGTTTGCCCGTCAAGGGCACTTCGGCCGATCTGGGCCAAAAATCGCGACCCGTTGACCGCACCCGCATTCAGCCGGGTGATCTGGTGTTCTTCAACACCTTGGGCGCACGGCATTCGCATGTCGGTATCTATGTGGGCGGCGGCCGCTTTGTGCACGCCAGCAACCCCCGAACCGGTGTGCGCATGGACCAGCTGAGCAACCGCTATTACGCCCAGCGTTTCGAAGGCGCCGGAACGCTGCTGGACTGAGCCCTCGCTCAGCGCCGCGATCAGGCCTTGGGTTCGTCCTGGTCTTTTTTGTCTGCAGGCATGGGATCGGCCTGTGGCAATTCGCCCTTGTTTCGCCCGGAAAACATGGTCCACCACACAATCACGACGAAGAGCACCAGGGCCAACAAGGCTTCCAGCAAAATAAGCGCCATGATCAAGTTCCCATTTCTGAATGTTCGCCGCGCGGGTGCCCGCTGGCTGTTGGCTGCGATTGTAGGCAGCCTGACCGCTTGCTCGGTCGCCCCCGTGCTGGATGAGCCCAGCCCAAGCGGCCCATTGGCCACGCCACCCACTGCGGATGTGACGCCGCTGCCCCCCGTCATCGTGCAAGCCAAAAGCCGCTGGGTTCCGGTGCCTTGGTCCGAACTGCCCGGCCTGGAACAAGACGCGGTGCACGAAGCCTGGCCTGCATGGGTGCAAAGCTGCACCCGCCCCAGCCCCGCCTGGGCTGCGCTGTGCCCGGAAGTTCGGCAACTGGCACAGGCGCCTGTGCAAACGCAACGCCAATGGCTGCGCGAGAAATTGCAGCCCTACCGCGTGGAGTCACACACCCAGCAAAGCGAGGGCTTGTTGACCGCCTACTACGAGCCCGTCTTGAACGCCGAACGCCAGGCGCGCCCCGGCTTTCAGGTGCCGCTCTATGGCCCGCCTGCCGACCTGAACAAACGCAAGCCCTGGTACACCCGACAGGAAATGGACACCCTGCCGCAAGCGCGTGCCGCCCTGCGCGGGAAGGCCCTGGTGTACCTGGCCGACCCGGTTGACGCCATGGTGCTGCATATTCAGGGCTCAGGCCTGATCCATGTGCGCGAACCCGATGGCAGGCAACGCATGGTGCGGCTGGCGTTTGCGGGCACCAACGACCAGCCCTACAAAAGCATTGGCCGCTGGCTGCTGGACCAAAACCTGATTCGCGACGCCTCGTGGCCGGGCATCAAAGCATGGATTGACCGCAACCCCTCGCGTGTGAACGAGTTGTTGTGGCAAAACCCCCGTGTGGTTTTCTTCAAGGAAGAAGCCTTGCCTGTCGGCACGGTGCCACCAGGCCCCAAAGGAGCACAAGGCGTGCCCTTGACTGCAGAGCGCTCCATCGCGGTGGACCGCAGCAGCATTCCGTATGGCACCCCTGTGTGGCTCAAATCGAGCGGCCCGCAAACCCGGCTTGACCGCTTGGTATTGGCCCAAGACACTGGGACCGCCATTGTGGGCGCGGTGCGGGCCGACTACTACGCAGGCTCCGGCCCGACAGCGGGTGAGCTGGCAGGGCGCATGAAGCAGCCCCTGCAACTGTGGGCGCTGTGGCCCCGATGAGCCTGAACTGCCGATCCGGTTGCGCGGCCTGCTGCACGGCGCCGTCCATCTCCTCGCCCATCCCGGGCATGCCTAGCGGCAAACCCGCAGGCGTGCCTTGCATCCAGCTCGACGAGCAGCTGTGCTGCAAAATATTTGGCCAGCCCGAACGGCCTGCTGTGTGCGGTCAGCTGCAGGCCTCTGTGGAGATGTGTGGCCCGCTGGACGATCAGGGTCAGTTTGCGCGGATTTACCTCACCCGACTTGAACAGCTCACTCGCCCGGATATCTGAAGCGGCGCTGCTGCGCCAGTCACCAAGACGTCATGAGCGCCGACGGTTCATGGGTAAGCTGAAATTTTTGACTTTCGGAGCACGGCCATGGCGTTTGAGATTCCTTCTTTGAAAGACAGCGTTCACCCCGACGAATGGCAGCTGCGGCTGGACTTGGCCGCGTGTTACCGGCTGGTGGCGCTGTACGGCTGGAGCGATCTGGTGTTCACCCACATCAGCGCCAAGCTGCCGCACTCGGTGGCGGGTGATGCGCACCAGTTTCTGATCAACCCCTATGGCCTGATGTTTGACGAAATCTCCGCGTCGAGCCTGGTGAAAGTGGACATGCAGTGCAACAAACTGCATGACAGCCCGTTCCCGGTGAATCCGGCAGGCTTTGTGATCCACAGCGCGGTGCACGAGGCGCGGCCCGATGCCGGCTGCGTGTTGCACACGCATACCCGGGCGGGCGTGGCCGTGAGCGCACAAACACACGGCGTGCTGCCCATCAGCCAGCAAAGCACCTTTGTGCTGGCCTCGCTGGCCTACCACGGCTACGAAGGCGTGGCCATCCGCGACGACGAAAAACTGCGCCTGCAAGCCGATCTGGGCTCGGCCAATTACCTGGTGCTACGCAACCACGGTTTGCTCACCGTGGGCAAAACCATTGCCGATGCATTCTTGTCGATGTACACGTTTGAAAACACCTGCCGGATTCAGGTCGACGCGCTGGCCGGGCAAGCGGGCCCGAAAGACCTCACGGCGGTGAACCCCCAAATTCTGGATGGCGTGGCCAACGCCATGCGCGTGCAAACGGGTGGCTTGGGCGGTGCGTTTGTTTGGCATTCGCTGCTGCGCAAGCTGCAACGGGAATGCCCGGGCTACGACGTTTGAGT
>JACCDL011431470.1_pt1 | contig 13164 bp, 10 predicted proteins | sample 7441931 | NCBI WGS metagenome assembly JACCDL01 (sample SAMN15323437, study PRJNA562643) | freshwater metagenome | isolation source: river surface water | place: USA:Blue River Watershed | collected 2017-08-16 | reverse complement strand
TTCAAAACTGTTATCACATTAATTAAAGAAGATAAAGAATTTCAATTTACAGGTATTGTGAATGGTGAAATAGGACATACTAAAATTGGTCGAAATGGCTTCGGTTATGATCCTATTTTCACACCAGAGCAACAAGGAAAAACTTTCGCTGAAATGACACTAGACGAGAAAAATGCATTTTCACATAGAGCGCGGGCTTTTCATCAATTAGTTAATTTTATATCTGAAAATAAAGGGATTTACAACTAAAATATGTTTGAAGGAAAGCGCATTTTAATTCTCGAAGGCGGTGGTTTTAAAACAAGTTTTACTGCAGGTGTTTTGGATGCATTTACTATGTACGGTTATGATGATTACGATGTAATTGTAGCTGTTTCAGGAGGGTCGTTGGCGGGTTCTTATTTTTTAAGTAATCAATTTGGCTCTTATTTTAATTCCATGAAAGCCATTTGTAAAGACCCTCGATTTGTCAGTTTTTCAAAAGCATTTTCAGAAGGTCTTATGAACCTTGATTTCTTTTATGAAATTGCAGAGAAAGAATTTCCCTTTGAAAAAAATAAAGCTTTAGAAGCTTTACAAAGTAAATCATTTTATATCGTGTTAACTCACACAGAAAGTGGAGACACTCATTATTTACAGCCAACTCTCGAAAATTGGGTGGATATGACCATTGCTGCGAGCACAGTACCAATGATAACGAAAGGCGTACATTATGTTGACAATATACCCTATTCAGATGGAGGAATTACAGATCCTATTCCGATTCATTGGGTCATGAAGCAAAACCCCAAACATGTTTTATTAATACGTACAACACATCATCATTTCAAACCTTCACTTGTAAAACCAGAATATTTGGTTGCCAAAATGATTCGGGCGAATAGCCAAATTAAAAAGAGTGTTGAGAATTTTCAATTACGGATAAAAGAATCCATTGATTTCGCAGACAAATTAGCTAGGAAAGATATGATAAAACAACTAGCTCCTGACAAGGCTTTAAATACGAATATTTTTACAAATTCTGTTGAAAGTATAATTCTCGATTACCGTCATGGTATTGAAACAGGTATCAATTACCTTCATCAATCGAAAATAAATAAAAATTAATCTGAGAGTATTATAGATACCGCTTGTACATCCCCATTAATTGGAGGGTTTAACTTGGAAATTTTTACAAGATATGTCGCTGGATGTGTAATTTCTTGGTGAAATCTATTTAAAATTCGCTGACCAACGTGTTCCAATAATTTGGATCTAATCAGCATTTCCTCTTTTACAATTTTATTCACCTGAACATAATCAACTGTTTGGGAAAGGTTATCCGTTAAAGCCGCATTGGAAAAATCAGTATTAATTTCTACATCAACTTGATAATCGCTTCCAATTTTCGCCTCTTCTTCCAAGCATCCGTGAAATGCATAAATCTTAATACCCGAAACCAGAATTTTATGCATGAGAAAGGCTAGAAATAAGTTTAAGCCCCTCCTCCATTCTTTCAAGAACTTCTTCTTTTCCAAGGAACGATGCTATGTCAAACATTCCTGGACCAGCCCCAACTCCTGTAATCGTAAGTCGAAAAGGTAATAAAACAGCTCCCGTACCTAACTGCTTTTCAGCGAGAAAACTTTTAAATGCTGTTTCAATTGTATGAGCATCAAACTGAGAAAGGTTCGACATCACTTCCTTCCATTCGTTCATTATACTCAAAGTTTCCGCCTTCCACTTTTTGGCAATAGTTTCTTCGTCATATCGCGATGGTTTCTCCACTAGATAGGCCCCATCTATCAACATGTCGGCAACAAACGTAGCACGCTCTTTCATCAACTCGCAAACTACAGCTAACTGCTCTTTCGAATATTTTCCATCACAAAGTGTATTCAAGGTATCTACTAAATCCGAGTTTGACTGTTGACGCAAATATTGTTGTTGGAACCATCTTGTTTTATCGGGATCAAACTTAGCTCCGGCTTTAGATACTCTTTCTAAGGAAAAAACTTCGGCTAACTCCTCCAATGAAAAAATTTCTTGGGTTGTTCCAGGATTCCAACCTAAAAATGCCAACATATTAATAAAAGCTCCTGGGAAATATCCTTTTTCTCGATAACCAGAATATAATTCACCTTCCGCAGTGACCCAATCTGTTGGAAATACAGGAAATCCTAACCTATCACCATCGCGTTTTGAGAGTTTTCCGTTTCCGTCTGGTCTTAGTAATAGTGGTAAGTGAGCAAATTCAGGTTTCTCCCAACCAAATGCTTCATACAACATAACATGTAAGGGTGCGGATGGCAACCATTCTTCTCCGCGAATTACGTGACTAATTTCCATGGTGTGATCATCGACAATGTTTGCTAAATGATACGTTGGCATACCATCGCTTTTGAATAAAACCTTATCGTCCAGATTATTAGTGTTTACTACCACCCATCCTCTAATCAAATCCTGAAAACGAACATCGTGATTTCGTGGCATTTTCATTCGTATAACATACGGAACACCTTCTTCTAATAAGCGTTCCACTTCAGAGGAAGGTAAAGTCAAAGAATTCTTCATTGAGTTTCTTGTAACCGCATTATATTGCCAATTTGGCATACCCATCTGTTTCGCTTTTTCGCGCATTTCATCCAATTCTTCTGCGGTATCAAAAGCATAATATGCCTTATCATTTTTAACCAACTCTTCGGCATACGGACGGTACATTACTTTTCGTTCTGATTGAACATACGGTCCAAAATCACCACCTAAACCAGGACCTTCTGTGGGCATTATTCCACACCATTTTAACGCATCCATTATGTAATCTTGAGCACCTGGAACAAATCTCGTTTGATCCGTATCCTCAATTCGAATGATAAAAGTTCCGTTATTTTTTTTTGCAAAAAGATAATTGTAAAGTGCTGTTCGAACTCCCCCCATATGCAGGGGTCCTGTCGGAGAAGGCGCAAAACGTACGCGTACTGGCTTAGACATAGGTATAATTTAGCGCAAAGATAAGGTAATTTTAAAAGTGTTTTCTCTGGTGATTGAGCAGAATCAGCTGATAAGCTGATTTGCATCATATTTTTATCATTAACATCTCCTGAAATTTGTGCTAAAATCAACACTATGGAGACGAAGGAATTTATTTACGACCAGCATCAAAAACACCTAGATTACTTAAATAGATTGGAATTTTACACGGAAGAAATAGCCATCTTAAAAGAACGCTTGAGTGAAGTAACAGCGAAAAACACAGATAAAGAAGTATTGAAACAAGTCGAACACTTTCAAAATCAATTTATTATCCAACGAAATAATATTGATGAATTAAAACACACCATTAAAATTCATGAAAATGAACTACAAATGGAAGTAGCAAAAAATCCAACTGCAGTAGACCATAGAAAAGTAATTGTAGACGATAAAACTCAAGACTTTATGCGCTATTTTGAACAAAATTTCAACGAACTAAGAAAAGAATTCAATTTATTCCTTCGTGATTGGATGTGAAATTTGTCAAGGTTGACAAACGATGGTGTCATAACTAGGTGAAAACCCTGCCCAAATCCCGACGGCATTACCTACTAAATTAGATTTAACATTCAAAGGGGAAGCAAAAGGGCTACCTTGGTTTTCGATTTGTTCTCTTCGTGTTCTAAAAAACTCATAGACTTCATATTCCATCTTTGAAAAGCGAACAACAACATGATCTCCTTCGCGGAAATACCTACGATATTCTTCAAGATGAGTGGTGTCTTTTCTTTTTAAGGGATTACCATAATTCAAGTTCCTAAAAGTTCCATTCCAATATTTGTCTCGAATATATCCCCCACTAGGTCTTTCATAACTCTTATCAATTACTTCTCCATTAAATTGATGAATGCGCTTAACCTCCCAATAATAGGCATCGTAATTAGCAATTGGATCTTGAAATCCTGCTTTAAGTCTTCCATACATTGAATTGGATGTTTCTGGTTGCCAAACGAGATTTGCCAATTGAATAGGATTCAATAAGGTTGTTTCTGCATAACTATATGATCCTTTATATGATATCGTTAAGCGGTGTGTTTTACCTATCGCGCCCTTGAAGTTAGGTTGTGTTGTCGTATAGGCAACAATAGGCAAAAGCGCGGCTTCCACGGGTTCAATTTCTAAAATCTCAGAAACGCGCGCCAGCGCTTCCATTTCGAGTTGATTCAATGGCACTGGGTTCAAAATTACAGAATCTCCATCCACAACCATGTATACTTGAGCATCAGAAATAAAAGACGCTAGGTAATTACTAATATCTGTTGGCGCATAAATGTTCTGAGTTAAAGAAAGTAAGACAACAGGAAATTCACCTGCAAATAACCTTCCTTCAACAACTACTTTTTCGTTAAATTGAGGTATATCAATTTGAACTTCTTTTGTACAAGACGTAAAAAAGAACAAGCCAAAAACTATAAGTAACAGTTGTCTTACCACTCAAAGGCCTCCTCCAAAAGCCATTTACCTTGTAAACGAAGAGTTTGCTCGATTACATCACGAACACAACCGAATCCTCCATTGCGATGAGATTGATAATCAACTAACAATTTTACATCTGAACAAGCATCTTGAGGGCAAGTGGAAACTCCCACTTTTTTTAACACCGGAATATCCGGAATATCATCGCCCATATACAAAACCTCCTCTGGTGAAAGTTGGAATCGCAATAAAATGTTATCATAGCATTCTAACTTTCTCTTTACCGCGAGGTGAACTTCATTAACCCCAAGATTTAATAAACGATCTTTTACTTGTTGTGAATTACCGCCAGTGATAATAAAAATCTTGAAGCCTAACTTCGTTGCATACTGAACGGCGTAACCATCTTTAGAATTCAGCGCTCGAATAACATCATCGTTAATTAAATATACTTTCCCATCCGTAAAAACCCCATCTACATCAAAAATAAAGGTGGAAATCTTTTTCAGTTTTATTTTATAATTCTGCATCTTTTGTAGCTTTTATACTCATTGACAACATATTATAAAGTGATAAGTTTCCGTCTGAGAGATATTTCCTGTGTTTTTCTAAGGTTACCTCATCCTTTCGTTCAGCTGGACCAGTTTGCTGAGAATAAGGATTTTCCATGTCAAATCGATTAAAGGTCTCAGAAATTAGTGCCTCAAAAATTTCAGGATTTAACTCAAATTTTTTAGCTAAGTCAACACCTTTAGCCATGATGTGATGAACAAAATTATTAAGAAAAACGGCAACCACATGAAGTTTTTCTCTTTTTTCTAAACCAAAATATTGTGTCTTCAATGATAATAAATGGGTCCATGTTTCTAGATTAGCAATAGAAGACGTGTTTCCATCAATTATAAAAGGAATATTTTCTAATTGAATATCTGAATTTAATGAAAACGATTGAAGAGGATATAGAATTGAACAATTTTCGCCATATTTTCTCCAATCTGCCGTACCAGCTGTTATTGAAATCCATTTTGCATTTACATTCGAGATAACTTCTTGAAGTGCATCATCAGAAATGGCAACAATTGCCCATTCAACTGCTGAATCGTTTAGATTTTCAGATATTTCAACGTTATATTTTAATTGAAATTCTTTCAACTTCGAGGTATTACGACCAATTACTCTAATCGTTAATCCTTTTCTCGCAGATAAAAATCGAATAAAGGCTTCCGCTACCCTACCCGTTCCGATAATCACCAAATTGGACGGTAGCGCTGCCATTATTTACCGTGACACTGCTTGTATTTCTTCCCTGAACCACACGGACATTGATCATTTCGACCAACTTTAGGGTCAGCAATCACTGGTTGTCTTTTCTCTTCTTGAGGGAACGAGTTGTTAATGGCTTCTTGATATCCTTGGCGACCTGAAAATTTTGGTGTCGGTGTCGAAGATGTATTAGCTGAATTAGTACTACTTCTCTCGTAATTATTCTGCTTGTCTTCCTTATTCGTGCTCTGTATTTGTTGCTCAACAGGTAAATCCATCATCATGAGTAATTCTACGGCATCTTGATTTAGGCGATCGAGCATTGAACGGAACAAGTTATACGATTCTAATTTGTAAATTACCAGGGGATCCTTTTGTTCATAGGTTGCATTATTAACAGCAGAACGTAGATCATCCATTTCTCGCAAGTGTTCTTTCCATTCCTCGTCAATTTTAGATAATATCACATTCTTTTCAAAGGACTTTGTAATAGTTTTCCCTTCAGAATTATAAGCTTCCTCGAGGTTCACAATAAGTTGCATTTCTCTACGGCCATCTGAGAGAGGGAATACAATATTCTTGTACTTATCCGACATTGTTTCGTAAACATGCTTGATTTGTGGAAGGCCTTTTTCAGCTATTTTCATACATTTCCGATCGTACTGATCGCGCATTTCACGATATACTTGTTCAGTTAGATCTATTGTATCTGTAGTTTTGAACCCAACTTCATCAACAGGAGAATTAATCCCTAGAATTCGGATTAGGTCTAATTCAAATTCAGCATACTCTGATCCACGGTGTTTCTGAACTAAAGTATCACACATCTCATAGAACATGTTGTCGACATCAACATCCAAACGATCTCCAAACAAAGCATTTTTACGTTTTCGGTAAATTGCCTTTCGTTGCGCGTTCATAACGTCATCGTATTCCAATAGACGTTTACGCATACCAAAGTTATTTTCTTCTACTTTTTTCTGAGCGCGTTCGATTGATTTTGAAACGAGGCCTGCAGTTATCACTTCGCCTTCTTTAAGTCCCATTCGGTCCATAATCTTCGCAATTCGCTCGGAACCAAATTTACGCATCAAATCATCTTCTAACGAAACAAAGAAACGTGAAGAACCAGGATCTCCTTGACGACCAGATCTACCGCGTAACTGTCTGTCTACTCGGCGCGAATCGTGGCGTTCTGTACCAATAATTGCCAATCCACCGGCTTCTTTTACTCCTTCACCAAGTTTGATATCCGTTCCACGACCAGCCATATTTGTTGCAATTGTAACTGCTCCTGCCAAACCAGCATTCGCTACAATTTCTGCCTCTTTTTGGTGGTATTTTGCATTTAAAACTTGATGAGGAATTTTCTTCATTTGAAGCAATCGACTCAATAACTCCGAAATTTCTACAGTTGTTGTACCAACAAGAACCGGTCTTCCCTGTGCTACAAGAGCTTCAACCTCAATTATAACGGCATTGTATTTTTCTCTGGCAGTTTTATATACATAGTCATCTAGGTCTTTTCTAACCACTAACCTATTTGTTGGAATAACGACAACATCTAACTTATAAATGTCCCAGAATTCCTTGGCTTCTGTTTCTGCTGTACCAGTCATACCCGCAAGTTTATGGTACATTCTGAAATAATTTTGTAAAGTTACAGTTGCGTAGGTCTGAGTTGCAGCCTCCACTTGAACGTTTTCTTTGGCTTCGATAGCTTGATGCAGACCATCTGAGTATCTTCTTCCATCAAGAATACGTCCTGTTGACTCATCCACGATTTTCACTTTACCATCCATGATTACATATTCAACCTCATTTTCAAACAAGGTGTATGCTTTCAAAAGTTGGTTTATCGAGTGAATTCGCTCAGATTTTATTGAATATTCTCTGACCAATGAGTCTTTTCTTTCCAAAAACGTCTTTTGATCTAAGTTTTCTTTCTGCAATTTGGCGATTTCTGCCCCAATATCTGGCATGATAAAAAACTGTCTATCATCAGATCCAGAAATTAAATCAATTCCTTTATCAGTTAATTCAATGGTATTATTTTTTTCATCGATAACAAAGAACAATTCCGCATCAATTTTCTTCATATGCTTTCCTTGCTCTTGCATGAAGAAATTCTCTGTCTTTTGCAAGTGTACCTTGATACCCGGCTCAGATAAAAATTTGATTAGAGGTTTATTTTTCGGTAATCCTCTATGCGCTCTTAACAATGCCTTCCCTCCTTCTTCAAGGAATTCTTTCATTTGATTTTTATCATCGGTCGGTTCATTAATAACGGCTAGCATTCTCTTTGCATCGCTCAAACATTGCTGAATGTATTGTTTCTGAGCATTTACAATTTTTTCAACACGCGGTTTAAGTTCATAAAACTCATGTTGATCGCCTTTTGGTGTTGGACCTGAAATAATAAGAGGCGTTCGCGCATCATCAATTAATACTGAATCGACCTCATCAACGATGGCATAATGGTGTTTTCTCTGCACCAAATCATCGGTATGTCCCGCCATATTATCTCTAAGGTAATCAAACCCAAATTCGTTATTGGTACCAAACGTGATGTCTGCCATGTAGGCTTGTCTTCTTTCTGAAGAATTCGGACGATGTTTATCTATGCAGTCGACCGATAATTGGTGAAATTGATAAAGTGGGCCCATCCATTCGGAGTCACGTTTGGCCAGGTAATCATTCACGGTAACAACATGAACTCCTTTACCGGCTAATGCATTTAGGTAAACAGGAAGAGTTGCAACGAGTGTTTTTCCTTCTCCCGTTTGCATTTCTGAAATATTCCCTTTGTGTAAAACTGCTCCACCCATCAACTGAACATCGTAATGCACCATGTTCCATTTGATTTTTGCACCAGCAGCAGTCCATTCATTCAACCAAATAGCCTTGTCTCCTTGAAGCTGAATACCATCTTTTCTCAACGACAATTCACGATCAAAATCCGTTGCCTCAACTGTTAATTGACCATTTTCAGCCCATCTGCGCGCAGTTTCTTTAACAACAGCAAAACCTTCAGGTAAAATTTCTAGTAAGGAAGATTCGATTTGTTCGTCAATCTTTTTTTCTATTTTCTCGATCTCTTCAAACAGGGCGGTTTTCTCTTCCAATGAAGTATTGAAATCTGAGGCTTTTTGTTGTAAAGCCGACAATTCATCTTCCAATGATTGTTTATCGTTTTTTATCTTTTCTTGAAAGCTTATTGTTTTTAATCGTAACTCATTATCGGTTAACGAAATTATTAGTTTATGAGCTTCTAAAACCTTTTCAACATAAGGCCAGTACTCTTTTTTGTCCTTTGAACTTTTATCACCAAAAAGTTTCTTTAAAATATCTCCAATCATCACCTAAATTTTGGGAAAGTCAAAGATACGATTTTAACCAAGAAAAATAACAAGAAATTACGCTTTATATCTTGTTTTTAAGAATCTTATTTTCTGTTGATAAATAATCTGAAATCTGACTTGCGTGAAGCATGTAATCGATAGAATAAAGAAATTATCTTTGTTGCATGCATCAGACCATATTAATTTTAGATTTCGGATCTCAATACACGCAACTCATCGCCAGAAGAATAAGAGAACTGAATGTATACTGTGAAATTCACCCTTGGAATAAAATTCCTGAGCTCACTGAAAACATAAAAGGTGTTATTCTTTCAGGCAGTCCTTTTTCTGTTCGTGATGCAAACTCTCCTAAACCAGATTTGAGTAAGATAAAAGGAAAACTCCCGTTGTTAGGAATATGCTATGGAGCCCAGTACTTAGCGCATAATTTTGGTGGAGAAGTAATGCCTTCGAACACACGCGAGTACGGAAGAGCGCATTTAAAATACGTTGATAATTCTAACGCATTAACAAAAGGGATGACAAACGATAGCCAAGTATGGATGTCTCACGGAGATTCTATTCAAAAAATCCCTGACCATTACCGAATTATTGCCAGTACGGAAGATGTAAAAATAGCAGGCTATCATATTGAAGGAGAGAGTACTTATGCCATTCAATTTCATCCAGAAGTTTACCATTCAACGGAAGGTAAACTATTGCTACAAAATTTTGTTTACGACCTATCCGGTTGTTCCGGAGATTGGACACCCGATTCATTTGTGGAAGAAACCAAAAGAAAGCTCCAAAATGAACTTGGTCAGGACAAGGTTATACTTGGTTTATCAGGCGGAGTTGATTCTTCTGTAGCCGCTGTATTACTGCACAAAGCGATAGGTGAAAATCTTCATTGTATATTTGTAGATAACGGTCTCTTACGAAAAAACGAATTTCAATTAGTACTTGAATCATACAAAGATATGGGTTTGAATGTCAAAGGTGTAGACGCGTCAGAAAAATTTTATGAAGCACTAAAAAACGAAACTGATCCCGAAAGGAAACGCAAAGCGATAGGCAGGGTATTTGTTGAAGTTTTCGATGAAGAATCAAAAAAAGTTGAAGGTGCAAATTGGTTGGGACAAGGAACTATTTATCCAGATGTTATTGAATCGGTTTCTGCCACCGGTGGTCCTTCGCAAACTATTAAGTCGCATCACAACGTTGGCGGACTACCTGATTACATGAAGCTAAAGGTTGTAGAACCACTTAGACTTTTATTTAAAGACGAAGTAAGAAGAATTGGTAAGAGTTTAAAAATTGATCAACGCATACTTGGCAGACACCCTTTCCCCGGTCCGGGCTTAGGTATAAGAATTCTCGGAGAGGTTACAAAAGAAAAGGTACGCATTTTGCAAGAGGTCGATGCGATTTTTATTGATAGTTTGAAAGAAGATGGGTTGTATGATGATGTATGGCAAGCAGGTGCAATTTTTCTCCCAATTCAATCTGTCGGGGTAATGGGCGACGAACGAACATATGAAAATGCAGTAGCCTTGCGAGCGGTAACGTCCACCGATGGTATGACAGCAGATTGGTGTCACTTGCCCTATGAGTTTTTAGCCAAAGTATCCAATCGCATAATAAATCAAGTGAAAGGAATTAACAGAGTAACCTATGACATTAGCTCAAAACCACCAGCAACTATTGAATGGGAATAAATTGAAAATCAAAATTTTATTCTTATTTATTTTACTATTTACTTTAAATAATATTTCCGCTCAATACGCAGAAGTATTAAAGAAAGAAGATGGCGTATTTTATATCCACACAGTAGAGGATGGAAACAGTATTTATGGTATTCAACGCTGGTATGGATGTTCCATTGATGATTTACTCAAGGCAAATCCTGGTATCGAACGAGGATTGACAAATGGTACAGTGGTTTATGTGCCTGTTGTGCGAAAAACAATCTCGCATGTAGTGGAGAAACAAGAAACATTATTCAAACTTAGCAGAATGTATGATGTCTCAGTGGATTCGATTATTGCCCTAAATCCAAGCACGGAAAACGGATTAAAAATTGATCAAAAATTAAGTATTCGTAATGCAGTGCCAAGAATTGTAATTGCAGAAACCATTAACCCTGAACCAATTTTGAATGCAACAAATGTAGCAGGAAATGTTCGCTTGACTTTTTCAGATAGCGTAGTTGAACACACTGTTCTCCCACAAGAAAACATGTATACCATTGCCAAGCGATTCATGATTCCAGTGCAGCGAATTTTGGAATATAATCAACTTAATTCCACCAAAATAAATGTCGGTCAGAAATTGAAAATACCTTTGAAAAAAGAAAATTTATCACCTGTTCCAACGCGTACTCCTGTTAAAATCACTCCTCTAATTACGAATTCGATGAAGTGGGGAGAAAAGCTTCCACAATCTCCTAAAATCGCCATTTTACTACCCTTGAATTTGGACAGCTTATCAGAAGTTAACAAGAGTGTTTCGAATTTTGGTCTTGACTTTTACATCGGAGCTCAGATGGCACTCGATAGCTTGGAACGCGAAGGTTATTCGGCATCAGTTAAAATCATCGATTATTATCAAAAAGGAAAATCGTTCATGGATATTGTTGCTTCGGAAAAATTGAGCTCTTACGATCTTATTTTTGCACCTTTTGACAAAAAAGAAGCCGAATTACTGCACAACTGGTCTTTAGGAAAACAAATATATATCGTTTACCCGACCTCTGTTTCCCCATCTGTAATTAAGAAAAACCCATTTGCTCTGACATATTCCACTACGAATGAGCAATTAATTATGGGTATGGCAAAATATTGCCGAACATTACCCGGACGAATTGTCCTTATAAAAAATGAAAAAACCGATGAAAATTGGATGCAAAATATCTTTTCCTCGACGTTTAGGAATGAAAGTAAAAACAGTGATTCACCACTGATCGAAGCTACACTTAAAAATTACAAGCAATTTGAGCAAATAGGTGGTCCGATTTACTATGTTTTCTTGTCAACTGAAAAGGAAAAAGTTCTGCCAATATTAACAAGTTATCAAACATCAGAAAACTTTAAAGTTATTGGATTAAAAGATTGGACCGAATGGAAGGAAGTCAATGCTACGATAAAGAATAAATTTACGTTTCTTTTTGCTGCACCCAACCAATTTGAGTATGATGATGAATCTATTAAGTTGTTTCATAAAAAATTCAGGAATTCGAAGCAAGCAGATTTAACAAAAACCGTTTGCTTAGGTTATGACGTTACAAAAAATGTATTGTCATATTCTTGGCAAAAACAAATCCAAGAAGGAGTTATTTCTTTCCTTTCACCCACACTGAGAAATGAGACAGATGGTTTTGAAAACGCTGCTTTTATTCCAGTGATTTTTGAACAGTTCAAAACGAGAAATTTACTTAAACCATGAGAGAAGAGATTTCGGAGCAGTTCAGAGTACTTCAGCTTCATATTACAGAAAAGCTTGAGCGTATGGATACGCTTGGGAAATTTCACGAAGACTCGTGGACACGTTCGGAAGGCGGGGGCGGTTTCACACGTATAATTAAAAACGGTGCCATTCTTGAAAAAGGTGGAGTTGCGTTTTCAGCTGTTCATGGTGACGTTAGCGATGCCATGAAACAGCAATTGCAAATGGAAGGAGCGTCCTTTTTTGCCACAGGAGTTTCCATTGTTTTACACCCAAAACATCCTAGGCATCCTATTATGCATATGAATGTTCGTTATTTTGAGCTTGATTCAGGTGAATATTGGTTTGGTGGCGGTATTGACATGACACCTCATTATGTAGACAAATCGAAAGCAATTTTATTTCATCGCTCCTTGAAAGAGGTTTGTGATAGGCATCATCCCGCTTTTTATATGGAATTTAAACCTTGGGCAGATCGCTATTTTTATCTGCCTCACAGAGGTGAGACAAGAGGAATTGGTGGAATATTTTACGATCATAAAAACGAGCAAAATACAGGTTTAAGCAAAACTGCTTTACTTAATTTCAGTATAGCACTTGGCGAATTGTTTCCTGTAGTGTACAGTGATCAAGTAAAATTTAATGAACTGACAGAACCAACTATTGAGGAAAAGCAATGGCAAGCGAT
>JACCDL011195894.1_pt1 | contig 13168 bp, 8 predicted proteins | sample 7441931 | NCBI WGS metagenome assembly JACCDL01 (sample SAMN15323437, study PRJNA562643) | freshwater metagenome | isolation source: river surface water | place: USA:Blue River Watershed | collected 2017-08-16 | reverse complement strand
ATGAAGATTTTGAGAATACCACTATCTTCTTCACTCTTTTCACTGGTGCCGCAATCCTGAATTGGGTTATCAATATTTAGACCCTGAATGACTATTTTACTGGTTGACACTTTTCCACCCTCCATGGGTATTTCAAATGAGGCTATTTCAGCGGGGAAGAAAGAGTCGCCTTTGCCGTAAGTAAAAGACAAAGAGGTTTGTAGGATGGCCGGTACAGATGATGCAAATGTTATTTCAGCTGTAAACTCAGTACTGCCTTTAAAAATTTCAAATGATTTCCCTTCGAAGATCTTGCTTTGAATGGTGGTACCTATGGTAGTTGCCTGAAGTAGTTGTGTAATGGTAATGGAGGAGTCGGGTAAAATCATCTCAGCCGATTTCAGTCCATCAAAATCTATGTTTGGTGCATAGATTTCCCATTCTTTTTCATTGTTTGTGCTAAACCTTAACTGGTATTTGTTTTCGCCTATTTTTTTGGATGTAGCCGTCCAGGTAACCGCATTAGTGCTGTCCTGGGCAAATAATTGAGCTAATGATCCAAGGATGAGCCAAAGGCTCAATAAGCAAATTTTTTTCATATTGAAGGACTAGCCTCCAATGGCAATTTTAAACGGGACTTCCGATGGGGGCAGACATACTTCATCGTTGCAAACCATGAATGCTATTTTGCCGTTTAAATTTGTATTGGCGGTGGTTTTTGTATTGATCACTTGAGTGAAAGTCACAGTTTTTTCAAAATAGTTAACCTTTCCTTCCCAAGCCGCTTCGTATTTCGTGATTTTTTTTCCTTTTTCTGTGGGTTTGCCCTGAAATGTAATAAGAGGATTAGGAGAGAAGGTAATGGTTGTTGGAACAGGGCCTTCAACACCTGCATTGATGGCATACAAGTGAAAATCTCCGTTTATGGCAGCAGTCATAGAAATCTCATATTTCTTATCTGCAATTTTTTTTGCTGTGAAGTTCCATTTTACTTGTTTAGCTGAGCCCATTTGCGAAAATGCTATGGAAGAAAAAGCAAGTAAGCAAAATAAAAATGTACAGATTTGTTTCATGGTGCGAGAATTATGCTAAGACTGTCTGCTGGACGTGCTGAAGAAATAAAGTATTAAAAACGGTTATGCCATCGGTGTTGGCCAATTGAGTAGAACATGCTCTTTCAGGATGTGGCATCATGCCAAATACATTCCTGGTGCTGTTGCAAACTCCGGCTATATTGTGCATCGTACCATTAGGATTAGCTGCATCACTGATTTTGCCATCTGCATCGCAGTATTGATAAATAACCTGGTTATTGGCCTTCAAAGTTTTGATTGTCTGCTCATCTGCATAATATCTTCCTTCTCCATGCGCAATTGGAATTTTTAGTGCTTTGCCTTCACTTCCAATGATATGTACGTTTTTACAGATAAACTGTTGGTTGCTATTTTTCAATAATGCGCCTGGTAGCAGTCCTGCTTCACATAAAATTTGAAATCCATTACAAACACCAAAAACTTTTCCTCCTTTATTAGCAAATTCGATGGTGGCTTGCATCATGGGACTGAATCTTGCGATTGCACCACAACGAAGGTAATCGCCATAAGAAAAGCCCCCTGGTAGCACAATGCAATCTTCTGTAGTGAAAGCCGACAAGTCATTGTCTTTGTGCCATAATTCAATTACTTCCTGTCCGAGGTCATTTCTAAGGGCTCCGATCATGTCCCTATCGCAATTGGATCCAGGGAAAACTACTACACCAAACTTCATTGTGGTCTATTTGATGCAAATTTATAACCTTTATCTGAATGACTTGGCGGTAAAGGGAAAATTAACGGATGAGTGAAAGGGCTATTAACAGAAAAAAAAGAAGGTTGGGGATAAACTCTTTTTTAAAAGAAAGGAAAATAGGGGCTATTAAAAAACTTGCTGGCGTCAAAATGAGCATGATTTCTTTTGCCAAGTTTCCAAATTTCAATCCCAGGACTCCAAAAATGACCAAGATGAGAATAAAAACAATCAAATAAGTCTTCCTGTTCTGAATTACCATTTTTCCAATCGCTGGGCTGTACATCCACAATCCAATCAAAGGAAGTAGGGCAATGATGGCGATTTTTACCCAAATGAATGGTGAATAAACCGGAATACTAAATACTATTCCAAAATCTGAAAAGAACTGCTTAAGGTCTAATTGGTCATTCAAATATTCCAAGGACAAGATGAAATAAAATGGCATGAGGAAGCCTAAAGTACAAATGAGCCATTCTTTTGAAGAAGCTGGTCGCATGATAAACAATGCAATAATTAACCAAAGATAGGATGTCCAATAGCCTGTATTCATGGCTGCGAGTAGTCCTGCAGTAAATCCTGCTCCAATTAAGTTATTACTAGGTCTATCTTGTTTATACACCACAATCATGAGTTTGATTACTACTAGGAGCAAACCATTGATGACAATAAAAAAAGTATCAATTCTGAAGGGAAGTAGTGCTTGTATCAACAAGAATGTCATTGCAGGAACAAACCCTGGCTTTTCCATTAATCTGTGATCAGTCACAAGCTTGTTAAATAAAAGACTCTCTCCTAAGAGTAGGATAACGTTTAATATCCTAAAGCCACCACTGTTGTCATGGAGTGAGAAAAAATAGCGCTCAAAATAGCTGTACAGTAAAGCGGTATTATTTACTTCTACTAAGATTTCATTGCTCCCTTTCCATTCAGGTAAAGTTGCCAAAACCAGCAAAAGGATTAAGGCAATGGGGTTATTATGCTTAAATAACGTGATCAAGTTTGTTTAGAATTCTAATTTGGCAAAGCAAATATAGTTCTTGTAAACACAAGGAATCACGATTTGTCTTAGACCAATTTGTTTTCCAAATTTGGGCATGAAGTCGTATTCGCGATCAAGGTTTTTTAAAGTTGGTTGTCGCTTTACTTTTCCTTCTGCATCCATTGTAGCTGAAGATAGCATCTGTTCTCTTTTCTCTCTTAGATTAAAAAGGAATCTCACTTCATTCCCTGTGTTGAAAAGCTGATAGGAAATGAAAGCATCAGAATTATCATCATACTGACTTTTTCTAACTGAATTGCTCCATCTTAATTGTCCGTCAGCATTGAAGAAGAAAACCATAATGTTCTCTGCAACATAGCGCACTTGGTTGTTTTGGGGTCCAAATCTATTGAAAGGGTCATACCATCCTCCGCCATACATTCTGGTTACTGGATAGTTGTAGTATATATCGTATGGGGATAAGAAAGGCGAAAAGCCACCGTAGAGGTAGTCCCATCTGTTCCAAGCGCTATTTCTTGAGGAGGAATTGTATAATTCTGCTGCAACTGCAAAACCGCCATCTTGAACTGGGATAACTTGTCTTATGAAATAATCATTGAATGCAGTTTTAACTGATCCATTTTCTCCTTTGGCATCTAATCTGATGCTATCATTGAATTCGAATCTGGTTTCTGCATTGATTTTTTTTGTTTTTTTATCCCAAACCACTGCATATAATCCCTCGATATTCCCTTTGCGTTGTTGGTAGAATAAGGAGGTGAGAATTAATGTCTTATTGTAATTGTCTATTTTCAATTTGACCTCATCTAATGTTATGTCTTTCGGTGCGAATGGGAATCTGGTTACGGTATCACTGTTTGCCTCTTTGTAAATAAGCTCAATTTTATTGATATAATCTCTGTTGCCAGCTCTAGAAGACCTGCCAAATACAAAGTCGCCATCGTTATCTACCAAAAACTCAGTAAACATTCCATCTCTATCCTGGTTGTTCAAGTCGAAACTTGTTTTCTTGATCAGCTCCATCTGGTTGTTATACAGCAATGAAGTGATTTGAAAATTTTTATCGTTGACTCTTTTGATTTTAAAGATGACAATCTTTTTTTTGTCATCACTGGTAATCATTGAATAGACTTTGTTGTCAGAATTTCCTCCAATATGAGAAGTGTCAAGGTCTATAGGATCAGTCATGAGTTTACCATCCTGATTGATTTTCACCATGGAGTAAGTAACAATATTTCTTCTTTGGTGCTGATAAATCATGTAGGCAAAGTCGCCATAAGAGACAAAATCAACCGTATAGACTTTCTCGGGCATGAAATCAAGTTTGATTCTGTTCTTGATTTGCATGTCGTTATCATAAACGCTAATATCGTGTCTGTTCCTGTTGTTTTTGTAAATATTGATGTTGTTACCCATTTTGCCGATGATTTCAAAATTCATTTCTTTGAAATCTTCTCTGTCAACCAATGAGTAGTCGATTTTTTGGGAGTACGCCGATATAGCAGAAGCGCAAAATAAAAAGACAACAAGTAATTGTTTCATGTGGAATATCTTTCAACTTAAAATTACTTTAAGTATGTGAAACTATTTTTTAAAACAAACTTAAATTCCCTATACCTTTGTTTCGCCTTTGGGCAAATCAAATTAAAGCAAAGTGGGTAAACATCTTAACAAGGTCACCGCAGCAGGATTGCTGATCGCTTTGGGGATTATTTACGGCGATATCGGTACATCCCCTCTCTACGTTTTCAGTGCAATCATTAATGGTCGGGTAATTTCTGAAGAATTGATTCTTGGAGGGATATCTTGTATCATATGGACTTTAACCTTGCAGACGACTGTAAAATATGTAATCCTCACCCTTAGAGCAGACAATCGTGGAGAGGGAGGAATATTTTCTTTGTATACACAGGTAAAAAGAAGAAGAAAATGGTTAATAGCGCCCGCTATGATTGGTGGCGCAGCCCTTCTTGCTGATGGAATGATTACACCACCCATTTCAGTTACTTCTGCAGTAGAAGGTTTGGCACAGTTGCCTCAATTTGCTGCAATTACTGAAACCCAAATAGTAACAATCGTACTATGTATCTTATCTGTTTTGTTTTTCATGCAACAGTTTGGTACTGCATCAATTGGTAAAATGTTTGGTCCCATCATGATGGTATGGTTTTCTATGCTTGCAGTACTTGGTATCTATAATATGGTTAGTGATTTGAGTGTAATTAAAGCATTTAATCCTGTTTATGGTATCAAATTGCTTACCATGTACCCCAAAGGTTTTTGGATCTTAGGAGCGATATTTCTGTGTACAACAGGTGCCGAAGCCCTTTACTCTGATATGGGACATTGTGGCAAGAATAATATTCGTGCATCTTGGATAATGGTGAAGGTTTGTCTTATTCTTAATTACTTGGGACAAGGGGCTTACTTATTGGGACAAGAAGGTAGGTTGTTCGCCAATGCACAACTCTTAAAAAATCCAGATTTCTTAGAACAGTTTCCCAAAGCTGAACTTTTAAGAAATCCATTTTTCGCAATCATGCCTGATGGTTTTCTGATATTTGGAATCATTATTGCAACTGCCGCTGCAATTATTGCAAGCCAGGCTTTAATTAGTGGTTCATTTACGTTGATCAGTGAGGCAATGCGACTTAACCTCTGGCCTAAATTTAAAATTGTATATCCTACCGAAGAAAGAGGTCAGCTATTTATTCCAGCGATTAATCTATTGCTTTTTGTAGGATGTTGTGGTATTGTGTTGTTTTTCCGTAACTCTGGTAATATGGAGGCCGCCTATGGTCTTGCTATTACTTTGTGTATGATTGCAACCTCGATTCTGTTTGCAAATTATCTAGTCCTACACAGAGTAAAATCTTTTTGGATCTATCTTTATTTGGTTGTTTATTTCAGTATTGAATTTAGTTTTTTGATTGCCAATCTAGATAAATTTCCACACGGTGGTTATGTAACCTTAATTGTTGGAGGTGTCCTCTTATTAGTGATGTATGTTTGGTTTAAATCAAGAAAAATTAAAAACAGGTACGTTGAATTTGCCCGATTAGACAACTACTTGCCTGTACTTCAAGAATTGAGTAATGATCAAACAATTAACAAGTATGCTACGCACTTGGTATACTTGAGTAGTGCTAATAATTTCAAGGAGATAGAATATAAAATTATTCACTCTATCCTCAACAAGAAGCCGAAGCGAGCTGATATTTATTGGTTTGTGCATGTGGATACACTTGATGATCCATATACTTGTGAATATGAAGTGCAAACCATTATTCCTAATGAGGTAATCAGGGTAGAGTTCAGGCTAGGATTTAGACAGCAGCCTAAGATTAATGTTATGTTCAGAAAGGTGGTTGAAGACATGGTTGCCAACAAAGAGGTAAACATTACTTCTCGCTACGAGAGTTTGGCACGTAATAATATTGCTGGTGATTTTGAGTTCATCGTTATGGAGAAATTCCTAAGTCAGGATAACGAACTTCCTTTCTTTGAGCGTCTTGTAATGAAACTCTATTTCTGGTTGAAAGAAGTTTCGCTGTCTGAAGAAAAAGGTTTTGGATTGGATGCAAGTAACGTGACAGTAGAAAAGTTCCCATTAGTAGTTGCACCAATAAAGAGCCTAAAGCTAAAACGAATAATACGAGAAGAAGATTAATAAAAAAGGGCCGCGATAAGCGGCCCTTTTGTTTATCAACTACTGTATCAGAGCTTTTCTTTTGTAAGTGCAGCTTTTACTTTTTCTTCAAACTGCGTATTGATTGCTGATGCTTTCTTTTCTGCATCATTTACTCTTTTTGTCAAGTTTTTGATACTTTCCAACTGAAGGTTACTCGGACCAGCTTCATTGAAACAAATCGCTAAGTAAACTTGAGTGATGTCTTCTCTTAACCTCGATTCATCTGCAAAGATCGAAGTTTGTTTTGTGGGTATTAATTCTGCTCTCAAGGTTTCAAGTGCAGTGATGTAGTCATTACCTAGTTTAATCGACTTCTTGTTTTTGAGCTTTGCAATATTGTCTTTGTAGGTTTTTTGTTTATCACTGATGCTTGCAACAATTGAAGCTAATTTCAAATGCAGGTTGTACAATTCCATTGCAGCCACAAACTGTGCATTTCTTTCAGACAAGGTGAAGGAAGATTTAGGATCGTGTACCATTCTGAAAGATTGGGTTAGTACATCTTTTCCAGCAATAAGTTTTACAGTGTATTCACCTGGTAAAACCTGAGGTGCTACTGCTCCGCCATTATCAGGCTTAGTTGCACCAGATGCCGTTTTAGGAGGCATCATGCGTTGCGACCAAGTAACACGATTGATTCCTTTTCTGTTGCTTGCTGGAATACTTTGAACCAACTTACCAGTTTTATCATATACCTCAAGTTTCACTGTTCCGGTATTGATTTTTTCTTTTAGGAAATACTGGAATGGCTTTAGTGAAGGAGCATTGCCAGAAACCCATCCACCTGTGCTTGGGAAACCACCGCTTCCAAAATCACCAGTAGATAGGGTAATGTCTCCAGTTTCAAACAAGTGTACATTTTTATCTGTAACATCCTTGCTGAGTTCACGCATACTTGAAATATCATCAACAATCATGATACCTCTACCATGGGTAGCAATAATCAAGTCATTTGTCTTTGGATGAATTTTTAAATCTCTTACCAACGCATACCAAGGAACATTGTTCTTCATTCTGAACCAATCTTGTCCGCCATTTACAGAAGCGAATAATCCCATTTCAGTTCCCAAGAACAATAAATTCTTGTTCACTGGATCTTCTATGATCTTGTGTGCAAATCCGCTGAACTCTTTGCTGCTGAATGCCTTCCATGTCTTTCCACCATCTTCAGATTTTGCAGCGTAGGTTTTGTGATCACCATACATGTGGTTATCGAATGTTTCGTAGACTAGATCTTTATTAAAATGAGAAGGTTCAATGCTGCTCACCCATGTTTGTGCAGGTATTCCAGTTGTAGCAATATTCATAGATGTATTGGTCCATGTTTTTCCTCCATCAGTTGTAACCTGAAGATTTCCATCATCTGTACCTACCCAAACTTTATCCGCATCTAAAGGTGATTCTGCAATGGTAAAGATCGTGGTATGGTTTTCAGCTGAAGTATTATCAGCACTCAAACCACCACTGTTTTCTTGTTCTTGTTTCTTTTTATCATTGGTTGTTAGATCAGGTGAAATTCTTGTCCAGTTTCTTCCTTGATCTTGTGAACGATAAAGGTATTGAGCACCAGTATAGAGATTCTTTGGATTGGCTTTGCCAGTAACAATTGCGGTATTCCAGTTCCATCTTAATTTTTCTTCTTTATCGGTTTGCAATGGACGAACACCAACAGATTTTACAGTTTTTAAATCTATACGGTTTACATCACCACCCTGCGATTCTGCGTAGGCAATATTTGGATCGGTTGGATCTGGTGTTACCCAGAAACCATCTCCACCATAAATTGGTTTCCAATCACCATTGCTTACACCACCAGGACCAGATGACGGAGCCACCCAGCTGCCATTGTCCTGCAAGCCACCAAACAAACGATAAGGTGAACCCATATCATGATCAACATGATAGAATTGTCCAACTGGCAATCCTTGAATGAAAGTCCAGGTAGCACCTCTATCCAAACTAGTATACACACCACCATCAGTACCTAGATACAAATGATTGGTATTAGAAGGGTTGATCCATAAAGCATGATGATCGCTATGTACCCATCCACCTTCACCACTGGCTTCTGCAAAAGAATATCCACCATCACTTGAATAAGCAAAAGAGTAAGCAGGACGATAAACGCGTTTTGGATCTTTTGGATCGATAACCAAAGTGCTGAAATAAAATGGTCTTGATACTACATTGAGAGATGCACTCTGTGGTTTCCAAGTTTCACCGCCATCTGCTGAAATATACAAACCTGTTTCTTTTGCCTCAACGATTGCAATGAGGTTATTTGGAGATGATGGGGCAATGGCCAAAGCGGTTCTTCCTATTGGCTTTGCAGGTATTCCGTTTGTTAACTCTTTCCAAGTCTTACCGCCATCCAAGCTTTTCCAGATGCCGCTACCCGGACCACCAGAAGAAAAGGAATAAGGTGTTCTTCTGAATTCCCAAGTAGTTGCATAAACTGTATTTGGATTAGAGGGGTCTAATGAAACATCAGCACAACCTGCCTTATCAGAGATAAATAGAATTTTTTCGAAGGTTTTACCTCCGTCAGTCGACTTGTACAATCCTCTGTGTTTGCTATCGCTCCACAATGCACCAGGAGCAGCTACATAGATGGTATTTGAATTGTTGGGATCGATGGCGATTTTAGCGATGTGTTCAGTTGAATCTAAACCTCCAATTTTTTGCCAGTTGCTACCAGCATCAGTCGATTTATAAAATCCATCTCCAATAGAAACAGAATTTCTCATGTTGCTTTCGCCAGTACCAACATATATTACTTTAGGGTTTTTCTGATCAATAGCAATTGCGCCAATACTCTGACAATACTTGTCGAAGATGGGCTTAAAGGAAGCACCAGCATTGGTTGTTTTCCAAACACCACCACCTGCTGTTCCTACGTAAACTGTTTTTCCGTTTTCTGCATTTACGCCTTCAATGGCGGAAATTCTACCGCTCATGGTACCCGGACCAAGAACACGTGCTTCCAAGGCACCAAATGTGCTGGAATTAATGTCTGATTGTGCATTGCTTTTGAAAGTAAGTACCGACAAAAACAAAGCAAAAGCAGTTGTAATTTTTCTCATGGTTACTCAATTTTATTGAAAAAAAAACCCGGTATGAACCGGGTTTTGGTATAACTAAATAAGATTATTGTGAAACTTTGAAAGTTGCTTCATCAATTGGACCATTGATAACAACTTTTGTAACAGTGATTGGAGCTGGTACAGCACTGTTCTCCATGGTGAATGGCATAACAATTCCTTCTGGTAATTTTTGGAAATTACTCATGTTAACAACTGATTCTACTTCTTGACCATTAGCTACTACTTTAGACTTAGTGCGAATGATGTAATAGGTTTTAGGATCAAAATAGAAAACAGATTCAGTACCACTTTTTCTATTGATTTTTACTACATGACATTCAGTTCCATCAACATCTTCTTTTGGAAGTACTTCTAAACTGTGACCTTTTGCTTTGTAGTCGATGAATTCGCCTTGAAGATCAAGCTGATCCTTGCCGTACTTTAATTCATCTGCTGTAATTGGTTCAGGCTTAGTTTGGCCAGCCATTGGACTGAAATTCCATCCGCCATCAGCAGTGATGATAGAATAACCAGTCATTCCCATTACGGTAAATTCTTGTTTGAATGCTTTGTTGTGAACAAACGTAATCACTACAGGAATATCCATTCCCTGAACGCTGATGGATGCTTCTTGTTTTACAGTATTTATTTTCTTCCAATTTTCAGCACCGCCAATTGCCTCAATATGCTTGCTGATGATCTCATCTGCAGTCTGCGCGAAACTGGCTGCTGCCATCAATATTGAAACAGCAAAAAGCGACAAAATTTTGATTTTTTTCATAAAGTGTTATTTATGGCTGCAAGATAGTAGTGTTTCAAATCAGACAAAAAGGAATCGTGTTAAATTATCGATTTTATCCATGAGCGGTAATCTTTTCACGATGGTTGACATTCAATTCCTTCGTAAATTCAACCTTATGGCCCCATTCTTTATTGAAGGAAACTTAGTTGACTGTTTAAAAAGGATCATCCAGCCTGTCAAAATCAAAGTTGAAGCTGGAAAAATTGTTGCTATTCAGCCAACTGATAGTTTAAACATCAATCCCTCGCTACCCTATATTTTGCCGGGGTTTGTCGATGCGCACGTACACATCGAAAGCTCAATGCTGGTACCTTCCGAGTTTGCACGTTTGGCTGTGGTACACGGAACGGTTGCTACCGTGAGTGATCCTCATGAAATAGCCAATGTGTGTGGAGTGGAGGGAGTACAGTTTATGATTGATGATGGTAAAAAAGTCCCTTTTAAATTCAATTTCGGCGCACCTAGCTGTGTTCCTGCAACCATATTTGAAACTGCAGGTGATGAAGTTAATGCTTCACAAGTGAAAACATTGCTTGAAATGCCTGAAATCAAGTACCTCAGCGAAATGATGAATTTCCCTGGTGCCATACAAGGTGATGAAGAGGTCCTCAAGAAAATAGCAGCTGCCCATGAATTGGGTAAACCTGTAGATGGACATGCTCCGGGGTTAAGTGGCGAAGGACTAGTACAATATATCAATAGGGGAATTTCAACCGACCATGAATGTTTTACTTTGAAAGAAGCCAAAGAGAAACTTTCACTAGGCATGAAAATCATCATTCGTGAAGGCAGTGCAGCAAAAAATTTTGAAGCACTAATTTCCTTGGTTGATGAACATCCAGAGCGAATCATGTTTTGTTCTGATGATAAACATCCCGATAGCTTGGTAATAGGCCATATCAATAGTTTGTGTGCTAGAGCAGTGGCAAAGGGCTATGATGTTTTTAATGTAATTAGGGCAGCCTGCGTCAATCCTGTTGAACATTATAAATTAGATGTTGGATTGTTACGTGTTGGGGATCCAGCTGACTTTGTAATCATCAATAATCTAAATGAATTCAAAGCACTGGCATCTTATATCGATGGAGTGAAGGTTGCTGAAAAGGGTGAAACTTTAATTAAGTCGCAACACGAAAAAACAGAACCAATCAATCGATTTGGAATAAAGCCAATAACTTTTGATGCTATAGCACTTACTGCTAAAGCTGAATATGTTCATCCCATAATTGGTTGTATAGACGGACAATTGATTACTGAAAAATTAGATTTACAACCCAGGCTAGAGAGTGGTGTATTTGTTTCTGATACTGATAAAGATGTTTTAAAAATAGTGGTGGTTAATCGATATACTCAAGCACCACCTGCAATTGCATTCATTCATCGATTTGGTTTGAAATCAGGAGCAATAGCCTCTTCTGTTGCACACGATTCTCACAATATTGTGGCTGTTGGAGTGGACGATCAGAGCATTGTTGATGCCATTAATTTAGTTATTCAGAACAAAGGAGGTGTTAGCTGTGTTGGTAAGGAAATTAAAAATGTTTTGCCTCTTCCTATTGGTGGTTTAATGACATCCTCAGATGGATATGCTGTTGCAGCTGCATATACATTAATTGATCAGCAAGCCAAATCACTAGGCTCTACATTGGCATCACCTTTTATGTCATTGTCATTTATGGCACTCTTGGTGATTCCAAAAATCAAACTCAGTGATAAGGGCTTGTTTGATGGTGAACGTTTTGCTTTTTTTAATGAGGTGTCTTAGGTCGTTAATTTTTAAAAAATAGTGATGTCAAAAAAAGTTTGTGTTATAGGTGCTGGCCCCTCTGGAATTACAGCAGCAAAAAATCTAAAGGATGAGGGGATGGAAGTTGTTGTGTATGATTTGGGAGTTGATGTGGGTGGAAACTGGGTGTTTACTGAAGAAATTGGACATAGTTCAGTTTTTGAAACAACTCATATCATTTCTTCCAAGACCTTGAGCGAGTATGAGGATTTCCCTATGCCAGCTGATTATCCTGATTACCCATCACACAAGCACTTAGCAAAGTATTTTCAAAATTATGCGCGTCATTTCGAGCTCTATCCATTGATCCAATTCAAAACATTGGTAAAACATTGTGAGCGAAATGCAGATGGAACCTGGACGGTCACAATTGAAAAAAATGGAGAAACATCGTCTCATCAATTTGATGCGCTTGCGGTCTGTAATGGTCACCACTGGTTGCCAAGAATGCCACAGTATCCCGGGCAATTTGATGGAGAGTTCATCCATTCACATGAGGTAAAGAAATTCTCAAGATTTGCTGGTAAGCGTGTCTTGGTGATTGGAGGGGGTAATTCTGCCTGTGATGTGGCTGTCGAAAGTAGTCGCGTTGCTGCTGCTGTAGACATGAGCTGGCGAAGAGGCTATTGGATAGCCCCAAAATTCATGATGGGAAAACCTGCAGATGTGTTCAGTACTAAAATTCATTGGTTGCCTAGAAAACTTTGGCAGAAATTATCTGCTTTCAGTTTATACATTAGAAATGGCAAGAACACTGATTATGGATTGCCAGAACCCGATGGACCGCTTGGCTCACATCATCCAACCATCAATGAAGATTTATTCTTTACTATCAGACATGGAAAAATAAAACCTCGTGGTGACATAGCATCATTGCAGGGTAAAGAAGTTGTTTTCAAAGACGGTTCAAGAGGTGAGTATGATATCATTGTGGCTTGCACCGGTTATATCATATCACATCCTTTTTTTAATAAGCAATTGATTGATTATTCGGAAGGGGAAGTAGCCTTGTGGTTAAGAATGATGCATCCCGAACTTT
>JACCDL010586749.1_pt1 | contig 13171 bp, 15 predicted proteins | sample 7441931 | NCBI WGS metagenome assembly JACCDL01 (sample SAMN15323437, study PRJNA562643) | freshwater metagenome | isolation source: river surface water | place: USA:Blue River Watershed | collected 2017-08-16 | reverse complement strand
TAATAATGACAAATTACTGCCATCTACCATGGTAGTTCCAGAAAGGTTTGAGTTTGGCACCCTGCCCTATGAGATTATGGCTGGGGTTAGCGCCTCAATTGATTATGTCTCTAATCTAGATAGAACAGCTACTGGTAGTAGAAGGCAAAAGATTGTTCAATCTATGAAGGCTTTAGAAGATTATGAGAGGGAGCTATTTAAGTACTTAGAGGAAAATTTAAAGGCTTTGCCTGGAATTACTATGTATGGAAAGGCGAAGAATCGCACCCCAACCTGTTACTTTAATTTTGCCGGTGTAAATGGCGCAGATTTATATAAATTTATGGCATCTCTTAAAGTTAATTTACCTGCCCATAATTTTTACGCACTTGAGGTTAGCCGTGCCATTGGTTTAGGTGATGCTGGCGCGATTAGAGCAGGTCTTGCTCCATACTCAACTAAGGATGATGTTGATCGCCTAATCTCAGGGATAAAGCAGTTCTTAGCAAAGGCTGCTTAAGCAATTACTAATGGCCACAAAAAAAGATCGATCTGATTACTTTCCGCTGATTGAAAAGCGGTACGGCGAGAAGATGAGTTATTGGTTTGCAGTAATGGAGAAACTCTCTGGAAAAAAGTATCCAGAGCAGATCTCACATTTAAAGGAGAATTACGGCTTCTCTCAAGCACATGCCAACGCCTTAGTTATGTACTCAAGGGGCTCTAAATCTGCCTCAAGATTTAATACCCCAAGTGATTGGTATAAATCGGTAAGTAAGGAGCAGGCATTAACAGTTAAGCGAATAATTAAAGCGATTACTACCAAGGATAAATCTTTAGAGTTGGTTATTGCTTGGAATCAGCCGATGTTAAAAAAGGGTGATAAGTATGTCTTTGGGGTATCTGCTACTAAAGGCTACCTACTTATCGCACCTTGGAGTGCTAAGGCATTAAAAAAGTTAGCCCCTAGATTAAAAGAGTATAAGGTGAATAAAAAAACTATCCAGGTGCCAAGTGATTGGCAGGTTGATGCCAAACTATTACAAGATCTAGTTAAGGAGAGTATTAAAGATAGTAAGCAGAGTTAATCTAATTTATAGATCTGACCAGTTTGCTTTCCTAAGATTGATTTCACATAAGCATCTGCCACAGATTGGGCGCTCACCTGGTGGTAGCCAGCAAACTTGGCATGGTAACTAGTAGCCTCAATTAGTACATTTGGGCTAACTGTATTAATTCGCAAACCCCTTGGCAGATCAATTGCTGCAGCCAAGGTAAAGGATTCAACTGCGCCATTTGCTAAGGCAGCAGCAGATGAGCTTGGAATTGGATCCCTGGCTAATACCCCAGTCATTAGGGTAAATGAGCCACCATCATTTAAATACTCAATACCTGCTCGTACTAACTCAACCTGACCTAGTGCTTTATCTTTAAAACTAATTAAGTAATCATCATATGAGAGTTCAGTAATTGGTTTAAAAACCACTTTGCCGATGCAAGAGGCCACCGCATCAACTTTTCCTACGCTTTTATACATCGCCTTTATTGAATCTGGATCTTTAACATCAACTTTTATCTGGGTAGTTCTTGAGACACCTATTACTGTGCCATATTTACTTAATGCTTTTGCCACATAGGAGCCAATTAATCCGGTTGAGCCAACTACTAAAAACTTCATTAATTACCACCCTTATTAGCAATGCTTATGGTCACATCCTATGCCAGTACCTCAAAGCCATTGATGGCCATACTGGTTAAGATAAGAGAATGATTGAGGTGATCTCAGCTCACGCTGAAGGTGAGGTTGGGGATGTAATCATTGGTGGAGTTGATGCTCCCCCTGGCAAAACACTTTGGGAGCAATCTAGATTTATTGCACAGGATCAATCACTTCGAAAATTTATTTTAAATGAGCCCCGCGGTGGAGTTTTTCGCCATGTAAACCTTCTGGTGCCACCAACTGATCCTGCGGCCCAAGTTGCATTTATCATCATGGAGCCAGAGGACACACCACCAATGTCTGGCTCAAACTCAATCTGTGTTGCAACTGTTGTATTAGAGCGCGGTATTGTAAAAATGGTTGAGCCAATTACTAACTTAGTTATGCAATCCCCTGGTGGCTTGGTCTATGTCACCGCTCATTGCAAAAATGGCAAAGTAACCAAGGTAATTGTAAAAAATATTGCCTCCTTTGCAGGGGTGGTTGGTGCCACACTTGAGGTGGAAGGTGTTGGCACATTAACTGTTGATACCGCCTTTGGTGGCGATAGCTTTGTAATAGTTGATGCTAGGCAATTAGGTTTTCAAATTAAGGCAGATGAGGCGGCAGATCTAGCTAAGATTGGAATGAAGATAACTGCTAGCGCTAACCAACAGTTAAAGTTTGAGCACCCAACAAATCCAGATTGGCGCCACTTCTCCTTTACTCAAATGGCACTTCCAATATTTTATGAAAATGGGGTTGCAATCAGTAAAAATGCGGTGGCAATCCAACCAGGAAAGATTGATCGCTCACCTACAGGAACTGGCTGCTCAGCACGGTTAGCACTTCTTCACCACCTAGGAGTATTAAAGGTAGGCGAAATGATGATTGGTAGATCAATTATTGATTCTCAATTTGAGTGCAAGATTGAAGAGGAGATAATAATTGGCGATAAAAAAGCGATCATCCCATCAGTTGCAGGACAGGCGTGGATTACCGGTCATCATCAACATACCTTGGATCCAACAGATCCATACCCACTTGGTTATAAGTTAAGTGATACCTGGCCTAATAAGCTTTAACCAACCGTAACTTTTTTCACAATTCCTCTTGTAACACTCAGATTTACCCGATCTGGTCGAAAATCCATTGTGAGTGCAAAATCCTCACCATCCTCTTGAGCAATTCGATGAGCTCCTTTTAAAGATTGAATACAGGAGATTGCCGCCTCTTTTTTCATCCCAACTAGGGTGGCAGCTTGGGCATTAGTAATTACTGGAAGTGGTAATTGGTTAATTTTTGGACAGGTGGCTGCTTGATAAACCTCACCAGGCTCCTCTTTGCTTCCAGTTGAAACTGTTATTCCAGCTCTGCCCCTTGATTTAATTGAAAACTCATAAATACCCTCAATTGCAGTATCAGAAAATCTTGAAAGAAATAAATAATTTGTTCTGCCATATCGTTCATAGAATTTGGTGCGCTCAGTAAATTTTATTACCTGCTTTTTGCCATCTGGCGCGGTAATTGTTACCACCGGTAGTTTGCTAGTTGGCAATCTATTTTCTGGGGCCTTATCAATAATTAAGTACTCAAAATTTAGTAACTCATCCTGCTTTAGTGAGATTCTAAAGCCACGTTCTTGGTTAGCTTTAGTAAAGTTAAGACGCATTGCAAATGAGATAGTGCCATCAACCATAATGGGACCTTTTGAAGCTGAGGTTGCAGTACTTGGAATTGTTACTGGTTGGTGGGCGTTAGCCGCGGTAAGTGATGTAAACATCATTACGACTGCCAAAATAAGTATCCGCACCCAATGATCTAACCATATAAATATTAAAAGTTACTGAGTCTTAAATCTGGCTTAAAAAAGAGACCAACCCAGCCAATTTGGCTGGGTTGGTGGTTAACTGTGCTTACTTACCTGATCTCAATTGATCTAGGCTTTTTCTCCTCTGGGATATCTCGCTCTAGCTCAATATTTAAAATTCCATCCTTTAGCTCAGAGCCAAGCACCTTGACATGATCTTCAAGGGCAAAGCTTTGTCTAAATTGGCGAGCTGCGATTCCCTTATAAACATAATTACTATCTGAGTTATCAGTTGATGACTCCTGTGAGCCTTCAATAGTTAACTGGTTGTTGTGGAGTTCAATCTTTAGATCCTTCTTTGAAAATCCAGCAACTGCCATCTCAATCTGATAACGATCCTCACCTAACTGCTTGATGTTGTAGGGAGGAAATGAGGTATTTCTACCAGTTAAGGCATTACTCATCTCATCTAGCAATCTCATTGGTCGATCAAATCCAACCGCCCAAGACTCTAGATTTGGGAAGAAGTTTGCTAGTGAGATCCCATTACCTGGGTAGTCACGTTTTGTTAATGTACTCATTTTTTCTTTTCTCCTTATACTTTAAGCGAGAAGTTTTCTTCGCAAGATCCCCATTTGGCAGATCTCACCTTCCATAACAAAGGTGGGTATTTTGAGTATTCCCGCACTCACAAGGGGTAGCACTTAAAGGTATGCGGGAAAGCCTTAAAATTTTCTTAAAATTTTCTATTGCCCACCCCCTTACCCCAGGCGTAGGTTTGCCGGATGTACCAACATGGGGTTAAGCAAACGCTAAAGGCGGGCTCAATTGTCTTTGGCTTATCTGCTCTTTTTTTACTTATCTCACCTACCCTCTTTTTACAGTTGCTTGGACTAGATAAGAGTGATCAATTAATTTGGTCGATGCGAATGATTGGAATTACTTTATTTGCTTTAGCTGCAAATATGTGGCAAAACTCAAAGTTAAATAACAGCCCAGCAGGATTAAAATTTGTAGGAAGAGTTATGTTTTTAGCAGCTTTATCACTTGGCTTTCTAACTCTCTTTATTCCAACCACCTTAACCCCTTTTACAATTGGATATGCGGTAATTGGCTTTGGTTTTGCAATCTCATACCTAGTAAATCTGCTGAAAAAACCATAAATACCTCATCCTTTAAAACCTGAGATACTCACCTAGTGGTGAAGAGTAAGCGGGTAGCAAAGAGTAAAAATGGCTTTGCCCCCAAGGTGTGTGTTAGCTGCGGACTTGCCTTTGAGTGGCGTAAAAAATGGGCAAAAAATTGGGAAAATGTTAAGTACTGCTCAAAAAGATGTGGTGGCAAGTGAAGCGAATCATCTATATCAGCCATGATCAATTAAATGCCAGATATGGAGCTTTAAAGTCAGCCAATCCAAAGGATGATCTAATTGTCTTGGTTGAAAGTCAGCGCATGCTCGCAGCTGAGTTTGGTAGTAAGGTGCGGCTCTACTTTTTGCTATCTAGCGCTGCTCACTTTGTTAAATCTTTACAAGATGATGGTTACACCGTTATCTATCAAAAAAGTGCCACCACAGTTGATGGTTTAAAAGAGGTTTTAAAAAAGTATCCAAATCTGCCGATTATTGCCGTCACCCCTACATCATTTAGATTGAAGCAATCGCTCACCGATTTTGGTGTTTGCTTTGTTGAAAATGATTTCTTCCTAACCCCTACCAAGATATTTTCAGACTGGGCAAACTCTCAAAAAAATTACCTGATGGAGTCTTTTTATCGCACGCAGCGAGTGAGATTAAATATCCTGGTTGAAAAGGGCAAGCCAGTTGGGGGTGCTTGGAATTTTGATAAGGAAAACCGCTCACCTCTTCCTAAAGGTTATAAATTCCCACCATATTTAAAACATAAGCCAGATGAGATTGATGAAAAGATTGCATCTGAATTAGGGATAAAACCAGTAACTGATTTTGCCACCTCTGAAGATGGGGCAAAAAGGGTCTTAAAAAACTTTTTAGATAATCACTTCGCACTCTTTGGCCCATATGAGGATGCGATGACAGCGGATAATTGGTCTCTACATCACTCACTTCTTAGCCCTTATTTAAATAATGGCCTGCTTCATCCATCTGAGGTTGTGCAAGCTGCGGTGAAGAGATTTGAAAAAGGGGATATTCCGATCGCCTCTGCTGAAGGGTTTATCCGTCAGATTATTGGCTGGCGTGAGTATGTAAATGGGATGTATTGGCATCTAGGTCAAGATTACAAAGAGTTAAATCACCTAAGTGCAAAACGAAAATTACTACCTTTATTTGAAGATACAGATAAGACAAAGATGAATTGCATCAAGATCAATCTGGCAGATATCAATGCAAGAGGGTGGGTTCACCATATTCCACGTCTTATGCTGCTAAGTAATTTAGCGTTAATTACTGGCACCAACCCACAAGAGTTTTTATCTTGGATGCGCAGGGTTTTTATTGATGCCACCGATTGGGTGATGGTGCCAAATGTAATTGGCATGGGAGTTCATGCCGATAATGGAGTAATGATGACCAAGCCATACGCTGCAGGGGGTGCTTATATTTCAAAGATGAGTGATTACTGCAAGGGGTGTGTTTATGATCCAAAGCTTAGAACTGGGGATAATGCCTGTCCCTTCACCACCTTGTATTGGGATTTTCTAGATCGAAACTATGAGGAGTTTGCCGGAAATCATCGAATGGCCCAACAGTTATTTGGCATAAAAAGATTAAAGGATATGCCAGAGGTTAGAAAGCGGGCCCAGCAGGTATTAGCCGGACTAGATAAGGGGCTAATCTAATCATTATGAAATTAATACTTTCAGTAATTGGTGTGGCAACTGTATTTATATATGCAATTGGCTCAGGCCTTTGGGTCAATACTGGGGATAATTGGTATCGCTCACTTAATCAACCAAGTTGGCAACCACCTGATTTTATATTTGGTTTGATTTGGCCATATAACTTTGTGGTTTTAGGAATTGCTGCTGTTACCGTCTCAAATCAATTATCAACCACTAAGGCGATTGTTTATCTATCAATCTTTGCATTTTCTGTTGTATTTGCTCTCACCTGGGCGTATCAGTTTTACCGACCACACAACCTATTTGCCGCCTCCCTTGCACTTGCATTGGTTGCGATTTTGACCCTGCCAATGCTCTTTTTTATCTACCAAGCATCACTTGGAGTTTTTATCGCAACCATCCCCTATCAACTTTGGGTAATTACGGCAGCTTACCTAAGTTACAACTACGCTAAGTTGAATTAGTCTCATTTGATGGAATACTTTACTAATTGTTTATCTAAAAAAATTATTGCAGATTTAATTTAAAAGGAATTTTTTTATACTTTGCCCTAAAAAATAAACTTAAATACGCAATACTTTAGAAAGCGCTCGAACCAATAATGAGCCTCGATGGTTTGCTACCCATCGATAAGCAGCCCGGCCAACTGGGCCAGAGCTTTTCAAAAGAAGAGCTAAAACTTTATTGCCACGTAATTTAAGTAGGTAGGAGACCGCATCTGCCCCTGCATATTTAATATCACCTACAAGGACATAAACTGACTTTTCACACTGCTGCTTGGTTAATCCAAACTTACTTAAATCAGTTGTGTGAAAATCAAGGGCAACAACTGATACCTCTTTTTTTACCCAGTTAACCGATCTAATACATAGCCTGCAAGCGCCATCATAAATTACGGTAACTGGCGGTATCACTACTTAACTCAATCTAGGTAAATCAAAATTACTCTGCGAAGTCTCCGCCACGGCCTGTGCTCTTGCCCTTTGGCTTTTTAGGCCGCTCATATAGATAGACAAACACCCCTAGAATTAAAGCTAGGGGTGCTAGCCAAATAAATAAATCCTTCAATTACATTCCAAAGATTGCCATGTAGGCAAAGACAAAGATTGCAATATCAGCAACTACGATAAATGCTGCAGTCGCAGATACAAAACTCTTTGAGCCCGCGATCTTTTTAGCTAATGGTCCAGCCTTGGCCACCTTGGAGAGCTCTTCACAGATAACTTCACCCTCACGAATAGCAGCGTATTGATTGATAGTGGTCAAAATACCGGTGATAGCAATTACCGCTAATGCGAAATACTTAGCGCTATCTGTTGCCTTATCAAAGTAACCAAGAGTTGATAAAACAAAGGCAGCGATTAAAACAAGTACTGGCTGCATCTGGGCATTAATAATCTGTGCTCTACTATTATTCCAAAGCTTAATTAAATCTTTCTCACTCATTAACTTCCCCATTCTTCAAACAGCCCCAGAATCAACTTGATTTGGGATAAGGTCAAGTTTATCGCTCAACTCTTAATTCATTAGGATCCTTAGTGGGTGTTTAGGCTCAAAAGCAGGTGAAATTTAATACCTTAGGCTCATAAAGATAATTGAAAAAGTGATTTTATCAATACCGAAAATTTAGGCGATCCTGGTATCAGAAAATACTCAGTGTTATTTAAAAGTTTTATTCGATTACTAATTGAAGTCTTTACTGTGGATATTAAAAACTTTGATCTTTTTAAAAATAAACAATTGGCTAGTGAGCCAATTTCCTAGTATGAAAGCAAAAGAGTTAATTAAATGCTTGTGTCGATATCCTCTTTGTTATAAAGTTGTCAGGCAGAGAGGATCTCACCGAACTTTAAAAAGTGAGTACTATCCGGTGTTAAGAATTAGTTATCACGATTCATTTGAAATATCTGGGTTTAGAGTTAAGAAAATTTTGACAGAAGAGGTTGGTTTAACTGAGATTATGGCAATTGAGGTGATTGAGTGAATATAAGAGTTGTTTATCAATTTGAAGGCGGCGCATGGCATATCTCCTCCCCTGATATCAAAGGATGGGTTGGTGGCGCTAAGAATCTTTCTGAAGCTAAAGAATTAGCTACCGAAGGTGTTGAGTATTGTTTAGAGTCTAAGGATTTTACGATTGAAGAGGTATTTGATCCATCTGCTTCAGATCTACTTGGCTAATCTGAGTAGCCAGCCATTTTTCATACAACTCCTCCAACGGCCAAGCAGCAGTTGCTCTAATTGAAACTCCTCTAACTCCTGTTCTTCGTAATACTCCTTTGGCAACAATTAAATTAGAACCCTTAATAACATGGGCATAACTTTGTTGGCTATCTTCAAAAAAGGTTAAATCATTACAACCAAAGCCATCATCTAAGGTAAGAAATAAAACCCGCTTTCCGCTTCTAATTGGGGGCGATTGCAGCGCTACCTTAGCGCCAGCTACTAATACCTCTTGATTTGATCTTAACTTTATTAAATCACTTGATTTACAGACCTTTAATGCATCTAGAAATACTGCATAAGGTTTAAGCAGATGGCTGGTTATATCCATTCCTAAATTCTCTAACTCATTGCTGATCTGCTCACTAGCTGTAATGTCAGGAAGCCCTAAGCTATCTATCTGCCCCGGTGAAAGAGCTAGTGATAACTGACCTGAGTTTGATTTTCCAGAGTTTAATTGTTTTAACTCCATTAAGTGAACATAAAGATCTCGTCGATTTAACTTACCCTCCTTATTAATATTATGTAGTAAGTCAAAGGCGCCGATCTCAACTAACACTTGGGTAGTTGGCCAAAAAGCGCCAGATCGATAGGTGAAATCTGCTAGATCGGTATAGGGGCGATTTGCCACAATTGATTTAATCTCATCGGTAGAGATCCCTGCAATATCTGCAAAACCTACTCTGATGCCATAACCTGATGCATCTGGCAGAGTTAATTTAGCACCGCTACTTTTAGTATTTGGTGCGGTATAAATATAAGGATTTGAATTATCTTTCTCCACCTTTTCAACGGTGTAACTTGCCTCTGATTTATTAATATCAATTGGCAAAATTTTTATCCCCCACTGCCTAGCCTCATCAATTATTAATCGTTTTGGATACATCCCAGGTTCATGGGTTAGTACTGATGCTAAAAATGCTGCCGTGTGATGTGTTTTTAAATATGCTGACTGATAAGTAGTAAGAGCAAATGCAGAAGCATGTGCCTTACAAAAACCAAAAGAGGCAAAATCTGCCAAGATCTGCCAACACTTATCAATTACTCCTCTTTCATAACCTCGTTTAGCAGCTGAGATATAAAACCAATCACACTCAATTTGAGATCCCTCTTTACTTCCTAAATTACGACGCATTTGATCTGCCCTGCCATAGGTAGATCCAGTCATTATTGAAATAATTTGTATTACCTGTTCATGAAAAACTACTACCCCTTGAGTTTGCGCTAATACCTCAACTAGATCTTGGTGAATAAATGTTGGCAGGCTTGCGCCATCTCTGGCATTTAAAAAGGGGGTGATCATCTCTGATTTAATTGGCCCTGGTCGAAATAAAGAGATGCCAATAACTAGATCATTAAATCTATCTGGGACTAGCTTTCCAACTAACTCCCGCTGACCTGGACTTTCCACCTGAAATAAGCCAATAGTTCTAGTGGATTTAATTAGATCAAAGGTGAGTGAGTCATCTTGGGGAATTTTATTTATATCAAGGGATTGGCCCTCAACCTTTTCTACCTCTTTTAATGTGTAGGCAATGGCAGATTGCATTCTCACTCCCAAGACATCTAATTTAAGTAAACCAATATCCTCCACATCATCCTTATCAAGGGTGAGCATTGGGTAATTGCTTTGATTAATAGTGATTGGTGAAAAATCCTGCAATCTAAGATCAGAGAGTGCCACCGCGCATGGATGCATTGATAGGTGGCGGGGTAATTTATCTAGCCGCATGGCAAGTTGAATGGTTGCCTTAATTAATGGTGAAGATAGATCTAACCTTCTTAACTCTGGTAGCTCTTTAATTGCAGTTGCAATATTTCTAGCGCTGATATGAGGCATTGATTTTGCCAATATATCAATCTGAGTACGATCTGCCCCGAGTGCTGCACCGGCATCCCTGATTGCATGGCGAGCGCGATATCGCTCCACCATTGCAACTGTGGCACACCTTGATTGATTAATCGGATTTTTCCAATTCAAATCCCCATATTTTTTAAAGATTAAGTCATAAACCTCATACCTTCGATCTGACTCAACATCGATATCAATATCTGGTAATTCATTACGCTCAGTTGAACAAAACCGCTCCATCAACAAACCATTTGCAATCGGTTCCACCTCGGAAATACCAAGCAGGTGGCAGATCAAGGAGCCGGCGGCGCTGCCTCTAGCAGCTACTCGAATTCCAAGTGATCTTGCCGCATCGGTAATACTGGCAACAGTTAGAAAGTAGGAGGTGAAACCTAATTGGTTAATAATCCAAATCTCTTTTTCTAATCGCTCTTTAACCTGATTGTGCATACCAGGTGGGTAGTAGTAATTAATTTGGCTAGCTGCCTTGCCTGCTAGCGTAGTAATTAACTCATTTTGATTACTTGCGCCAAATAATTTTGGCTCAGGCAGATGCAATCCCCCTAAGCCAATCTCACCTCGTGGTGATAACTGACAACTTTGCGCAATATCTTGGGTGGTATTTAGTAGCTCTTTGCCACTTGGTTGCCCAGCCATTTTGGCAATTTGATCTGCAATTTGATGCATCTGGGTGGCATTTTTTAGATACCCCTCACCATTGCTTCGCTCCACGCTGGCATCACTAATTAACACCAATTTGCGACTGGCATCTAATAAATCTGCAACTGGACCATCAGATGGGGTTAATAATCTAACCTGATTGGTTAATACCGCAGGCAGATGGTGGTTAAGTGCAAAGGCAAGTGATTTAGCGGCGGTTGAGGTTGATCTTAAATTTCCGGTCCGCTCTAGATGACTTACACACTCAATTGCTACCTTAGCAAAGTACTGATTGATTAATTGATAAATGCTAAGCGCTGCTCCTTCCCTCTTGCTTAATAGATTTTTAACCAGACTGCTTTGTGGACCAAGTAAGACAATTACCTCAGCAGACAGATGAGCGAAGTTTTCTAATACCTCAAGGGTTAATACCCCATCTGTAGTATTAGTGTTAATTGCGGTAATTAATCGATATAAAGATGAGAGCTTGCCACTTTGGGCTAGTAAGGTAATTCGCTCATGTTTTTGAATAAAACCAAGATTTATCCCAAGAATCGGGGTAATGCCAAACTCCTCACAGCTTTTTGCAAATCTAATCGCTCCTGCCATATTGTCATGATCTGTTAGGGCAAGAGTTTTAAGATTTAACTCAGCTGCCTTTTCTACTAATTTTTCTGGGGATGCGGTGCCAAACTTAAAGGAGTAACCAGAGGCAACTGATAGATGGGTAAAGTTTTTACTCACGCCTAACCCTTGCTACGAGAGCTTGGCCGAATCTGCCAGGTGTTACTCACCTGATTAAATTGGATTTCAAAGGTAGTAATGGCGCCAATTGGTGCTGCCTCCACCTGCCAATACTTAACTACCTCTTCATTAACACCAGTTTCATTAAGATTAAATTGATCAATCTGCTGCCACCAATTACTGCTTTGCAGCCAGGAGTTTAAAATTTGATTAATGTGAAATCTAACTCCGTTGTAAACAAACTCAATTGGCTCACCCTCATTAGATAGCTGCCGCATTTGGGCAGGGGTATTTTCAGCGCTACGGTGGGTTGATTTGTATTCGAACATTTGTTCGATAAGATACTCAACCCCACTGACAGTGGCAAGTTGGCTACTAAATGCTGCTTGGCTTTAAAAAAGAGTGCCAGCAGGTGGCAGTGGTATTTGTGCTGCCAATTGCGCGCCAATATTTCTAGCATTATTAACCTCATCAGATACTGGCCAAAAGGTTAACTGCTCATCTGGATTGGGCAGATTAATCAAGTTTAAGTAATCACTAATCTCACCCGGTGTTAAAGATTTACTACTAAGCCAGGTACTCCATAAATCTTGCGGCAAGATTACCGGCATCCGGTGGTGAATCGGTGCCAGGATTCCAAAAGCCTGCCTGGTAATGATTGCAGCTGTAGTAACAGGTAAATTGACCTCTGGGTTTTGCCAAAACTCATAAATACCAGCGATTGCTAAACTTTTTTTAGCCTTATTTGAGATGAAAAAAGGTTGCTTTGGTTTGTATTGACCAAGTTCAGTTGCCCATTCGTAATAGCCAGTTACTGGAATTAAACACCTTCTAGATTTAAAAGCTGATTTAAAGGTTGGTTTTTCAGCAATAGTTTCAACTCGGGCATTAATTGCATTTGATTGCCGGCTGGCATCCTTTGCCCAACTAGGGATTAAGCCCCAACTAGCCTTAGAAATACTACGAACTTTTCCTGCCTCATCATCTGCCTTAACAAATGGAATTGTGACTGTGGGTGAAATATTCCAATTACTTACCCGATAAGCCGCATCTGGATTACCAGCGGCAAATTCAAGTGCTAAATCATCTCCAGAAATATTTAACGCGTAGCGACCACACATTGATTAATTCTATCTTTACAAATATGCAGGTGATTAATTTTTTACCAAAATAGTCAAAGTAGTGCCACCCTTGTCGCAGGCACCAAATGAAATGTTGCCATTTTTCTCACAAATTAACTCTTCTCTATACCCTGCAATACTTCCAGGAGCTCCTTGTGGTCCGGTTGCACCCTGCGGTCCCGGAACACCTTGTGGTCCAGTTGCACCTTGTGGTCCAGTTGCACCTTGTGGTCCAGTTGCACCTTGTGGTCCAGTTGCACCTT
>JACCDL011496513.1_pt1 | contig 13176 bp, 12 predicted proteins | sample 7441931 | NCBI WGS metagenome assembly JACCDL01 (sample SAMN15323437, study PRJNA562643) | freshwater metagenome | isolation source: river surface water | place: USA:Blue River Watershed | collected 2017-08-16 | reverse complement strand
GATATACTATAATTACCTGATTTTTTTAAGCCTGGTATATTCAAATACAAATTAGAAATAGATAAACTTGTGTCTAATTTATAGACCTGCATTGAACTGTCTGTCCATGTAGTTGTAATAGAACATAGAATTCCTGCTGCAGGCATTTTTGAGCTAATATTGATATTTAGAGGTAAAGTATCAGCTACGTTGTATATTCCGGTATCAAGATTGGTTGTGAAATTGATTGTTTCCTCTGGGTTCTGTGATGCATCCTTCTTGATCTCAGTTTTAGTGCAAGATAATAAGCATAAAAAACCCACCGAAAGGAGTAGTATTCTCATAAATAAATTTTAAACAATCTTTTTTGGATTAGGGAGGGTATTCAAATATAAGATTAATATAAATTTAATTGACAAGCATTTTTTAGGTTCAAAGTTTCCTGTACTCACTTGGCCGTATTTTTTGTCTCTTCAAAAATATTCGGTTAAAATAAGTCAGTGTTTCAAATCCATTCTGGTAAGCAATCTCGGCTATTTGTTTATCTGAAGCTATTAAATCATTACAAACATTTGCAATTCTTACATCATTTACATAATCAGAAAATGTTTTACCAGTTACGCGTTTAAAAAATTTACAAAAAGCGCTTGGAGACAGATAAATCAGTGCTGCAACTTTGTGTATCGTTAAATTTTCCGTAGCATGTGTTTGTATATAGTTACAAACCAGATTGATACGTTTTTCATTTTCGGTACCTTTAAGAGGTTGATACAATGAGGATGCAAGAAATGTATTTTTAGATTTCGTTAGTTCATTTAGAATATGTAGAAGCGCAGTCACTTTTTCAATACCATCTTTTGTGGGTAGTTGTTTGATTGATTCCTTTAATGATGTTGATTTATTTTGAATAAATGACAATCCTTGTTTCGAATATGACAACAATTTTTTGATATGATGTAATTCATCTAAATCGGTGAATCGTTCAATAAAATCAACTGAAAATTGTATAACAACTGCTTCACATTGCTCTTTCATACTGCTGTCACTAACCCATGTATGTGGAAGACCAGGTCCAATGAGGATAAGGTCACCGCTTTCAAAATATTCGTGATGATCACCAATTAACCTTCTGCCTTTCCCATTTACTATATATGTTAATTCATATTCGGGATGATAATGCCAATAAAATTCAAGCTTATTTTGTTTTATTTCAAATGCCAAAAAGGAATGCGCTCCTCTTTTTTTGCCAATATCTTCGAGTAAAGGTTTCATTTAGCACTATTTATTCAATTTGTTATCCAAATATAAATAAAATAGTCAATATAGTGTTATTAATGGCAAATTGAATGCTATTATTCATGGGTGCTTCAAAATAATTTTATGGACAAAATAATTTTATGACAACAATACCATTATCTATTAAGGAGGGTTTGGCAAAACCATTTAAACTAACGGATGAGCAAATACAATTCTATCAAAAAAACCGTTTCATTAAACTTAAAAATGTTTTTGATGAAGAAACAATCTCGTTTTTTAATAATGCAATTTCCAATAGAGTTGCTTTGATGAATACTGAGAGTACACCATTGGATCAAAGAAGTACCTATGGAAAAGCTTTTTTACAGTTATTTAATTTGTGGAGAGAAGACGAGCTGGTTAAAACATTTATTTTTAGTGAACGACTTGCAAAAATTGCTTCAGATTTAATGCAAGTGGACGGTGTCCGTATATATCACGATCAAGCTTTGTTTAAAGAAGGAGGCGGTGGAATCACACCATGGCATGCCGACCAGTATTATTGGCCTTTGGAAACAGATAAAACTGTAACTGCATGGATTCCATTACAAGAAACGCCACTTGAATTAGGCCCTCTAGAATTTAGTGCAGGTAGCCATCAAATTGTTGAAGGGCGTGATTTAGAGATTGGGGATGAAAGTGAGATAGTTATTCAGCAAAAATTAAAAGTGACAAATTTCGATCATATTATAGAAGCGTTTGATTTAGGTGAAGTTAGTTTTCATAGTGGGTGGGTATTTCATAGAGCAGGTGCAAATACTACCAATCAAATGAGAAAAGTAATGACTATAATATATATGGATAAGGATATGGTGCTAAAAAATCCTGAAAATAAAAATCAAATTAATGATTGGAACACTTGGTGTCCGGGTGCAACTATAGGGGAAGTAATTAATACCCCAATCAATCCTATACTATACCAAAAATAAGACTTTGCAAATAAAATACTGTTGTACACATTGGGGATCAGAAAAGGATAAGCCAGAGGTTTTTGTTGACAAAGTTTTGTCAGCGGAATACGAGGGGATTGAAATTAATTTCCCTTCTATTAACGACTCCTCTGCAAATTTATTTTTAAAATTGATTGCTAATATAAGGAATACGCATTCAGACTTTACTTTTGTAGCACAGCATATTATACCTGTGGAAAATACATCTGTTGATGAATACATTGTGAGTGTTACAAAAAATTTATTAGAACTAAGCTCTATACAACCTAGTTTTATTAATGCACATACTGGTAAAGATTATTTTTCGTTTGACGACAATTGTAGGATTATTGAGGCAACATTAAATATTGCTTCTAAAACTGGCGTTCGAGTTTTACATGAAACACACCGAGGAAGGTTTTCATTTCATGCAGCTTCTTTAATTCCTTTTCTCAAAAAATTTCCTGAATTAGAATTGGTTGGTGACTTTTCTCATTTTTGTACTGTCTCAGAAAGTATGTTACAAGATCAGGAAGAAATTATTCAGCAAATAATCCCACATGTAGGGCATATACATGCAAGGATTGGACATGAACAAGGGCCACAGGTGAACGATCCTTTTGCCCCGGAATGGGAGAATCATATACTTATTTATGAAAAATGGTGGCAATCCATCATTGATTTCAAAAAAGAAAAAAATGTGCAATCTATTTCTATCACTCCAGAATTTGGTCCTGCACCATATATGCCATCTATGCCATTCACAAAAACGCCATTAAGTAATCAATGGGATATAAATTATCAAATGATGCTTAGATTAAAAGAAATGCTTAAAAACTAATAATAGGACATGCTTGCCATTCAAAAAAAGTTAACAAATTCTTTTTATGCTTTATTAAGTTTACCGGCAACTGCAGTAGGTTTTTGTTTTTCTACTCAAGTAGCCTGTTTAAGTTGGATATTGAGCACCAAATATAATTTACACATTGAAGATGTTGCTTTAGTATGGTTAGCAGGTCCATTATCTGGTATTGTTGCACAACCAATTGTAGGACTCATGAGCGATAAAACATGGTTTCTGGGAGGACGAAGAAAGCCATTTATTATCATAGGAGGTATAGCAGCTTCATTTATGTTATTGGCTCTTCCACAAATTGGTTTTATAAGTTCCTCAACTGGATGGAGCGTTTTAATTGTAGCCATTATTATTTCTTCCATTTTGGATATTAGCATCAATGTTTGCTTTAATCCTGCAAGAAGCATCATAGCAGATGTTACACCATTAGGTATTCAAAGAACAAAAGGGTTTTCATGGATGCAAGTTGTGAGCGGTACATTTGGGATTGGTGCATATTTAGTCTCTTTGATTTTTGGTAACGTTTTTTTAATTTATACGGCAGTATTTTTAGTATTAATTTTTTCGATTGTCCCTGTTTTATTTATTGAAGAACCAAGCACCTTTGAAAAGGAAAATAGTTTTGATGAAAGCAATACTGCATCACTAAAAGATTATTTATCACTTTTGTTTCCATTAATTGGATTTATTGCCTTTAGCCTTTTTGTGATTATTAATAAAACGCTATTAAGTAGCAGATTAGATAATGTTCAAACAAAATTCATGTTTATATGCCTGGCAATTACATTTGTTTTAGGCACTATTACAATTTTAAAAGGGAAACGAGAAAACGGGCATAATAATGAATTTCAAAAAATTATGTTAGCGAACGCTTTTTCATGGTTGGGCATACAAAGTATGTTTGTGATGAGCTATTTTTTTATTAAAGAAAAGATGCTGCCTATTATGAATCCGAATACAGCTTTAGCTAATTCATTTTCAAAATATTTAACAGGTTCAGTGCAAAGCCTTGAAACTACTGCTGGGAACGTATTATCACTTGGTTTTTTGTTATTAAATCTTGTAGGCGCTTTATTACCAATTTTAGTTCTTGAGCCTTTATCAAAAAAAATCGGCAAAGTTAAAGTATATAGGGGTGCTATAGCATTCATGACCTTAGGTTACTTTTTATTATATTTTCTTGGCAAAAGCGAAGTCATTTTTTATGTAGGAATGATCTTATGTGGAATAGGCTGGTCTGCTGTAATTTCTATTGTATTTGCAATTATGACTGAAAAGGTAAACGCAAATAAAATGGGTATGTATATGGGTATATTTAATTTAAGCATTGTATTGCCATCGATGATGACAACTGGCATTTCTAAATTAGTAAGCGATACAGGTAATTATTCAATCTTGTTTTTAGTGATTGCAATTTGTTTATTGATTTCTTTTGTATGCTGGCTATTTGTAGGAGAAACAAAATCTAAATTTTAGTATGAATGACATTATAAATAGAAAATGGTGGAAAGAAAAAGTGGTTTACCAGTTGTATCCTAGAAGCTTTAAAGATGCAAATGGAGATGGCATTGGAGACTTAAAAGGCATCATCGAAAAGTTAGATTATATAAAAAGCTTAGGCATTGATGTTGTTTGGTTGAATCCTGTGTATGAATCACCTAATGATGATATGGGGTACGATATATCAGATTATCGTTCAATTATGAAAGATTTTGGCACAATGGAAGATTTTGAGATACTACTTAAAGGGCTACATGATAGAGGTATTAAATTAATTATGGATTTAGTTGTAAATCATACTAGCGATGAACATATATGGTTTAAAGAAAGTAGAAAATCAAAAGATAATCCATACCGAAACTACTATCATTGGTGGGATGCAGAAAAAGGAAACCCGCCATATCGGTGGAGCATATTTGATAAAGAAAGCAACGCTTGGAAATATGACGCTGCAAGTGACAGCTATTATTTTCACATTTTTAGTGAAAAACAACCAGATTTAAACTGGGAAAATCCAAAAGTTAGATATGAAGTGTATGATATGATGAAATTTTGGCTGGATAAAGGGGTAGATGGCTTTAGACTAGATGTAATTGCATGTATTTCAAAAGACATTTCATTTCCTGAAATGCCAACAAATATGCCAGTGAGTGCATGGTTTCCATATTATGCACAGGGGCCGCATTTACATGATTATTTGCAAGAAATGAATAGAGAAGTTTTTTCAAAGTACGACTGTATGAATGTAGGGGAAATGAGCTTTATAACTACAGACAATGCATTAATGTTTGTAGATGAAGATAGAGAAGAGTTGCAAACATTTTATCATTTTGACCATACAGGTGTTGGTGTTAGCAAAGAAAATTTTATGTATTCTGATGATTCCAATTGGGACTTAGTAGCCTGGAAAAATATTTTTTATAATTGGGATAAAGTATTTGAACATAAAGGATGGGGTACAATTTACTTAGGAAATCATGATATGAGTAGAATGGTTAGTCGTTTTGGAAATGACAATGAACAATACCGATCTATTTCTGCAAAAATGTTACATACATTTATTTTGACTATGCGTGCAACACCCTATATTTATTATGGTGATGAAATTGGAATGACAAATACGAACCATACGAGTATAGAAAATTACCAAGATCTATTTACAATTAACTATTACAATGGACTAAAAGAAAAAGGTGAAGATTATGAGGGGTTTTTGAAGTCGCATTCAAAAATTAGTAGAGATAATGCAAGAACTCCTATGCAATGGGATAATAATAAACAAGGGGGATTTACTGAATCAAAACCATGGTTGGCAATCAATGAAAATTACAATTATATAAATGTTGCTGAACAAGAAAGTAATCCAAATTCTGTGTTACATTTTTTTAGGAAGATGGTTCACTTGCGTAAAAGTAATCTAGTACTAATATATGGAAAGTTTGAATTAGTTGATAATGATAATAAGCAACTTTTTGCATATACAAGAAGTCTAAATAAAGAGCAGTTATTAGTGGTGCTTAATTTTTCGGATACCAATGCAATTCTAAATACATCAATACCATATGATCATAAAAATATTTTAATCAGCAATTACGAAAATCCTAGTATTAATAATGCTTTTCAGCCATACGCCGCTGTTATTTACAAAATTTTAAATTAAACGTTTACTTTATGAAAAATTATTTCATCGCACTATTTTTACTTATACATTGTATAAGTTTTGCTCAAAATAATAAATCTAAAATCAAAGGAGAAGTTATTTATCACCTGTATCAACGAAGTTTTTATGACAGCAATGGAGATCGACAAGGTGATTTAAATGGCTTAAAAATGAAACTCCCATATTTACAGGATTTGGGCGTTACATCTATTCTACTATTGCCTTTATATGACGCAGATTGCTATCATAATTATTTTGCAAATGACTTTGAAAAAATAGATGCTGAATTTGGCACCATGCAAGATTATATTTCTTTGGTAAAAGAAATTCATAGGTTAGAAATGAAAATTTATATTGATATGGAAACACAGTATGTTTCTGAAAAACATTTATGGTGGAAAGATGCAGTTGGTAATCTAAATTCTCCTTACAGTGATTATATTTTGTTTGATGACGCGGCACATAAAATCCCTTCAACAATGGTTTTTGATTTACGTCAACTAAATAGTTTTGACGGGTCATTTATAAAAGTAACAACTGTTAATCTCCGTAACAAGGCAGTCTTAGAGTACAATAAAAAATTATTTGGTTTTTTTGTAGATCCTAACGCTGACGGAAAATTCGACGACGGTGTTGATGGATTTAGATTAGATCATGCCATGGATAATTTAGACGGGAAACCTCAACTCACCAATTTGTTCAGTGAATTTTGGAAACCATTACTAACTCATATAAAAAAAATGAATCCGTCTATCAATAACATAGCAGAGCAAGCAGAATGGAGGGATTATGGATATGCTTATTTAAATAATGCAGGAGTTGATAGGGTTTTTGGTTTTGGATTACAACAAGCAATATTATCATTTAATAAACAAGTATTAATCAACAAGGCTGATACTATTTTAGCTCAATGCCCAATTGATAAAGACCAAATTATTTTTATTGAGAATCATGATATGGATAGATTCGCTTCTATAGAAACAAATATTAACAAACAAAAATTAGCAGCTTCATTAATGTTGCTAATTGGAGGGATTCCTTCTATTTATTATGGACAAGAAATTGGCATGCAAGGAAAAATTGGCAATTGGGGTAATACAGATGGAAATGATATACCACGACGTGCGGCTTTTGAATGGTATAAAGACTTGGATGGATTAGGCATGGCCACATGGTACAAAAACACAGGCGGCTGGTGGGATAATAGTATTATGAAAGCAAATGATGGCATATCTGTTGAAGAACAAATAAAAAACAGCAGCTCCCTATTAAATCATTATAAATCGATGATTCAATTAAAGCAAAGTAATCCAGCTTTGGCTCAAGGGAGATATGCAAATCTACTAAACAATAATAGTCAAATATTTAGCTTTATTAGAACCTATGAAAATCAAAAAGTATTAGTAGCTGTAAACCTTTCTAATGAAAAACAGAAAGGAATATTTGAACAAAATTTTGAGAGTGCTAATTTATTATTTGGGCAATCAAAATTTAATATGGCAACATTAGAGCTTGCTCCATATGAGGTGGCAGTATTTAAGCTTAAAAACTTTTAATTAATTCAAAGTAAGTTACAAGGAATCTGTCTCCAATAACAGTACCTTGTAACTTTGCTTTTTTAATGGCATTGCAAAAACCTTCTTTATCATGCGCGTCTCCATGATCGTCTATGCCAGTTCCATCTACAAAATAATTCTTTCCTTTAAATTTAACAGCTAAAAGGCAACCCTTCCCTTCCATTTTAAACATACAAGTCCCACAGGTAGCGTCTACCTCATAAACAGGATTTTTAGGATTAATCACTAGTTTTCTATGGGTGCTGTCTTGTGCATTTGCGGTAGTAAAAAATAACAAGGTCATTAAAAAGAAAAATATTTTATTCATACGTGTTCATTGTAAAATAAAAACCTAAGTTACAATTTAATGTGTATAAAAATGACTAAATTTGTTTACTAAACATTCGTTTTAAAAGTATCCCACATGAGGAAAATAGCACTAATTGTATTCATATTTATTCACTTGAATTCATTTTCTCAAGAGCTATTTGTATTTACGGAGCCTGCAAGTAATATGCCAGCAAAGTCATTGGGATTTAGGGACATGAATGGATTTTTTCTTGAGAAGGATGGCAAGCTGAACTACCATAATATGCCAGAACTAATGTGGGGTATCAATAATAAATGGATGTTACACGCGCAAGGGTTCATAAGCAACCGCCAGGATGGTGGCTTTGAAACCGAGGGGGGAAGTTTATATGCCAAGTACCGTTTCTTTAGTAAAGATGCACTTAAAAAGCACTTTAGAATGGCTTTGTATGGAAGGTATAGTTTTAATAAGGCGGATATACACCAACAGGAAATTGAAACAATGGGACATAATTCTGGGTATGAGGCTGGGTTTATTGCTACACAATTATTACACAAGGTAGCTATTAGTAGTTCGATTAGTTATGAAAGGGCACTAGATAATCAACCGAATTATAAATTTCCTAGCACAGAGAGTAATAGTGCGATGAATTATACTTTGTCTGCAGGGAAACTAATGTTACCTAAAGTATATACAAGCTATAAGCAGGTGAATATGAATTTGATGCTTGAATTCATTGGCCAAAGATTGAATGACAATCAAAAATCATTTTTAGACATTGCACCTTCGGTTCAATTTATATTTAACAGCCAGGCAAGGGTTGATATTGGCTACCGCGGACAATTATATTCAACTATGGAACGAACAGCACCAAATGGTATCGTATTAAAATTTGAGTATTTGCTTTTTAATGTATTTAGGTAGTTAGTCTCCCACCTCCACAATCATTTCAATTTCTACAGCCATATTCATAGGTAATGCGGCCATCCCAACTGCCGACCTAGCATGCTTGCCTTTTTCTCCAAAAACAGCTACCATTAAGTCCGAAAATCCATTCATTACTTTTGGTTGATCAGTAAAGTCTTCGGTACTATTGACCATGCCCAATACTTTCACTATTCTTTTTACTTTGTTCAAATCGCCAATAGCATTTTTTAAGTTAGCAATCAAATTGATTCCTGTAATTCTTGCTGCTTCTTTGCCTTGTTCAATCGTCATATCTTTTCCTAATTTCCCTTTGATGTATCCTTGGCCCTCCACAGAAGGGCCTGAGCCTGAAAAATAAATCAAGTTGCCTGTTCTAACATAAGTCACATAGTTTGCAATTGGAGCCGATTGTTTGGGTAGTGTTATACCAAGTGCCTTTAAATTTTCTTCTGGACTTTGCGCTTGACTATAAATAATCAAGAAAAGAAAGGAGCATAGCATTAAAAACTTATAAATAGACAAATTCCATTTTTTTGAACAGCGTGGGTGATGTACTTCCATATTTATGTTAATTTTTAATTTTCCAATTAATGACTTTTGTTTTCAGTATATGCTAAAATTTTACGTGAGTTTTCTAATAATGGCTGTACAAAATTTTGATTATCATATGACTCAAGTAATATAGCAGTTGTAACAACAGACATATAATCAATCATATCAAACGATTCTTGATGATTGAGTCTTTTTACTGATATATATGGATTTTCAATATTTGTTTTTCCATTCAGAAATTCTGTAACTACTTTATAGTTGTCTTCTGGATGATCATATAGTGTAATAAAATGTTTTTGGTTGATAGGTTCATAAAAATCATACATGTGCTGTAAAAATCGCTGTCTTCTAAAAGCCAATTTTGCGAGCTGGATTTCATATTCCTTCAGTTCTTCTACAAATTTCCGATCTGAGAAGTAACGAAGAGAACCAGTGCTAATCAACTGCTTATAGGTTTCTTGACGAGGTTCCCAAGTAATTTTTCCAGACAAAACTGAATTGTATTTCTGTAATGAAGGAATCTCATTTACCCATTTCCCCTTTTTGTAAATAACAACAAGACTGTCATAATAATTTCTCCTTAATTTATTTTGAAGATCAAGTTTAGATAATTGTAATGAATCAAAAATTATATCCTTTCTAATATCTAGAATAAATTGGTCTTCTCTCATTTTTTCGATGTAGTGTTCCCTGTAATTCTCTACAAAGAAACCTAGTGTTACTGCTGCGAATAACATTACAAACTCAATAATATATTCAGACCATTTCTTTTTATGTGATGGGTGGTGTGGGTGATGGACTTCCATGTTTAAAATTTTAATGTTCTTTTAAGCTCTTATTTAATAAATCAATTAATTCCTTATTTTTCTCTTCAAATATTTCCATTAGATATAAGTATAGCAATACTCTATCAATTGCTTTTTGATTATAATGAATAAAATCCTTACTTAATATTGAATTTTCAAATAGTCCATTTGATTTATAGAATTTTTTTAAAATCTCAATTTTCTTTTTATCCATTCTTCCAATTATGGGTGCAACTAATCCACCAGGTTTAGGTAATGTGTTAACCATATAATACTCTGCAACATCGTCAAGTATCATATTGTTATCATTTAATTTTGTTCCTAAAACTTCATAATAGTTTGAAATAGTTCGTTTTAATTCTGTTGAATTAATATTACTAAAACTACCACTAGCAATTGTGTTTTTGTAAGATGAATTATTAATGTAAAAAGAATTGCCAAATATTAAGCTGTCACTTATTAGTAATACTTTATCTAAATATTCATTTTTTGGTAAAGAATGATTTTGATATTCTAAATATAAATCATTGAGTTTTTCTAAATAAATTGACGCATTTTCATATTCCTTAATTCTAGCTTGAATGAATATCGAATCCTCTTTTAAATCAAGTACTACAGATTTTAAGTTCTGATCTGTTTTATGCTCAATAATTTGATGCTCTCTTACATTCTCGGCAAAGAATCCAAGTGTTACTGCTGCAAATAACATTACAAATTCAATAATGTATTCAGACCATTTCTTTTTATGAGTTGGATGGTGTGGGTGATGTACTTCCATATTTTAATATTATAGTTGAAAATAAGCTAATGTTTGCAATTCATTCCCCATGACTTACAGCGAACCCCTTTTTTACTCCAAAAACATTAATTCCGCTGTTTCTGGTGAATTTAAGAAGAACGTTGTGGTGCAAATTGTATGTACATAAAAAAAGCAGCTACGAAGTATGTTACGTAACTGCTTGATTTCCAAGTGGGCCCACCAGGGCATGATCCTGGGACTCCCTGATTATGAGGGTTTCTGTGAAATTCCATTCTTTTTCTTTTATTAATAATCAATAGTACACAAGATTGAAATAGATTTATATTTCTCATATTTCACCTCTTTTAACCCATTTTTGGTGAAAACCTGGCCCGCAACCTGGGTGGTGTTATTTTTTATAAGTATTTATTTTTTTTAATTTAATTTTTATAAATTTATAAAAGAATTTAGCTAAACAAATTATTGTTGATCCTGATAATTACTTTTTCATTTTAATATGAAATATTTGCATTTTCTAACTAGTTTAATTTTTTTATTTTCTTGTAGTAAAATTTCATCAAATTCAGAATCGAATAATTCTACATTAAAAAATCCACTTTATTTGGATCCAAATGGAGTAACAGTCAAAGCTTATGAATGGGCATCTATCGGTGACAAAGGAGTAATTAATAACATAGAATATACAATAGTCGGTCCAACGACTCTATATGATTTAGTTATAACTAGTGGCGATATTTCAAAAGTTTGTACATCAAAAATCACAACATTAGATGGTCTTTTTGGAAATAGTAGGCCAATAAAATATTCAATTCAAAGTTGGGATGTAAGTAATGTGAAGACAATGAGAAATACATTTAATGGAAATACTATTTTTTTATTCCCTGATATAAGTAAGTGGGATGTTAGAAATGTTACTGATATGTCTTCTATGTTTGCTTACTCAAATTTTAATAGTGATATCAGCAATTGGAATGTAAGTAAGGTGACAGACATGACTGAAATGTTTTATAAAAACATACAATTTAGTAAAGACTTAAGTTTGTGGGACGTTTCAAATGTCACTTATTGTAGAGATTTTAATACTGGTGCTATAAACTGGACGCTTCCAAAGCCAGTATTCACTAAATGTAAATAATATTTTTTTGAATATGATTAGTTAGAATATTAATTTTAGATTTTAACTGCTAGTAGTTTTTTTATATTACTTAATTATAGTTATTTTCTCAGGTAATGATTCTAGCCCCAAAAAAAGCACCTAGAATACCCGTTTTAATGAGTTTTTACAATCTAAATAACAGTTGTGTAAAATACTCAAATTTGGTTCAAATTTAACGGTAATAACCCCAAACAAAAAGGGTCTACGCTTTTGACAGCATAAACTCTTGATAATGTTGCCTTTCGGCTGTGGGCCCACCAGGGCATGATCCTGGGACCCCCAGATTATCAGGGTTTCTGGTGGTATTCTATACCTTTTCTTTTATTGATAATCAATAGGATACAAGATTGAAATAGTTTTATATTTCTCATAAATCACCTCTTTTATCCCTTTTTTTGAGAAAACTTGGCCGGGAACTTGGCCGGGATTTCTATAGTTTAACCATCTTAAATTGATAGGATATTTTATTGTCATTTGAGATTACTTTAATCACATAAGTTCCTGCTGAAAATTGACCCAAAAAGATTGGCATGCCAGCTGTTAGATTCTGTTTACTTGTTACTTTTATACCTGTAGCTAAATCATATACTTCTATGTTTAGTTTTTGATAGCCTTTAACCACAAAATCAAAGTTCAATTGATTGATAAATGGATTAGGCGCTAGTTTGATAAACTCATCTTTACTTAAATTAATGATATCTGTAACTAGATAATAATAGGAATTACTCATTGGACTTATACAACCATTTTGAATTGTCTTAGTGGTATATGAGCCAGGCGCAGTAGGTTTATACTTTTGAGTTGTATCTGTTAATGCAAGACCTTCTTTATACCAAATATTGTTAAATAGATTGCTGGAAATTAAAAACCCTTGTGTATCTCTTGTAAT
>JACCDL010513923.1_pt1 | contig 13186 bp, 30 predicted proteins | sample 7441931 | NCBI WGS metagenome assembly JACCDL01 (sample SAMN15323437, study PRJNA562643) | freshwater metagenome | isolation source: river surface water | place: USA:Blue River Watershed | collected 2017-08-16 | reverse complement strand
GCAGAGAATGAATCAGCCTTACCTGCATCACGCCATACCTTTTCATCACGGCGATAGTAACCACCATGACCGCGATCTTCCAAACGCATGATGGTAACATTCTTACCGATACTACCTGAACTGCGTTGTTTTTCCAGCAATGAACTTGCCTTCATAAAGAATGATTCGGGTGGGTTAGCCAACAGTGTTTTCAACCCAGCCACATCAATTGGCTTAGTTTTGTCGTATGCTTCAACAATATACATGTTAACCCGTTGCATTCCATCCTTGCCCTTCAACATGTCAGATTCCTTGACATGATACTTGGCTCGTTCGGTAGCACCAATCTTAGTGTCGTTGATAACAAAACGGGCGTCATTACTAATACCGATATCAAAGTATTGAGCAAAAACAGGTTGATTGTTCACGGTACTATGTGAAGAACGTGACTTGATATTAGTACAAGCATTGTAGTTACGGCTCTTACTAAAACCACGCAACAATACATTGTGATTCTTTTTCAAATCATCTTCCAACATCTTGAATGTATGAACACGGTTCCAACCACTTTGAAAACTCAGATATTCAAACTTGGTATCAATGACATACTTCTTGACAGCCTGTTGCCACATATAATCGTTGTAACGTTTGTCCAAGTACAACGCTTTTTCCCAATTGTTTGTAATCTTGCTGGCTTCTTGTTTAATGTGAACTGCCAATTGTGTGTTCAACTGTTCCAACTTACGCTTGATAGCTTCAATCGTTTGTGGAATGTATGACAGACCCTCACGGCTTGCTTGGAAGTCAAGTTCGCCGATATCAAACTCCATCACTAGACCACATTGTAGCAAATTAACTAATTCACCTAGTGTCTGGTCAGCCTTAGGAACTTCAATCGGGTAAGCAATATTACCCATGATAGCATAACTAGTGCCACGACCATCAATGTGATGCACACCTGGAATGATATCTTTATCTAGGTATGTAGGGTCAGTAAATTCAAAACCAGCACTACCTGAAATGACAGGGCGTTGTTTGAAATATTTGTAAACACTACGGGCTTCGCTACGGAATTTATCGTAGTCATAACGGTCATTGACACTAAAACGAACCTCAACACCTGCAGGGTCTTGGGTTTCTTCTTCCATCATCAATGCGATTGACGGGACACCTTGCTCGTTGATAAAAGCAGTGTAAACACCCTTGCGACCATCTTTGATAGCGGTAACTGTAAAGTTGTCAGTGTAACTGAACGGCGACTTAGATCCCAAACCAAGAGCACCGATGAATTCGTTACTCGCTGTTTTAGTTGATTCAAAGTAAGTGGTGTAGATGTTTGTGACTTGCTCGTGAGACAAGCCAGTACCGTAGTCACGGATACTAAAGTAGGGTTCAAGTTGATTTGGAAGATGGACATCAAAAGGGGTATCCTTTTTACCTGCGGCTACATGGCTGTCAATAGCGTTACATGACAATTCACGGATGATAGCACGAACCTTGTTAGCATACAAACCTGAACTTAGGATGTTGAATGCCTTAGCACTATTGCGAATACGGAACTCACCAATCTCACCGACATTTGATACGATGGCTTCATTCTGAGGTGCTGAGTTGATAATCATTTGATTCCTTTTGTTGATTCAATACAAGTATTATAAACGATTTTGGATTTATTGTCAATTTTTATATGCGATAACACGAATGTAAGCACGGATGTAACCTGAATAATCTTTGCAGATTGACACTTTAGGCATTGATTCGTTGTAACCGGTTTCTTTAAACATTTCAGTAGCAAAGTGCATGATATCTTCAACATAATCAACGTTAACTGGGAACACGACAGAACGGCGTGCTGTATCAGTCTCGGAAGTCTTTTCAGTGTAAGTATGCGAGGGAACTTCTACGCTAGCGGCTTTAAAAGCAAGTTTCAACAAACGACGGGCACTCAAAGTAGATGCAAACATGTAAGACTCCTTTAATCAATCAATACATGTATTATATACCCAACACCATTTATTGTCAAGTTTTGGACAAAAATAAAAATGAATACTTTTTACTTACACATTACGATATGGATTCTATTTTCTCTACCACAATTCATAAAGGTGTGTAATTCTCTAGTATCAACAAAATAGATAGTACGATCTGGTAAAACCTTTTGCACCTGATTGTGTTCAGGGAATACAAAATAACAGTCAGGATTTGTCTCCAAAGCTAAATGTAATCTTACAGTTGGATCGCTATGGATAGAGTAGCAAGTTTTTGGTTTAACCAACATAATTCTAGTTCTAAACACATCCATTGAAGATAACAGTTTATCTATGTACGAACCTTTCAATGAAGGTTGGGTATATTTGTATGCAGTTTCATCAGTAAATTTTGCCTCTTGAATCCTACCTATGCCTGTTGTAAAATCGTCAGCATCTTCCGAGTAAGTTTGTAGCATTATTTGATTGGCTCCATCGTTCCAATTTAGGCGTTCTGCTAACTGCAAACATTCAAGTTTTAGATAATAAAATAACTTGCTATCCAACGTATTTAATTTTTCAAAAATTACTTTCTCCATATGCACATAAACCTTTTGTATAAGTGTGTTTGTAAGTGACCTGCAAACAACGGATTCTTTACTTTATTTTGATTCATAAAATGATTCAGGTCTTCGCTACACCTAATATGTTCCTCGCAATCAAAAAAGTCATTACCCTGAATAACCACTAACGTATTAGTAGGTATCTTACTATACCAGTTATCATACTGTTCTTGTGATATATGCTCGGTACTAGTGTTGATAACGATATCAGGTTGTGTTTCATAATCGTATAAACACATGTCTGCCGTTCTCGCCTTGAACTTCCAATTATCCATTTCGTAAGGTTTGCAGACCATATCGGCAATAGATTCACACCAAGGGTCAATGTCAACGGATCTAATTTTACGAATGTCAAAAATACTTGCTTGGAATAAGATACTAGCAAGTACTCCTATCCATCCACCAAATATGTAAACATCTGCAGGATCTTGATGTAGTTTATTGAGTTCTTCTACTAACCAAACTTTGCTATCTAATTGTCCTGCCCAAAAAGCATCAAGTGCTCTAGTTCGTTGGTCATCCGGTAAATCTCTAATAGCATTAAACCAAAAAACTATGTCACTTGGATTGAGTTTTATCATCCATTATTTAGTGTAATGTTTTAGGAGTACTGTATTCGTCAGGTAGTTGGTCAAACATTTCAACCAACTCTTCCTCTGTAAACTCATCGAGGATATCTTCTACCGGGATTGCTTTTAATTGTGCTTCTCCACTGTCAAACATGTCCTGAATTATTTTCATCAAATCATCTAGTTCTTCCTGTGTACCCTCAAAGTTGTCAAAACAACCAGGTGCGAATGTAATTTTTAGAGGTTTCTTTTCTTCGGTCATTACTTTTCACCTTTAATAATATCAAATAAATGTGCCTTGTCGTCAAGATATTTAACGAAAGAAATTTGGTCTCGCCATTTAGCAAGTTTAGCGGCGAACCGTTCGTTCCATCGAAGGAAGTCATCACGGAACCAGAATGGATTGACAATCGCTAATAATAACGTCACTATCAAAGGCAGTGAACAGAAAAAGGTTATGAAGTAAAAAACAGTTTTATACTGTGCCATCGGAGATAGTTTCATTTTTTAATTCCTAATACTTTCTTTTCTTCGTCACTAAGTTTAGACAAAGCCTCTTTTTTGATTTGGGCTCGGCGTTGTTTTTCAAGTTTTGCTTCCTGTGCTTTGCGGTCGGCTTCTTGGTGTTGTTCCCACCAAATACGAACCTCGTCATCTTTTAGAACTAGGAAGTCAGCATGTCCTGATTTTACTAGTTCAGTCAACGCCTTACAAGCAATACGGGCAAGTTTGTCGTTGTTTTCTTTTAGTTCTTTGTACTGCCAACTTTCGGTCGGAGAACCAGAACGATAGTCATCTTCATAACTTCTGCAGGGCATAATATTCTCCTTACCATTCTACAACAGTGTACATATCAACAAATTGGCGTTCTTCGTAAAAGAAACTGACCTTGTAACCATCACCTTCGAGAATCTTACAAGCCAGTTTGTATTCAACAGTTTTGCTGTAACCTTCGTGCGCCCACCAATCATGTAACACAATACTACGCTTGCCTTTTTCTGCGGCTTCACGAATCAGTGGATATACTTCATCCACACGCTCTTGTACTGTGGGACCTGCAAGTTTGCGGGCTTCAGCGGCTGTAATCTTAGACATGTTAGCTCTCCTCTACTTCTGTAGCATAACCTTCGGACTCAAGTTCATCAACAACTTCTTGGACTTCTGATTCTTCAATTGAGCATTCCTCAACTTGAAGTTCACCACGCCAATAACCTTTGATTGTATATGTTTTCATATTACATCCTTTTCAACAATCTTCCAAGTGTTCCAACCGCCATATGCTTTGACAAAAATCTCTGCGGTCTCTTTTGTAGCAAACACAGATTCAATTTTCTCATTACGGAAAACGAGCCAGACTTTCATTTTAGGCTTTCATGTTAGTGCTAGAACCATCGACACGAACACCACGCTCTTTGCCGTCAATTTCACGGGTCACATAGTAGTGCCATTTTGTTTCAACTTCAATGCCCATCTTAGCGAGGACTTGTTCAAGCAAATCAGCACGGTCAAGTTTGATGCTACCTTTTTCACGCTCAACTTCAACGCCATCAATGTAAGCGGTGTAGTCACCCCAAGAACCTTTTTCAAGTGTGATTTTAGACATTTGATTTCTCCTTCACTATGACTATAGTATATGCCCAAAACGATTTATTGTCAAGTATTACAAAAGTACTACTTTTTTAGTAACTCCACAAGTTTCTTAGGTGAGATAACTTCGTGAACACCTTTGACTTCCTTCACAACCATTTCCAATTCAACTACTTCCCAAAGAGATAACCGGTTCCTTTGAGATTTATCAATACGATTGATTCTGTCATCGGCACTCATTACACTAGTAAGGAATGTTCTAAGTTGTCCTAGTGTTTGAAAGATTCTTCCACTCTTGTCATAACTCAGATAAGCAGGAGTACCCTTTACAAATAGTTCAGGATTGTCTTTATACCTGAGTTTGTACATTATATCTTTATCCATAAATTACCTTTTCTTCAAATTCTTTTATTGTCAATACTTCAGGGAATTGTAGTTTGAACCATGTTGCCATTGTTTCATTATAAAACACAAAGTTTACATAATCCTCAGAACCTGAATAATCATACCATTCCCAACTCCATGTTGTTTGGTCGTAACAGGGTTTGCCAAAGTTTTTCTCAAGCCAGAGCCACTTTACTATCATGTCATTAAAATCTTGTTGACTGACACGACTTATTACAAATTTAATCATACCCAAAACCCGCAGGACATCAAATCCTTGACACATTGAGCCCTTTCTTTTGGCTCCACTTCTATTCGTTTATGTATACCTTGCTCTAGACAATCGCAAATGTCCTTAGATTCTTTTAGACCTAATCCAGTGTAGGTGCGAATAGTTTTAATTGCTCTAACTTTATCGTAAGGTAGGCTCATGCCAGTCAACTTAATGATGTTATTGTAATCTCCGGTAAGCATAGCAAAGAATACTTTGCCTTTAATATCAGGATCAAGATTGTGATTTAGATTTTCCCAAAACTGCATTCCTGCTTCGGAACCATATGCTTCCGTTAAGGCTCTGACAAAAACCAAAGCACTTTGAACAACATAAGTTTCTTGTTCTTTTGGAATCATAATTACCTCTTTAGTATGTCCCAAGCAAGTCCGTGCCAGGGCTTAAAATCAACTGAAGTACCATGATGGCGTTCTAGTGTCCAGACAATTTCCCACCACTCTTCATCCGTGTCCAAATACACAATGCGAATGTCATTGCCGTAGAGTGAACGGTAATAGTTCACCACCGCTTCGGCATCGTTGGTAATCGTCATGCCGCCAGTTTGGTTTGCCATATCTTCAATGAACACAATGTTGTTCTTATCATCGCGGTCACGAAATCTTGAACATGCTCTCATTGTCCCATCCTTTCAGGATTAATCATCCAGCCCATTTCTGTGTGCTGTTCACAACACACTTCCACATCCTGTAAGATACGCTTGAGTTCGTCAATGTTGACTTTAAGGAAAGAAACTGTAGCATACAATGCCGCATCCTCACCCCTTGCGGCAAGTTTGCGGACTTCTTGATAATCTGCCAGCATCTTTTCCTTGCCGGCGATTGTGTTTCTGAGATTATCTCTTACGGTATGGATGTTCATTTTCGGGCTTTCATATTGTTTATGCTAAAGTAAGTGAACTCTACGGTCCAATCAGTGTTCCAACGAATCATTACATCATGGATACGAATCCAACCATTGCGCCAATTTAACACCCATGCGTAGTCGCCTTTGACATTGTAGCGTGTTAGGTAGCGTGGTAGTTTCATCATTCAACTCCAAAATCTTTGTTAATAGCACGGATGTAATCTTCTGATGTTGGTACTTGTCCTTTTTCTTCCATTACCACATCTGTAATTAGAATACTTGCGATTACCATACGGTGCATTTCTTCAACAACCAGCTCGGCGAACTTTTCGTTGTCAAAATGTAATTGTAATTCTGGACGAGTGTCCCAGCATTGTTTAGCAAGTTGTTTAATTCGTTGGTTCATTTTTAATCCTTAGTATAAAGCCAGCGGCGAAATCTTGTTGATACTGTGGTCGCAACATTTACACCAATAACGACAAACACTACGATAATAAAAATAGTTTCAATCATTTTTTACCCCAAATGAATTCTTCTAAATCATTAAGGACTTCTGCTTTACTGTTTCCGCTTTTAGAAACGATTGACATACATTCCTTCACAATCAACTCGGCGAACTTTTTGTTGAAGTCTTCGGTCCGCACCAAACCATTAGTGCGATTTACTTGTCCCCATGCCTGTGATTCAAGTTGTTTAATTCGTTCGTTCATTTTACTTCCTTAGGAGTTGTTTTGCGGACACGACTACAGCAAAAGCATCGCCACACATAGCCTTTCTTAATGCTCTTGCTGTCAACAAAGTTAGGTTGCCAAATTTGCTTACACTTCATTTGATATATCGCCAACCAAGGCGCTCACTATGATAGTAAAACAACTTGCCATACCAGTTTTGAAACTGACCCATTGGTTGATTCAAACGGTCTTTGTCACTGATATACATTATTTGACTCCAAATGTGTTCAATGCTGGTTGCAATGTGTTAATCAATTCTGTCTCACGGGCGTGAGCAGGACGCTTGCCACGTACTACTTCAACGACACCGAAAACGAAACGCTCGGCACCACGTTCACGCAATGCACGGCTAAGACCCCAATCTTTGTTTTCTGTCATGGCCCGTTGCATGTGCTTTTGCATACGACGGCGAAGGGTGCGAAAAACGTTGCTCTTGAATGAAAGAGCAGTCAGACCGATGTAGTACTCAAGTGTTACATTATCTTGGATAAAGTAAATGACTTGATTGCGGTCTGTACGGCGTTTGCGTGTGTTTTTCGAGTTCATAAGTGTATTATATACCCAAACTGATTTATTGTCAACCATAGGTTTGTAGTACTTTAGTAACATATTCGTCACTACTATCGCCCAAGTCCTTTTCTTCAGTGAAAAGTACTACATCTCCGAACTTTGCTAACTTACGACCCGCGGCATCATTGTCACAAACGGCTACTACTTTTCTATTAAGACAAGTAAGCCAGTTGCGTAAGTCGGGGCTAGGGTTGTTTGACAGTACCGCTAACGCACTAAATCCACGCTCAGTTAGTCGGGCGGCATCGAATAGACCCTCACACACAAACACAACATTGGGGCTTAAAAACAGGCTTTCCACGCCCCAGACTGCTAGTGTAGGTTGCTTACGATAAGTGTAATACTTACCTAGCTTGGGATTATTGTTTGGCTTCTTATCACCCTCGGGGCGATACTGTTGATAACCACAGAGTTGACCACTGAGATTATATAAGTAAAAAGTAGCAACCCGTTCAACTTCATCGACCATTGGACGATGTAAGTTTACGTCAAGGTGACGTTCGTTGAGGTGCTCTAATACTGTTTTCATTCCTCAATTATAAACCCAAACTGATTATTAGTCAAGTTTGGGTTGTAGTACTTTATTATTCTAACTTAGCTTTGATTTCCATGTAGAAGGTTTGATACTTTGCGATCCGGGCGATGTCTTTTTCAGTCACACCCTTCAGTCGGCGAATGTCGGTATTGTGTCGCAAATCAGCCATTTTGACTCGCATAGCGTCTGGGTTAGCAAAGACACCTTCTTTGTACTCCTCGTAAGTTTGTCCAGGTTGCTTAGTCAAAGCACGAATTCCCGTAATCACACGTTCACTAATACCTGCTTCACGCAACTCCTTATAAGTGACACTAGTATCCTCAATAACATCATGTCCAAGAGCCATACACATCAGTTCCTCGTCATCGGACTTCAAATAGTGCATCACTTTCAGGGGGTGTAAAATGTAAGGGTTACCACCTTTGTCAAACTGTCCATGATGAGCATTGACAGCAATATGTAGCATTTTGTCTAACATTTCGCCTTTTTTCATTTTCCTACTCCTTCTATCTACTGTATTTACAGTATAAAGGATTCTGGGCAAATTGTCAAGCCTATTGTTGTAAAAATGCTAAAGCCTCAGTTAATACTTTTGTTTGCTTATTTCTTACATCAACTTCCCATGGAAGATTCTCATATTCCTGATAAGTCATTTGTTCAGGTAACTTATTTGTCTGCAGGATTCCATGCCAATAACAATTATTCTTAGCATCAATCTTTAAAATGCCTTTGTGCTTTTGATGAACATGAATCAATTCATGCACTAGAATGATTGGCATGTCCTGCAATAGAAGATTGTAGTTGATTCCTATACGATTCACTCTCACTCTGTCTATACCACCATGCACATTTTTTGCTAATGGGTACAGACAAACTTCAACGATTTGCGGTAACTCAATTACTTTAGAAACCGCTTTAGTGAGTTCTGTAATTAGAACTTCACATTCTTTTCTAGGATTTGTTTTATTGTAATGAAATACAACGTTCATACCATATAGGCATAGTTTATAGTATCACTATTTTCTCTTAGAATAATAGCACCGTTCTTCAAATGAAAGCGTCTAGCCATTTCAGTTTTGGGACTTAGTGTTACGAATCTAGTAATTGATGGATTAGTTTGCTTCAAGTGTTCTACTGCTTTAACTAACAAATCTCTCCCTGCGCCTGCTTTATAGCTCCATATAGTATAGAACACAGCAGTATTAGGTTGTTCTGTAATCTTGTCTAAGTCTTGTACATTTTCAGGAACAAAATCATGGAAACTGATACATACCATTGCATCAGGTTTGTCTTCTTGTTGTAATACTGCAATAGCACGACCATTTGAAACACGGTACTCTGCAGGGATATCAGGACGTACGGGATCGTCCTTGATGAATTCTAATAATTGGTGGGATGGGGAAGTTATGATTGTCAACATGGTTCGCTACTCTAAAAATGTATTTATGCCATGATGCAAAAAAGTCGTATATTATGCGTTGTGTATTTGTTTCAAACTTGCTTCCACAATCTTTTGACGTTCTTGTTTAGACCTAGCGCCCAACACTGTAATATTATACAACTTGTTATTAGATTCTACGAGCATTGTAATGCAGAAACCGGCTGCTCTAGTAAAGCCTGTTTTAATTATAACAATACCTTGTTTACCAAAGTATGTACTTGTAGGATGTGCTGTAATTTTACGCTCACCTTCACGTACAACTTTATTTTTGTTCTTAACTTTTTTGATTGTCTTTATACCTTCGGCATTGGCATTTATTTCTTTTTGAACTTTAGCCGCATCTTGTATTATCTTATATTCACTAACTGCTTTAGTCAATCTAACAATATCGCTGACACTAGAATAGTTCATAGGACTGAGACCAGTAGGTTCTGTAAACCCTGTATGAAACATGCCTAATTCATCTGCATGTTTATTCATCTGGTATACAAAATAACTCATGCCACCTGGGAAGTTTTCACCCAATGTGATTGATGCAATGTTATCGGAGCTAACCAACGACAGGTCAATTAACTCTCTACGGGTTAGACGCATACCTCTTTGCAACTTGGTATTAGGGGTACGTTGACTACGTACAGTAAGTTTTTCATCCAAGTCTTGTTCTGCTTTTAATACTGTGTAAACCGTCATAAGTTTGCTAATACTAGCAATACTCAATTCTTGTTTATCTAGGCTACCTTGTATTACAGTATTGTTTGTCATATCATAAACAACTGAAGTAGGCTTAGAAAAAGCTAAAATAGGTAGTAAAAATAACGTTAGAAATACTTTACTCATTAGATATTTATTGTACTAAAAAATTAGGAAAATATCAATATATTTAGGATGTTCTAAATATCATCATGACCTTAGAAGAACTAGATAAATTAGCCAAAGAAAGATACTATGCGAACGATTTAAAGGGTGCGTTAGAATGCTATGCCCTTGCCTTTGTCGAGTTTCCTAATTTGGCATTAGCTTACAATAACTACGGAAACATATTACGTGAATATGGATATCCTACACGTGCTATTCGTTTCTTACAAGCTGCCATTGATTTAGACCCAAACGATAGAGTAGCACCGTTGAACTTAGCAATAGCGTTGTTACTAATGGGTGATTTGCGTCAAGGTTGGCGTCAATTTGAATCTCGTTGGAAGTATAGAAACCACGAACATATGTTGGAAGAACGTGCTGATACTAGATGGCGAGGAGAAGATATACGTGGTAAAACTCTACTTGTGACTTGCGAAGAAGGTGACGGGGATAACATACAATTTATCAGATATGTCTATGCATTAGAACAAATAGGCATTAATGTTATCATACAAACAGAACCCAACTTGCAACGACTATTCCAATCTTCTTTCAAACAATTAGTAATAACAAACAAGGATACTCCACCTGAATATGATTGTTGGACTCCTATACTCAGCTTACCTGAATTATTAGATGTGACATATGAAAACTTTATGAAGATTGATAATTATATCAAGCCCTCAAGTGAATCTATTAAGTTCTGGAAAAAGATACTTGGAAAGAAAACAAAACCTAGAATCGTGTTCGGTTGGAAAGGTCACACTAAATCTTACCCAAGAGATAAACTACTTGAATTAGTTAAAAAACATCCTGAGTATGATTGGATTAGTATACAAACAAATCTATCTAATGAGGACGAACTTGCACTTTATGATGCAGGTGTGGTTCATTATTTTCAGCATATCACTGATTGGTATGATACTGCTGGATTATTTGCTAATGTAGATTTAATGATTGGAGTTGACACTGGTGTTATTCACTTAGCAGGTTCAATGGGTATCAATAGTGTGTTACTCTTAGACAGATATAAAACTTGCTGGAGATGGCTACAAGACCGTGACGATAGTCCTTGGTATCCTAGCATTAAGTTGTTGCGTCAAAAAGAAATGGGTGACTATGACGAACAACTACAAAGGCTTGCGGAATTATTGCCAAAAAAATAGGGGCCGAAGCCCCTTAAAATGTCACATTGCTCGAAACTCACCGTTACTAGCAAAGTTGCCGTTTTTAAAACCTACATGTCCACCTTGCTCAATGATTTTCTTTTGCAGATCCTCAAACAGAATAGGGGCAAAATCAATACATTCGACACTGGCGTTAAAGTAGCGTGGATCAATTTCTTGTCCACGGTATCCATTGTCTCGCATCACTCTGTTAGAATGCAGGTGACCATGAATGTTACAACCAAATCGTTCCAAACTAGATGGATGAACCGGCACATGTGAAAAAATCATACCGTTCAATACATGATACCCACGTACATCACGAAAATGTGCTGTGTAATCTTCCAGCTTGAAAATATCGTGGTTACCTTTAATCAGAACCTTATCACCATTCAGGCGACTCAGAGTTTGCAGGTGTCTACGACCAATCACTACATCACCCAGATGATACACTTTGTCGTTCGGGCGGACTCGTTCGTTCCACACTTTAACCATGTACTCATCCATTTCCTCTGCCGACGCAAATGGTCGCAGGGGACTCCCATCTTCACGCTTAAACTTTGTGCATGTGTTCTCATGCCCAAAGTGCGTATCACTAATAATAAATGTTGCTGGCATTTTATGCTCCAAATTTTAATTTTAATTTTTCAAACAGTTCACGCTCGGCTTGTTCATCAGCTAAAACTTTTGCTAAAGCCTTTGCCTTCTTAGCTTCCTTACGTAAACGCTTCTTTTCTTCCTGTGTGTTGAATGCGTCAATTCGGTCTTGGTATTCTTTATCAGTTTCCCAACGATAGAATCCAGCAATAACCTCTTCACCACCATCATATCCTGCCCACTCTGTAGTGAACTGAACCATCAATCCTTCAGTGAATGCCAATTTATAATACTTGTCATAAATCTTTTGAGCACCTTCCATCATGCCATCTAAGTCTTTATAACTAAACATAGTGTCAAGGTCAACTGATTCACGACGGACAAAAATCTTTTCTTTACTCATATTCTTCTCCTTAACCTCTAGGTTTGTTCCACCACTTATCTAGGTGTCGCCATGCAAGATAATCTGCTACTACTTCTGTTTTCATTTTTGAAAACCCTGTCTTGAGTAGAAAAAACAACTCATCCTTTTCTGAATCTACTTTAACTTGATAAACATCACCTTTACTTATCCTAGCGTGATTGTTGCAAACAAACTCTATCAGTGTTCCAGTTTGTACTCTTAGAATCTCCGTTGAGGAATCAGAAATATTCCAATCATAGTTGTAATCACTGGGTACGTCAACGTAGAAAATGTGCATTATACACGTTCCTTCTTTACACGACCGATTCGTGATGCCTTGTTCCAATCATAAGCAACACCATCTGGGCACTTACCATTAACAACACTGTCAACACCGAATCGACCAACTACTTCAAAACTTTCACCCTTGATAGTTACAAACTTATCCAATGTCTTAGCATAGTTCATAGCCAAGTCAAGGGTATCAAAAACTTCTGTTACGTCACCGTATGTGACCTTAAACTTTAAATTCACTTTTACTAATCCTTTTCAAATTATACTCTCGTTCATATTCAAGGTGACCTACAATCGCATCTTCTTTTGTAGCATATCGTTTCAATACTTCACTCTCACCATTAGCATAG
>JACCDL010026877.1_pt1 | contig 13189 bp, 8 predicted proteins | sample 7441931 | NCBI WGS metagenome assembly JACCDL01 (sample SAMN15323437, study PRJNA562643) | freshwater metagenome | isolation source: river surface water | place: USA:Blue River Watershed | collected 2017-08-16 | reverse complement strand
CCTGAATCCATGGAGGTAATGGGCGACAAGCTTTCGGCCAAACAAGCCGTTAAAGCATTCAACGTACCATTAGTTCCTGGCGTAGACGAAGCTATTTCCGATGTCAATGCCGCCAAAAAAATTGCCGCTGAAGTTGGCTACCCTATCTTGATTAAAGCGTCTGCCGGTGGTGGTGGAAAGGGCATGCGCTTGGTATACAACGAAGCAGAATTTGAAGAGCAAATGGTGCTCGCTCAAAACGAAGCGCGTTCTTCGTTCGGTGACGACGCCGTATTTATTGAAAAATTCGTGGACCAACCACGCCATATTGAAATTCAGGTTTTTGCTGACCAACACGGTAATGTTGTTTACTTATTTGAACGCGAATGCTCGGTACAAAGACGTCATCAAAAAGTTGTGGAAGAAGCGCCAAGTGCAGTACTCACTCCAGCAATACGCAAAGAAATGGGCGAGGCAGCTGTTGCTGTTTGTAAAGCATGTAATTATGAAGGGGCAGGCACCGTTGAGTTTCTTATAGATGGTCAACTCAACTTCTATTTTTTAGAAATGAATACGCGTCTGCAAGTTGAACACCCCGTTACAGAAGAAATTACTGGGCTCGATCTTGTGGAGTGGCAAATCAGGGTAGCACGTGGCGAGCGTCTTCCAAAGCTTCAAGACGAATTAGCTATCAACGGCCACGCCATTGAAGTGCGTGTCTATGCTGAAGATACTTTAAATGGCTTCACGCCAGATATCGGAACCCTCAAGCGCTATCGCATTCCATCAGGCCGTCATATCCGAGTAGATGACGCCTTTGAAGAGGGGATGGAAATTCCAATTTACTACGATCCCATGATTGCCAAATTGGTAGTTTGGGGCAAAACCCGCGAAGAAGCCATAGAGCGTTGCATAGCAGCCATAGATAATTACCAAATTTCAGGTGTCAAAACTACCCTCGATTTCGGCAAATTTGTATTGAAGCATCCGGCATTCCGCAGTGGAAATTTTGATACCAATTTTGTCAAAGATCATTTCTCAAATCCTTTACTGCTCAATGACGCCATGCAAGAAGAGGAAAGAGCTTTGGTTTTTGCACTCGATACCATTTGGCAAGATGTTCAGGCTTTCAAGAAAAAATCGTTTGCCTCGCGCAACATCGACTCTTCTTGGAAAAACCAAATTCGATAAAATAAATAGAACAGGTCACATAGACTCATTAAAAAAACGTACTTTTACGGCGCAAATTTGATCGCATGAACTTACACGAATTCCAAGGAAAAGCTATTCTTAAACAATACGGTGTAGCCGTACAAGAAGGTATAGTTGTAGACAAAGTATCCGATGCTTTAGCAGCGGCTAAAAAACTAACAGAAGAAACTGGTACCTCATGGTATGTAGTGAAAGCGCAAATCCACGCTGGAGGACGCGGTAAGGGTACAGTTCAAGAAACTGGCTCAAACGGTGTTGTGCTTGCCAAAGGCATCGACCAAGTTGAAGAAAAAGTGGCTGGTATTCTCGGAGGACATTTAGTGACGCTCCAAACCAACGGAAAAGGTAAAAAAGTAAACCAAGTGCTCATTGCACAAGATGTTTACTACCCAGGCCCAACTGAGGTTAAAGAGTTTTACATGTCTGTATTACTTGACCGTGAGTCTGGTCGTAACGTCATCATTTATTCTACAGAAGGTGGAATGGACATCGAGCACGTTGCTGAACACACCCCAGACAAATTATTCAAAGAATTTATTGATCCAAGGGTAGGACTACAAGGTTTCCAAGCGCGTAAAATTGCGTTTAACTTAGGTCTCTCAGGTGAGGCATTTAAGAACATGGTTAAGTTTGTTCCGGCTTTATACAAAGCCTACGAAGGAATTGATGCTTCTATGTTTGAAATCAACCCTTTATTCAAAACCTCAGACGATAAAATTATCGCGGTTGACGCCAAAGTAAGTCTTGATGGCAACGGTTTGTTCCGTCATCCCGACCTCGCTGCCTTGCGCGATAAATCTGAAGAAGATCCAACAGAAGTAGAAGCCGATGAAGCGGGCCTAAATTTCGTAAAACTTGACGGAAACGTGGGTTGTATGGTAAACGGTGCCGGCTTGGCTATGGCTACTATGGATATCATTAAGTTATCTGGAGGTAACCCAGCAAACTTCCTAGATGTCGGTGGAACTGCAAACGCAGAGCGCGTAGAAAAAGCTTTCCATATTATCCTTAAAGATCCAAACGTAAAAGCTATTCTGATCAATATTTTCGGAGGTATTGTTCGTTGCGATCGCGTTGCACAAGGTATCGTTGATGCTTACAAAAACATTGGCCAAATTCCAGTTCCAATTATTGTTCGCTTACAGGGTACAAATGCTGAAGAAGCAAAACGCCTCATCGACGAATCTGGACTCAACGTACATTCAGCTGTTCAACTTCAAGAAGCTGCTGACCTCGTTAAAGAAGTATTGGCATAAGCCAACTCATATATTTATTCAAAAGCCATCTTCGGATGGCTTTTTTGTTTTATAGATATTTTATATAAATCATAAAATATATAAATAAAAGTAAATGGCATAAAAAAGGCAATTTTGCACCAAATTGACTTTTATGACAAGAATTACAATCGCAAAAGGGGATGGAATTGGTCCAGAAATCATGGATGCCACACTCTCTATCTTAGAAGCCGCTGGTGCACAACTCATTTATGATGAAATTGAAATCGGAGAACAAGTATATCTATCTGGTAACACTGCCGGAATCAGTCCAGCATCTTGGGATATCATCAGAAGAAACAAAGTTTTTCTGAAGGCACCAATTACCACACCTCAAGGTGGCGGTTATAAAAGTTTAAATGTCTCGACGCGCAAATTTTTAGGGCTTTATGCAAACATCAGACCATGTTTTAGCCTTCACCCATATGTATCCACGAAGCATCCAAAAATGGATCTCGTGATCATTCGCGAAAATGAAGAGGATTTATATGCGGGCATTGAGCACCAACAAACAGATGAAGTTGTGCAGTGCCTCAAATTAATCAGTAGACCAGGTTGTGAGAAGATCATCCGTTATGCTTTTGAATACGCAAAGCTTTACGGACGAAAAAAGGTAACTTGTTTCACTAAAGACAATATCATGAAGCAAACCGATGGTTTGTTTCGCGAAGTTTTCAATGAAATTGCTGCTGAATACCCTGATATTCAAAATGACCACTGGATCATTGATATCGGCGCTGCGAAATTGGCCAACGCACCCCAAGATTTTGAGGTCATTGTTACCCTTAACCTTTATGGTGATATCATTTCAGATATCGCAGCTGAAATTGCAGGTTCAGTAGGTTTAGCTGGGTCTGCCAACATTGGCGAAGAATGCGCCATGTTTGAGGCCATTCACGGATCAGCTCCGATGATTGCAGGCCAAGGCATTGCTAATCCATCTGGACTTTTACTTGGTGCTGTTCAAATGCTCAGTCATGTCGGACAAACGGCTATCGCTGAAAAAATCCAAAATGCATGGTTAAAAACCATCGAACAAGGCATTCATACCTTTGATATATACAAAGAAGGCGTAAGTACTCGTCGCGTGAATACCAAAGAATTTACCGAAGCGCTTATTGCCAACTTGGGCGAGCGTCCGGAGGCGTTTCCTGCTGTCAATTATCAGCAAGAAGCACGCATTCAGCTTCCGAAATACCAGCGCAAAGCTCAAAAGGAGAAAACACTGCAGGGAGTTGATTTATTTGTACACTGGTCAGGACTAGATGTCAATGAACTTGCCAAACAACTGCACCAATTGCCAAATGCTGCTTTTGAATTGGCCCTCATAACAAACCGAGGCATCAAAGTTTATCCAGATGGCTTCCCTGAAACATTTTGTACCGACCACTGGCGCTGTCGTTTCATGGCGAAGTCTCCTGAATTAGCTACGAAAAAAGGAATTATCGAGCTCTTAGCTGCTGCTGAGGCGTTACAAATCGATGTCATCAAGACAGAAAATTTATATGCTTTCAACGGTAAGGCAGCCTATTCACTAGGGCAAGGTCAATAATGAAATTAGGCGGATACCTGCTGTGGTCTGTGCAAATTGCAATTTTGCTATTTGCCATAATCAATGGGGATCGTTGGTGGTCTACATTGCCTGTAGCACTATGCATAGGAATTGCCCTGATTCAGATCAAATGGTTATCTCGTCATCAAATTTAGCTTCATGTCAGAAAGATCTTTTCTTATTAAGAATGGTTGGCTAGTTAGTTCGAAAGGTACTGAGCAACGCGATATTCGAATTGCTAATGGTGTTTTTATAGAAATCGGCGAGCACCTTTCTGCAAAACCTACAGAACACGTAATTGATGCGAGTGGAAAATATATTTTTCCCGGATTGATCGATACACATGTACATTTTCGTGAGCCCGGTTTGAGTTACAAAGCCACTTGGCTTACAGAAAGTGCAGCAGCCTTAGCTGGTGGTGTGACAACGGTTTTCGATATGCCGAATACAGAGCCCGCTACGTTATCACCCACCTTAGTCAAAGAAAAATTGGCCCTAGCTAAGCAAAATGCGCGCTGTAATTACGGGGTATTTTTAGGTATCTCTGCGGCAAATTGCCAAGAGTTATCCAAGTTTGATTTAACGGACACCGATTTTGTAGCACTCACCGATGATGGTTTGTATTTTTCAGGTAGTGGACATTTATTAGCAGATCATCCTGAGGCACTTGAAGCAGTTTTTTCACAGACCGATCGCATTGTTGCGCTGCATAGCGAGGATTCTGCACTCATCGAACAAAATGAAAAAGCATTTCAAGAGAAATATGGTCAAAATATTCCTTTTGAAGCACATGCTCAGATTCGTTCAGAAGAAGCATGTGTATTAGCCACACAACGCGCATTGCAATTAGCTCAAAAACACGATGCACGTTTGCATATTCTACACTTAACGACCTATAAAGAAGCGCTGCTTTTTGATAAAGAACTTTCTTTATTGCACAAAAAGCAAACGTGTGAGGTGAGTATACCCCATCTTTATTTTTCTGTCGAAGATTATGTCAAGTATGGTGCGCTCATTAAATATAATCCGTCTATCAAAAGCAAAGCAGATCGACTCGGATTACTCAAGGCCCTGAACGAGAACCATATCGATTTTATCACTACTGATCATTCACCACACACCCTCGAAGAAAAGCAGCAAGTTTACATGCAATCTAAATCAGGAGGCCCTACTTTACAGCACTTATTACCGATGCTGCTTTCGCTATATGAAACTGGTTTTTTAAGTCTGGAGAAAATCGTAGAGAAAGCAGCTGAAAACCCTGCGCTATTTTACGGAATTCAAAAAAGAGGTTTTGTAAAAAAAGGTTTTCATGCAGACCTTGTTATAGCAGACCTCAAAAAACCGCACGTCGTCAAAAACGAGGACTTATTCTCTAAATGCGGATGGTCTGTTTTTGAAGGACATACATTTAGCTCAACAGTTGAAATGACGTTTATAAACGGCCAGCTTGCTTACCATGAAGGGAAAATAATGGATGAAGTGAGGGGAGAACAGGTTTCGATCTAAAGCAGCTGTAGCGCTTCCCCACATTGAAAATGTCCTTTCGGGCAACTTTTATGACCGTGCAAACCACAAGGGCGGCATGCTAAGTTGCTTACTTCAATAATTTTTGAATCATCAGAGAGCGGCCCAAAACCAAATGCTGGAACTGTTGAACAGAAGAAGGCACTCACGGGTGCATTTGTTGCAGATGCTAAATGTAAAGGCCCAGAATCATTGACAAAATTTCTTTGCGCTCCGGACATAAGCGCTGCCGATTGTAAAAGTGTCAGTTGGCCCGCCAAGTTTTGCACCTCTAGTTCAGGTACAGCTAGTCGAATTTCTTCCAAATAGGCATGATCAGCAGGGGCTCCGAGTAAATAGATCTTGACCTCGGGGCTAGCAAGTTTTTCAATGAGCTCTAGCCATATTTTTTTTGGTGCCTGTTTGGTGAACCAAACACTTGTTGGCGCAAGGCAATAATAGGATGATGTTTGGAAGCTACTTATCTTTTCAATGTCAGATAGTGTAGGATAGAGCTGTGGTCTTTTTTTAGGTTGAATTGCAAGATCAGCTATCAATTGCAAATTGCGATCAACCTCGTGCCAACCTTCCTTTAATTCGTGTTGAAAACGTTTGGAGTACAGAAAAGAAAGTGGGTTTTTTTGAAATCCGCGGCTTTCTTTTGCGCGCGTCAAAAAAGTAAGTAGGCCTGAGCTTGCAAAACGCTGTAAATTAATCACGAGTTCATAGCGCTGCTGCCTTAATTGTTTACCTAGCTTCCAGAGATTTTTGAGTTTTTGACGCTTATCAAAAGTGTAGACCTGATTCAAAAAAGGGTGTTCGGAAAGTAAAGCTTCGTTTCCCTTTTTAACCACAACATCAATTTGTGCTTCAGGAAATTGTTGGTGCAGGTTTTCCCAAATTGGTGAAGCCAAAATGACATCCCCAAGAAAGGCAGTTTGAATGACTAAAATGCGCTTTAAATTCATCGGATGAGGGTCACGTAGCCTTGCTTCACAAGGGCATCGGTTTTATTGATGATTAATTCAATGCGGTACTGAAAAACATCATTGGTTGCAGGTAAGCCGCTTGTCTGAATGATACCATCCCAACCTTGCGCCGGATCATTGGTTTCAAAAACTACTTGGCCCCAACGATCAATAATGCTAAAGGTATATTTTTCAGGATCTACGTTTTGTACAACGGGCAAGAATATAGGATTCAGGCCATCTGGGGTAAATGCATTGGGTACGAACATGAGTGGCTCGTATTTCAAGCAAAGTTCATTAGAAAAACTACTATCGGTAAAACCAAACTGATTGAGGTTTTCCAAAGCCATGATTTGATAACAAACTTCACCGTTATTGCGCAATGCAGAGACGTCATCTTGCAGTTGGTAAGTACCGTCCGGCAAGATTTGAAATGGTACTTGTTCCCAAGTTCCATAGGCATTTCTAAATGCTTGGTAATTTTGAATGCCTCCATCAAATTGGGTGTATGGGCTCCAAGTCAAACTATTGATCATGTTGTATTGATCAGCAGTACCACTTACAAAAATTGTGGTGTTTTCGTTGGCATAAGAGCCAGGGTTACCACAACTGTCTAGGTAACTACAGCGATAAGTCCAAGGGCCCCACTGGGTGTCAACATCTTCGTCAAGATATACGGCAAGATTTGCGTTTACATTGGCATTTCCGAGTACTTGGAACACTCCGTTGGTATCCTTTCTTTCAAAAATAATTTCAGTCACACCGACACTTTGGTCTACCCAAGCTTTTAGTTCGATATCTTTTTGATTGACACTAGCCACTCTGAAATAATGAAAACTTGGCGCGCCCGGTTGTGGCATGGTAAAACACAACGGATTCGAAAAGGCGCCAAAACCCGTCTGTAAATTGGCCTTAACATACAAGCAATAGCTTTCATTTTTAAGTAATTGAACCGTAGCGAAGGTATCTGTAGTTGTCGTTAAAAGGCTCCATTGATTATTGTTCTTACCCCATATTTCATAAGAAAGGACCGCAGCACCTAAATAGTTGGTCCAGCTAAGTTGGGCCGTCTGAGGACACATGTCGAGTTGGAAATTGGCTAGAATGGAGGTATGTAAGTTTGCTTTAGCCGAGGTTTGGAAAGTCGCGGGGATGGTGGTGGTCAAGCAAGAATCAAAAGCGGCAACTGTATAACTGAAAGGCCCGTTGCCAAGTACGTTATACAAGTAGGTTGTGTTGTTTTGGCCGTAGAGTGTATCTAATTCAATCAGAAAGCCGTTGGCATCAAAGGTGTAAACTACATAGCCATAAGTATCTGGCGCCGGATTGGTATTCCACTGAATTTGCATTTGTTGGGTACTGGTATCAAAGCCAACGTTATGAATGACAGGAATAAATGGCGTCATCATGTCGGTCAGGATATCTCCGGGTCTGTTTGAGTTGAAATTACAAGTACTGGTTTTTAAATTCACGCGATAGCGCAAAAATGAATTGCAAATATCAATGGTGTCTGTATAATTGGTTTGGTTATAAGGAACACTATCAATAAAGTTAAAAAAGTTTGTAGGGTATTCCCGATAGATATAATAATAGGCGTTATATGAACTCGCTGAAGGGTTTTTAGGTTTGTTCCAATTCAAGACAGCTGTTCCATCATTTGGGTTGGTAAGTGTCAGAAAAATATTTTTGACGGTGTCTGAATAATCTAGAAATGAGCCCGCACATCCTGATGCAACTGCCAAATAGAAGTCATGGCTTGCATTAATAGCAGGTACCGTAAAATTGGTAGTATTGATATCCAAGATACTTCCAAGGAGGCCATTTTGAACCGAATAGATTTGATATTCAGAAAATGTACTTGAGCTTGCTGGGTTTAGCCCTTGCCAAAAAATATTGAGCTCATTATTATTGGCAGTTTGAATACAAGCAATTTCCGGAGCTGAAATAATTCCAGGATTCAAGACGTGGATCGTTAAGGTTGTAAAACTCACTTGTGGCACGGGGCAAACGTCATCACTGGCCTTAAAGATGAAGTGATAACTCTTTGAAACCAAAGCTTGCCCTTGGCTATCGAGTAAGTGATCACAGGTGGTTTGCCAAGTAAACTGCGTTTGAATTGTGCTCAAACTAGAAATAGGAAGCGGAGTAGCTAAGCTTGGGCAAGGGCCTGTGGTGCAAGGTAAACTGCCCTCGAGTGTTATAAGTTGTGCGCTACCATTAGCCTGAAGATCGTTATCGGTAACATTGATATTAAAGTTAACGAGGTCTCCGGCATTGACTGTCAGCTCATAAGAAGTGCCTCCATTGAAAGGTGGTGCTAGCACCGGCGCACTATTATTGGTATTACAAGGCTGAATAACTAATTGCATTTCTCGTTCTGTCTGAGAAATAAGCAAGGATCCACGATACGCTTTCACCACCATTTTGACGACATAATTACCGATGGTAAAAGAAGTAAATGTGAGTTTTCCGTTGTTAGGGTCAAGCGCCGCAGCAACATTGTTGGCATTGATACTTGGGCCAGGTGTTGGGCTGCTTGAACTAAAACCAGGCTCGAAAGGAATGGCAGCAGGGTTCGTCGGAGGGTTGTAAGCTCCTGTAGGGAAATGATCAAAGGGTACACCAAATTCAAAAACCAAAGAATCTTGATTGGCATCATTCACGGCTGCATTGTACTCAAAAGCTTGGCCGGCACAGCTGACAAATAAAGGATCTTGGTTGAAAACTGGAGCGTCATCGGGTTGGGCCAAATTGAAGATTTTAGCAGCCAGGGTGATGCCATAAGTGGATGGATTAGTCAGGTTGCTTAAGGAAGCGCTTCTAGAAAAATTCTCATAAGTAAAAGCCCAACCTTGCGCAGGTGGCGTGCCACTGAGTAAAATGGGGGCGCTGCGGTAAATGACTTTTTCAATGGCACCGATGCCATTGCCTGCATTGTTACCAGTGCCACAGAGCAGTGGCCCAGGCCCACCGCTTATTTGGGTACAACTTGGCGATAAATCGATGCGCTGTACAAAGAGCACCGTTATGTTTGTGAGGGTGGGGTGGTTCCAAACGCGCAGGTTTTCGGAAACAGCATTGACATCAGCGCCATTGCAATCTCGGTAGAAAACCAGCTCAAACTGATACATTGAATTTCCGAGATGTTTGTAGGTCAATTCCCCTCCCATAACATGAGAAGACCAACTCCAAAAACTGAGCAGTAAAAAACTAACGATACTAATGAGCCTAAACATCCGTTGGATAACGTATTTTCTTCAGTTTTAGTATAACGGAATGCCTTACTAAAGGTTGCTATCCGGCAGAAATAATCAGCATTTCCTCCCAGATGAGGTAGCGCTTGGCTAATTCTTGAATTCTTTGAGGCGTAATATTTCGGATCCGGTCGATTAAATGGTCGTAAAATTCAAGGTCAAGGCCATTTTGCTGCACGTTGGCAAAAAGGTCTAGCATCGCGTAAGGGCCATCGGCACTTTTGAGTAATTGACCCAACATATAATTCTGAACTAAAGACAGTTCTTCTTGTGATACCAGTTCATTTTTTAATCGATCAAATTCGTATTGAATCTCCTCAAAAGTGGCGGTTCTTGTCTGAACACCAACCTCGGTACCAATGACGAAGTAACCGTAATTTTGATGTTCAACCAGATAAGAACCAATGCCATAGGTATAGCCTTTGTCTTCGCGGATATTACTCATGAGTCGGCTGCCAAAATAGTCACCTAAGATGGTGTTTAGGATACTAAAGTCGCAGAAATCTGGGTGTGTTTTATTGAACAAGGGGCGTCCGATTCTAAGCGCACTTTGCAAGGCATTTTCTTGTTCTAGGTGGATGGCACCTTGTTCATTTTGCCAGTCAAAGTCTGTTGTTGAAAAACTAGCCTTCTGATAGGTGTTTAATAAATCTTGGAGTCCTTGAAAATCAGTGTCTTGTAAATCTCCGACGACGAAAACTTCTACTAAGCCTTTGAGGTAATTCTTTTGGTGAAAAGCTTGTATGTCGGTAACGGAAACCTTATCGTAATCTTCAAGTTGAATTTGTTGAGCATAGTTGCTGTTTGCAAATAAGCTCTTTTGGAATTGTCTTTGTGCCAAAAAGCTCACTTTTTCTTGTTGCACTAAGAATTTCTGACGACGCTCTGCACAAAGGTCTAGCAACTCTTTGTTTGGAAAAGTAGCAGCAAACAAACTTTCATGAAAAACACCATAGGCAGCTAGCAATTGATCTTTTAACGCATAAATACTGACAACGGCTTCATCCTGAGAAATACTGACGTCGTAGTAGGCGCCCAAGGAATCGAGAGCCTTTTGAATTTGCCTGGCATTTTTATTGGCCGTTCCGCTAATTAATAGTCCGGCGCATAAAGACCCAATGATGGGTTGTTCGATACAGCTGCCGGCCTTGAAATGCAGTTCAATTTTACTGGTATCGTTAAAAATGCCGTTGCGCCAGAAAAGATCGACACCATTTTTGAGTTTACTGATTTGAGGCTGAACAAAAGCGATGTGTTCGATGCCATGAATAGCTGGGGCTTGGCTTCTATTTAGCATCTTGTTGACTTTGAATAATGAGACGTGAGCAATTGGTTTTGCGGAAAGTTTGAAGCGCAAATGCTTGTAAATCTTTGGTGCTGATTTGCTGATACTTCTGAGCTTCTTCATTGATGAGCTGAGCACTTCCTAATAATTCGAAATAGGCTAAGTTCATGGCTCTGTTCAGTAGGCCTTGGTCTTGAAAAGCACGTGAGGTGCGCAATTTCAACTTGAGTTCATGCAAAGAACTTTTGCTGATTGCCTTTGTGGCTGTTTTTTCGAGTAGGGGCCAAAGTGCTGCTTCCAACTGATCTATGGTTTTTCCGGGCTGAAGTTTTCCGCTAATGATGAATAAGCCGTCATCGAAAGATGCGGTGATATATGCCGTGATTTCAGCACAGATTTTTTTCTTTTTCTTAAGATCGATGTATAGCGGGCTGGTTTTTTCGTTACCTAGAAAATCGCTGAGTAAATCGGCCTGATAAAAGTCTGAATCGGTGCGTTTACCCATGCGAAATGCGTAATAGAACGCAGTTGCCGGAACCTTGCGAACAAGTGTTTTGGTCCTGAATTGTTTTTGGGGTGGTTCTTGAATTAAATTTCGGACGGCTTTCTTTTGAGCTGGGATATCGCCAAAATAATGTTCGACTTTTTGTTGAATTGTAGCGAGGTCAAAGTCACCGATGATGCAAAGAATGGCATTGCTCGGGTGGTAATATTGTTGAAAAAAGGCCCTAACTTCTTGCATGCTGGCCTCTTGAATTTGCTTGATATTCTTGCCAATTGTTGCCCAGCGATAGGAGTGCTTTTTATAAACAAGCGGCCTAAGATAAAGCCATGCATCGCCGTAGGGTTGGTTGAGGTAGCGTTGCTTGAATTCTTCAATAACGACCTGGCGCTGCACCTCAAGACTTTTGTCAGTGAAAGCCAAAGAAAGCATGCGGTCACTTTCTAACCAAAGAGCAGTGTCGATGTTTTGCGCTGGCAAAATGTCGTAGTAATTCGTGATATCGTTACTTGTGAAGGCATTGCTTTGACCTCCGGCTGCTTGTAAGGGCGCATCGAAGTCCGGAATGTGCTTGGAGCCGCCAAACATGAGGTGCTCAAAAAGATGGGCAAATCCTGTTCTTTCAGGATCTTCGTCACGGGCACCGACGTCGTAGAGCACATTGACCACAGCCATTGGGCTAGAGGGTTCGCGGTGAAAGAGCACGCGCAAACCATTGTTAAGAGTAAAACTTTCGTATGAAATCATTTATAATGCTTGTTGTTGGGTCAGTGTATGATTGTATTGGGCAACAATTTCTTTGATGATCTGCTCGGCACTTAAGATTTCTTCAAAGGAGCCGGCAATTTGTCCGATTTCTAATTCGCCCTCGGTGAGGTCTCCCTCGAACATGCCTTTTTTGGCGCGTCCGCGACCTAATAAATTCTTGAGTTCTTCCGTGCTGCTGCCGGCCGCATATGCCGCTTGGACCTGCTCAAAAAATGGATTTTTTAGTAAGCGCACTGGTGTCAGTTCTTTGAGTGTAAGTAAGGTTGAGCCTTCTTCGGCGGCAATTACTGCTTCTTTAAAATTATGGTGCGCACTAGATTCTATAGATGCTGCAAAACGACTTCCAATTTGAACGCCATCGGCGCCGAGGTTCATGACCGCCAACATAGCTGCACCAGAGGCAATTCCTCCTGCAGCTAGTATCGGGAGTTTCACCGTCTTTTTAACCATTGGAATAAGGCATAGCGTAGTCGTTTCATCGCGGCCGTTGTGTCCACCCGCCTCAAAACCTTCGGCAACAATGGCGTCTACACCAGCGGCTTCGGCTTTTTGAGCAAATTTGACACTGGATACCACATGCACCACTTTAATGCCTTCATTTTGAAGTATTTTGGTCCAGGTACTCGGATTTCCAGCACTCGTAAAAACAATAGGAACCTTGTGCTTGATAATGGTTTGGATGTGTTCTTCGATATTCGGGTAGAGCAGCGGCAAGTTCACACCAAAAGGTGCATCGGTTGCTTTTTTACATTTTTGGATGTGCTCGTCTAGAATTTCTGGATACATTGATCCAGCGCCAATGAGGCCTAGACCCCCAGCATTTGAAACCGCTGAAGCCAGTTGCCAACCCGAACACCAAATCATGCCACCTTGAATAATGGGGTATTTG
>JACCDL011359886.1_pt1 | contig 13193 bp, 14 predicted proteins | sample 7441931 | NCBI WGS metagenome assembly JACCDL01 (sample SAMN15323437, study PRJNA562643) | freshwater metagenome | isolation source: river surface water | place: USA:Blue River Watershed | collected 2017-08-16 | reverse complement strand
GCCAAATGGGGACGTGCCGCCGGTGCCAATCCACTTGCTGCCGCCTTCGTGGCGTTCCTTCTGCTCTTCCAGGCGCTTCTTGAGCGTTTCCATCAACTCGTCCCAGCCCATTTTTTCGATGGCAGCTTTTTGCTCGGGGGTGAGTTCCTTCTCCAGGGTTTTACGCAGCCAGTCTAGCGGTACGTCCTGGGTGAAGTCGGTCATCAACTCCACGCCCTTGAAATAGGCCGCAAAGGCGCGGTCAAATTTGTCGAAGTGCTTTTCGTCTTTCACCAGGGCCGTGCGGCTCAGGTAATAGAAATCATCCATCGAGCTCGCGTCGCTGGCTGGTCCCACCACCTGGGCCTCAAGGGCCTCAAGCAGGGAGAGGTATTCCTTGACGGACACCGGCACCTTGGCCGCACGCAGGGTGTAGAAGAAATCGATCAGCATGGTGGTCGCCTCCTAGAGAACAGGCCGCGGGCGAGCCAGTTGATAGTCGAGGTGCGAGCGAACCGCCGGCCACTCGTTGGCGATGATGCTGTACACCGCGGTGTCTCTCAGGGAGCCGTTGGGCGCGATCTGATGCGAGCGCAACACGCCGTCCAGTTTGGCGCCCAGACGCTCGATGGCGTTGCGGCTGTCGTGGTTGAACCAGTGGGTGCGGAATTCCACCGCGATGCAACCCAGTGTGTCAAAGGCGTGAGACAGCAACAGCCGCTTGCACTGGGTGTTCAGGGCCGAGCGCTGCACGCTGCGCCGGTACCAGGTCGAGCCGATTTCGACACGGTGGTGGGCGCTGTCGATATTCATGTAGGTGGTCATGCCCACGGCTTTGCCTGAACTGGGCTCGATCACCGCGAAGGGCAGCATGCTGCCTTGCGATTGCAGCTGCAGGCGACGCTCGATTTCGTCCTGCATACGGTCAGGCGCGGGAATGAAGGTGAACCAGAGGTTCCAGAGTTCGCCATCTCGCACGGCTTCCACCAGGTCGTCATGGTGATGCGCAGCCAGGGGCTCCAAGCGCGCATGAGGGCCTTGCAGCACCAGCGGGGTGATGGTGATCATGGCGCATCTCCGGGCGGCGCAGAGCGGCTGCGCAGGTGGCGCATGGCCTGGAGACCCATGCCGCCACCCAGTCCAACCAGGGCAATGGCCACCAGGCTGCCCGCGCTGTAGCCCTCGGCAAATAACTCCAGCCCCACCAGGCGACCGAGACCAAAGCCGAGCAACGAACCCACGACAAAACCGACCGCGTCGGTCAGGCCTTCGATCAGCAGTTGGCGTGACATGGTGTCCCCCGAAACTTAACGGTTGCGACTTTGCATGAACACCAGCTTCTCGAACAGCGTCACATCCTGTTCATTCTTGAGCAGTGCGCCCACCAGCGGGGGCACGGCCACTTTTTCGTCGGCCGATTGCAGGGCTGACAGCGGGATGTCCTCGGCCACCAGCAGCTTGAGCCAGTCCAGCAACTCGCTGGTGCTGGGCTTTTTCTTCAGGCCGGGCAGGTTGCGCACGTCGTAAAAGGTTTTGAGGGCGACCGTGAGCAGGTCTTTCTTGAGCGTGGGGAAGTGCACATCCACAATTTGACGCATGGTGTCGGCGTCGGGGAACTTGATGTAGTGAAAAAAGCACCGGCGCAAGAAGGCGTCTGGCAGTTCCTTTTCGTTGTTGGAGGTGATGAACACCAGCGGGCGCGTTTTGGCCTTGATGAGTTCACGCGTTTCGTAGCAATAAAACTCCATGCGGTCGAGTTCACGCAGCAAGTCGTTCGGAAACTCGATGTCGGCCTTGTCGATCTCGTCGATCAGCAGGGCCACGGGTTCTTCGGCGGTGAACGCCTGCCACAGCACGCCCTTGATGATGTAGTTCTGGATGTCTTTGACCCGCTCGTCACCCAGCTGGCTGTCGCGCAAGCGGCTCACTGCATCGTATTCATACAGGCCCTGCTGGGCCTTGGTGGTGGATTTGATGTGCCACTGAATGAGCGGCAGTCCCAGGGCCTGGGCCACTTCCTCGGCCAGCATGGTTTTGCCGGTTCCTGGCTCGCCCTTGACCAGCAGGGGGCGCTTCAAGGTGATGGCTGCGTTGACGGCCAGTTTCAGGTCCTGGGTGGCCACGTAATTGTCGGAACCTTGGAATTTCATGGTGGTGAGCGGTTGGGCAAAAGCTACGTCTAGCTTACAGAATGACTCGGAAGGGATCGATATAATGCGCGGTTGGCGTTGGCCTGCCTGCGCCCATCTGGTCCCTTGTTGCACTTGATTGTCAGTCCAAAATGAACAAGTTATTGTCCTTTGTTTTTGTTTCGCTTGTCGCTTGCGTGACCACCCCGGTTTTGGCGCAAGACGCCCAGGGCGACGCCAAGGCTGGCGAGAAAAAGATTGCCATGTGCATCGGTTGCCACGGCATCATCGGTTACCAGGCCAGCTTCCCTGAGGTCTACCGCGTGCCCATGATCTCCGGGCAAGGTGCCAAGTACATCGTCTCCTCGCTCAATGCCTACAAAAAAGGTGAGCGCAAGCATCCGACCATGCGCGGCATTGCTGAATCGCTGACCGACCAGGACATGGCCGATATCGCCGCTTACTACTCCACACACGGCGCCCCTCAGGCCGCGCCTGAGACCGTCAAGGAGGCCACTGGTCCCGTGGCCGACCTGCTGAAGAAAGGTGCTTGCAACTCCTGTCACGGTGCCAATTACAGCAAGCCCATCGACCCGTCCTACCCCAAGATTGGCGGCCAGCATGCCGACTACCTGTTTGTGGCTCTCAAGTCCTACAAGACCGAAGGTCAGGCTTCCTGGGGCCGCAACAACGGCGTGATGGGTGGCATCGCCAAGCAGTTCACCAACGCCGAGCTCAAGCAGCTGGCCCAGTACATCGCCAGTCAGCCCGGTGAGATGAAGGTCGTGCCGCAGTCGCGCTTCCGTTGATCGTTGCACGACACCGGCCTGGCCGGTCTCCATGCAAAAGCCAGACCTTGTGTCTGGCTTTTGTGTTTCTGGCACTCAGTCTCGCGTGGCCCGGCGCTGTACCTCGTCGATGTAGGCCGCGCCATCGGGTGGCCTGCCGCTGCGCTGGCTTTCCCACACCATGCGTCCCAGGCACTCCATGGTTTCGTGGTGCGCCTGGTGAATCGAGTCGCGCCGTGCAGCCAACAACTCAACGGCTTGCCGAATCCCCCGGGGCTGATCGATGGAGCACTGCTCGCTGATGGACAAGTGCATGGACAGGTGCAGGAAAGGGTTTTCCCGGCCCTCTTGCACTTCATACACCCGAACCACCGCTGCCTCTGCATCGGACAAATCGGCGTGGTACTCGGGGTGGCGGTCGACCCACTGGCCTGCCAGGGTTTCCAATGCATCCAGCGGCTCACCGGCTTGTTGTTTGCGATGGACGGCGCAGAAGAACCGGCGCACATCTTCTTGAGAGGGCGTGAACATACACGGATTGTGCTGCATGCAGCAGCCGCCATGGCAAGCGGCGTCAATCTCCCACGCTACTGCCCCGGTTTGCGACGCGTCCCATAATAGCCCCCATGATCAACAAGATAGCACCCTCCATTGAACAGGCACTGGCTGGCACCCCCGATGGTGCGGTGGTGGCCATCGGCGGATTCGGCACAGCCGGCATCCCGGCCGAGCTGATTGACGGCCTGATTGCCCAAGGTGCCCGTGACCTCACCCTGGTGAACAACAACGCGGGTAACGCCGAGTACGGCATTGCCGCCCTGCTCAAGACGGGCCGTGTGCGCAAAATCATTTGCAGCTTTCCGCGGCAGGTGGATTCGTATGTGTTTGATGAGCTCTACCGCAGCGGCAAGCTCGAGCTGGAGCTCGTGCCACAGGGCAACCTGGCTGAGCGTCTGCGGGCGGCGGGTGCCGGCATTGGGGCCTTCTTCACCCCCACCGGGTATGGCACCGAGCTAGCGCTCAAGGCTGATGGCACACCCAAAGAGACCCGTGAAATCGATGGACGTCACTATGTGCTCGAGTACCCGATCCGTCCCGATCTGTCGCTGATCCGTGCCGAGCGCGGCGACCGCTGGGGCAACCTGACCTACCGCAAGGCCGCGCGCAATTTTGGGCCCGTCATGGCCATGGCAGCCAAGCGCACCGTGGCCACTGTCCACGAGGTGGTGGAGCTGGGACAACTCGACCCGGAGACCATCGTCACGCCCGGTATCTTTGTGCACCAGGTGGTGCTGATCGACCGCGTGGTCACCCAGGCCGGAGGTATCAAGGCATGAGCTACACCCGTCGCACCAAAGACCAACTGGCCGCGCGCGTGGCCCAAGACATTCCCGAAGGCGCCACGGTCAACCTGGGCATCGGCATGCCCACCACGGTGGGCAACCACATCCCGGCCTCGCGCGAGGTGTTGCTGCACAGCGAGAACGGCATTCTGGGCATGGGCCCGGCGCCGGCCCCCGGCCAGGAGGACTACGACCTCATCAACGCGGGCAAGCAGCCCGTCACCTTGCTGGCGGGCGGGGCGTACTTCCACCATGCCGACAGCTTTGCCATGATGCGTGGCGGTCATCTCGACATTTGCGTGCTGGGGGCTTTCCAAGTCAGCGCCACCGGTGACCTGGCCAACTGGCACACCGGCGAGCCCGGTGCGGTGCCCGCCGTGGGCGGTGCCATGGATCTGGCCATCGGGGCCAAGCAGACCTGGGTGATGATGGACTTGCTGACCAAGCAGGGCCAGAGCAAGGTGGTGTCACAGTGCACCTACCCCATCACGGGGCTGGCCTGTGTCAAGCGCATCTACAGCGACCTGGGCACGCTGGCGTGCACGCCTGACGGTCTGAGGATCATTGACCTGGTGCCCGGGCTCAGCCTGGATGAGCTCAGCCGTATCATCGGTTTGCCCATTGCCGCTTGATCGGCCCCCCTGCGCCGCTCACCCGGCGGCGCACGAACGATTGAAATTTTGACGAGGATTCGACATGACCCAAGCCTTTATTTGTGACGCGATCCGCACCCCCTTTGGCCGCTACGGTGGCTCGCTCAGCGGTGTGCGCACCGATGATTTGGGCGCCATTCCGCTGAAGGCCCTCATGGCACGCAATACCCGGGTCGATTGGCAGGCAGTGACCGATGTGATCTTTGGCTGTGCCAACCAGGCGGGTGAAGACAACCGCAACGTGGCGCACATGGCGAGTCTGCTGGCGGGTTTGCCTATCGAGGTGCCGGGCGCCACCCTCAACCGTCTGTGCGGGTCGGGTCTGGATGCCCTGGGCACGGCGGCCCGTGCCATTCGGGCTGGCGAGGCCGGCCTGATGATTGCCGGTGGTGTGGAGAGCAGGAGCCGTGCCCCTTTTGTGATGCCCAAGGCCGACACCGCTTTCAGTCGCAGCAACGCGGTGTATGACACCACCATGGGCTGGCGCTTCATCAACAAGCTGATGAAAGAAAAATATGGCGTCGATTCCATGCCCGAAACGGCCGAGAACGTCGCCACCGATTTCAAGATCGAGCGCGAAGCCCAGGACCGCATGGCGCTGGCCAGTCAGATGAAGGCCGTGGCCGCGCAACAGGCAGGCGTCTTTGACAGCGAAATCACCCCGGTCACCATCCCGCAGAAAAAGGGTGACGCCATCGTGGTGAGCAAGGACGAGCATCCGCGCGCAACCAGCCTGGAAACCCTGGCCAAGCTCAAAGGCGTGGTGCGCCCCGATGGCACGGTGACCGCGGGCAACGCCAGCGGCGTCAACGACGGCGCCTGTGCGATCCTGTTGGCCAGCGAATCCGAAGCGGCCAAGCATGGCCTGACACCGCGCGCCCGTGTGGTGGGCATGGCCACCGCCGGCGTGCCCCCGCGCATCATGGGCATCGGTCCGGCGCCCGCGACCCAAAAGGTGCTGGCCCTCACCGGTCTGAGCCTGGCGCAGATCGACGTCATTGAGTTGAACGAAGCTTTTGCCGCACAAGGCCTGGCGGTCCTGCGCCAACTCGGATTGCAAGACGACGACCCCCGCGTCAACCCCAATGGTGGCGCGATCGCACTGGGTCATCCGCTGGGCGCCAGCGGCGCACGACTGGCCACCACGGCGGTCAACCAACTGCACCGCAGCGGTGGACGCTACGCGTTGTGCACCATGTGCATTGGCGTGGGCCAGGGTATCGCTGTCGTTCTCGAGCGCGTGTAAGGCCGCTCACAAATCAAGTGCTTGTGGCCCGATGTCAGAAGCGGGCTCGGGTTGTGAATGTTGAATATCCATGGTGATGAGGAGAAATACATGGCAAACAAAGTAGGCTGGATCGGGTTGGGGCGCATGGGCGAGGCAATGGTCAAGCGACTGACCAAAGCGGGACATGGCGTGGACATCTGGAACCGCACGCGCAGCAAGGCCGAACCGCTGGTTGAGTACGGCGCCACACTGGTTGACCGCAAGCTCGACCTGGCCGCCTGCGAAACGGTGTTCACCATGGTGTCCACCACCGACGATCTGAAAGAAGTCCTGTTTGGTGAGGGGGGCTTGGTGACGGGCAAGACCCTGCCGCGTCTGGTGGTCGACAGCTCCTCCATTTCCCAGGAGGGGTCGACCGAGGTGCGCGAGCGCCTGGAGGCCCTGGGCGTGGCCTACTTGTGTGCGCCGGTGTCCGGCAATGCCAAGGTGGCCAAGGCCGGCAAGCTGCTGGTGGTGGCCTCGGGTCCCAAGCATCTGTATGACCTGGCTGAGCCCTATCTGCGCGCCATGTCCCGCAAGTGCATGTGGGTGGGTGAGGGCGAACTGGCGCGTGTGTGGAAGATTGCCCACAACACCATGTTCGGCGTGGTCATCCAGAACCTGTGCGAGATCACCGTGCTGGCCGAGAAGGCGGGCATTCCGCGCCACGTGTTCTTGGAGAGCATCAACGACTCGGTGCTGGGCTCGATGTACACCCGCTACAAGACGCCGGTGCTGTCCAACCTCACGTTTGAACAGGTCACCTTCACGCCCAAGCTGTTGCTGAAGGACCTGGACCTCGGCATGGCCGCGGCCAAGGCGCAAGGCGTGTCGATGCCCGCCGCGGCGGCCACGCGTGAATCGGTTTCACGCCTGATTGGCCGAGGCTACGACGATGTGGACTTCTCGGTGCTGCTGGTGGAAGTGGCCAAGGACGCCGGCCTCGAGCTCAAGCCCGAGGCGGTCAAGATCAGCGACGGCCTGGAGTCCTGAGCATGGCTGCGCGCACCCTGATCCGTGGCGCGACCGTCATCACCCTGGACCGGCAAGGCGACTTGCCCGAGGCGGACATTCTGGTTTCAGGCGATGTCATCCAGGAGATTGCACCGCGCATCCAGGCCGACGATGCCGAGGTGGTGCCAGCCGCCGGTTGCATCATCATCCCGGGCCTGATCAATGCGCACTTGCACACCTGGCAAACCGCCCTGCGTGGGGTGGCGGCCAACTGGACGCTGCTGGAGTATTTCCAGAAGATGCACGCCGGTCTCGCCACGGTGTTCGCCCCCGAGGACCTGCACATTGCCACCCTGGTGGGCGCGCTCAACCAGTTGAACAACGGCACGACCACGCTTGTGGACTGGTGCCACAACAACCGAACGCCCGCACACAACGACGCTGCCATCGACGGCTTGCTGCAATCGGGCATCCGGGCGGCGTTTTTTCATGGCACGCCCAAGCCGGAACCGAAGCCGGGCGAAACACCGTTCTGGGAGGTGCCACATCCGCGCGCAGAAGTCGAGCGCCTGCTCAAGGCCCACCAGGGTCGAGCCTTACTCAGCATCGGTGCGGCCGTGCTGGGTCCGCATTACTCGACTCTTGAGGTGGCGCTGCACGACTTTCGGATGGCGCGTGACCTGGGGGTCATCGCCTCGCTGCACCAAGGGGGTGGGCCGGCGCGCACGCCCGAGGGCTGGGACACACTGCAGACCCAAGGCTTGCTCGGCCCGCATGTCAACATCGTGCACGGGCATGCGCTGAGCGACGCACAACTCAAGACCTTCTGTGACCTGGGCATGAGCTTCTCGGCAGCGGCTGAGAGCGAGATGTCGCAAGGCCATGGCCACCCCCTCACCGGTCGCTTGCGTGCCCTGGGTCGCGCGCCTTCGCTGGGGGTGGATCTGGAAAGCGTGATGAGCGGCGACATGATCAGCCAGGCACGCATTGCGCTGGGCATTCAGCGCAGCCTGGACAACGTGGCCTACCGTGCCGAGCACAACACACTGCCGTCCACCTCGACCATTCCTGCGCGTGAGGCGTTACAGTGGGTGACGGTGGAGGGCGCACGCATGCTGGGCCAACTGGATCGCTTGGGTACGCTGGCGGCAGGCAAGCAGGCGGACCTGGTGGTCATTCGCGCGAGCGACCTGAACATGCAACCCGTGCACGACCCGGTGAGCAGCGTGGTGTTCCAAACCAGTCTGGCCAACATAGACAGCGTGATGGTGGCGGGACAGTGGCGAAAGCGTCACGGGCAGTTGCTGGGGGGCGAGTTGGCACCCAATCTCGAGGCGTTGCGCGCGTCGGGACGCAAAATCACGCAGGCGCTGGGCTTGCATTAACCATTCAACAGGAGACAACCCATGAAGACTACCTCTTTCTCGACCCTCCGCCGCGCCTGCCTGGCCGCTGCCGTTGCGATCACCGCATGGCCCGCGTGGTCCCAGAATTTCCCCACCAAGCCGGTGCGCTTCATCGTGCCCTTCACGGCAGGCAGCGGCACTGACATCGTGGCACGCTCGGTGGCGGATGTGATGTCCAAGTCGCTGGGGCAACCCATCGTGATCGAAAACAAACCCGGCGCGGGGGGCACCATCGCTGCAGCCTTGGTGGCCAGGGCCGATCCGGATGGACACACGCTGCTCATCCCGTCGTCGGGCCATGCGCTCAATCCCGCCATCTATCCCAACCTGTCGTACGACACGCTGAAGGATCTCACCGGCATCACACCGCTGGCCTCACTGGCCAACGTGCTGGTGGTGTCGCCAGCCAAGGGCTGGAAGACCGTGAATGATTTGGTGACAGCAGCCAAGGCCAACCCCGGCAAGTTCAACTACGCCACGGCGGGTGTGGGGGGTGCCACCCACCTCAACGCCGAGAAGTTCAAGCTGCAAGCGGGTTTCGATGCGGTGCATGTGCCGTTCAAGGGCACCCCGGAAGCCATTTCTGACGTGATCGGTGGACGCAGCGACTGGTACTTCTCGCCGGTCTCTGGCGCGCTCCCACTGGTGCGCGAAGGCAAACTCACCGCACTGGCGGTGAGCACACCCCAACGCAGCCCCATCCTGCCGCAGGTGCCCACCACGGTTGAAGCCGGTGTGCCAGGCTCTGACTACATTTTCTGGGTTGGCATGATCGCTCCCGGCGGCACCCCGCCGGCGGTGATCAAGCGACTGAACGAGGAAGCCATCAAGGCGCTCAACAACCCGGAGGTCAAGGAACGCCTGGCCAAGCTGGGCGCCGAGCCAATGCCGATGACGCCCGAGGGCTTCAACGCGTTCATCCGCACCGAAATGGAGTCGGCGGCACGCATTGCGCAAGCGGCTGCCCTCAAGGCCAACTGACAGATCCCCATCATGCGCAGTCTCTTCGTGGGCGTGGGCAAGATGGGCTTGCCCATGGCGCGTCATCTGCAGCAGGCTGGTCACGACGTGTCCGTCACCGACCTGGAGGCTGCACGCTTGCAACTGGCCCGTGAAGCCCAACTGACCGTGTCAGACGATGCCGCGGCCGAGTTGGCTCGCGTGGACCGCGTGTACTCGTCGCTGCCGCATGACCCCGCTTTATTAGCCGTGGCCGACCAGGTGGCCCGTCACGCGCGCCAGGGGGCGATCTGGGTGGACACCAGCACCGTGTCCATGGCGGCTTCTGCAGAGGCTGCACAACGCTGCCAGGCCCGAGGCATCCGCTATTTGCGCGTCACCGTGTCAGGCAACAACCACATGGCCGAGTCGGCACAACTCACCGTGCTGGCCTCCGGCAAGCGAGCCGATTACGACGAGCTCCTGCCCGCCTTGCGCTGCTGGGGTCCTCACCAGTTCTATCTGGGCGAGGCCGAGCAGGCGCGGCTGATGAAGCTGGTCATCAACCTGATGATTGCGCAGACCTCGGCGATGCTGGCCGAAGCCATGACGCTGGGACGGCAAGGCGGCCTCGATTGGCAAACCCTCTGGCAGGTGGTGGGGTCGAGTGCGGTGGCCTCACCCATCATGAAGGCCAAGTCGCAGCAGCTCGGACGTGCGCTGGGCGAGCGTGATTTTTCGCCGACCTTCACGGTGCATCAGATGCTCAAGGACATTGGGCTGATCCTGCAAGCAGGGGCGGATCTGCACGTACCGCTTGCGCAAACCTGCCTAACCCAACAGTGGATGCAGTCGGCCATCGCGCACGGCGATGGCGAACTCGATTACGCGGCGATCATCCAGGTGGTGGAGCGCGCAGCGGGTCTGTCCGGCGAGCCCTGAACAGGCTTATTGCTCGGCAAACGCCCGCTCGATCACGAAGTCACCCGGACGCGTGGTGTTGCCTTCCTGAAAGCCGCGCTGTTCCAGCAGGCTCTTGAGGTCTTTCAACATCTGCGGGCTGCCGCAAATCATCACGCGGTCCTGTGCGGGGTCGAGGGTGGGCAGGCCCAGGTCCGCAAACAGCTGGCCGTTCTCCATCAGGTCGGTGATGCGTCCTGTGTGCTTGTAGGGCTCGCGCGTGACGGTGGGGTAGTACAGGAACTGGGAAGACACCATCTCGCCCAGCAGTTCATGCTGGGGCAGCTCCTGCGTGAGGTAGTCGTGGTATGCCAACTCGTTGACCTGACGCACACCATGCACCAGGATGACCTTTTCGAAGCGCTCATAGGTCTCGGGGTCGCGCAGCACACTCAGGAAGGGCGCCATGCCGGTGCCGGTTGAGAGCATGTAGAGGTTCTTGCCCGGCAGCAGGTAATCGATCAGCAGGGTGCCGGTGGGCTTTCGGCCCACGATGATGCTGTCGCCCACCTGGATATGCTGCAGGCGTGAGGTCAGCGGGCCATCGGTCACCTTGATGCTCAGGAACTCGAGGTGCTCCTCGTAGTTGGGGCTGACGATGCTGTAGGCGCGCAGCAGGGGCTTGTTGTTGACCGTCAGGCCGATCATGGTGAAGTGGCCGTTGGAGAAACGCAAGCCCATGTCGCGCGTGGTGGTGAAGCTAAAGAGCCGGTCGGTCCAGTGGTGAACGGACAGGACTGTTTCTTGGTGCAGAGCGCTCATGGTGGTTTTATGGCTGAATACGAGACTGTACAACAGGACATCCAACCTGCAGTCATATGCGATGCGGCGAACGGGCATATGCCGGGGTGGCCTTAGGCTGTCGGTGGGTCCGGCAGTAGCCCTCCTCTTGTGTCGACTGTCAGGTCTCTGCCCAGCCGTTAAACTGGGCGCCCTTTTCTAGCCGGGAGAGCCGTCATGTCATCAACCCCCCTCCACCAGCTACGCCGTCGCATGCTTGGCCTCAGCCTCGGGCTGTCTGCCCTGGTGTGTGGGCCCGCGGCATGGGCCCAAGGGGTGATCAAGATTGGTGAAATCAACAGCTACAAGGCACAGCCAGCGTTTCTCGAGCCCTACAAAAAGGGCATGGAGCTGGCGATCGAGGAGATCAACGCCGCCGGCGGTGTGAACGGACGCAAGCTGCAGCTGTTCATCCGTGACGACAATGCCACCCCCGGAGACGCGGTGCGCGCGGCGGAGGAGTTGATCGCCCGCGAGCAGGTCGACGTGCTGAGTGGCACCTTCCTCTCCCATGTGGGCCTGGCGGTGGCCGATCTGGCGCGCCAGCGCAAGATGTTCTTCCTGGCGGGTGAGCCGCTGACCGACAAGATCGTGTGGCAAAACGGCAACCGCTACACCTTCCGCTTGCGTGCTTCCACTTATATGCAAGTGAGCATGCTGGTGCCCGAGGCCGCCAAGCTGCGCAAAAAGCGTTGGGCCATCGTCTACCCCAACTACGAATACGGCCAATCCGCGGCCGCCACCTTCAAGCAATTGCTCAAAGCCGCGCAACCCGATGTGGAGTTTGTGGCCGAGCAAGCCCCGGCGCTGGGCAAGGTGGACGCGGGCGCCGTGGTGCAAGCCCTGGCCGATGCCAAACCCGATGCCATCTTCAACGTGCTGTTTGCCGCGGACCTGGCCAAGCTGGTGCGCGAGGGCAACACGCGGGGTCTCTTCCAGGGCCGCGAGGTGGTGAGCCTGTTGACGGGCGAGCCCGAGTACCTCGATCCGCTCAAGGACGAAACCCCCAACGGCTGGATCGTCACCGGCTACCCCTGGCACAGCATCAACACGCCCGAGCACAAGGCCTTTCTGGCGGCCTACCAGGGCCGTTTCAAGGACTACCCGCGCCTGGGCTCGGTCGTGGGCTACACCATGATCCATGCCCTGGCCGCTGGTATCCGCAAGGCGGGCAGCACCGAGACCGAGAAACTCATCACCGCCTTTCGCGGCCTCACCTTTGACAGCCCTTACGGCAAGCAGAGTTTTCGCGCCATTGACCACCAGTCCACCATGGGGGCGTTTGTGGGACGCACCCGCAATGAGCAGGGCAAGGGGGTGATGGTGGAGGCGCGGTACCAGGACGGTGCCGCATTTCAACCCAGCAACGACGACGTCCGCAAGCTGCGTGCTGCGGACTGAGCGCATCGGGTTGGACTGATCAAGGATGGATGCCTGGGGCTGGACAGTCCAACTGCTCAACGGCTGGGCCGGGGCCTCTTCGCTGTTTCTGGTGGCAGCCGGCTTGTCGCTGATCTTTGGTGTCACTCGCATCGTCAACTTCGCGCACGGCTCGTTTTTTCTGCTGGGCATTTATCTCGCGTACTCGCTGGTGGAGTTCATCAGCCGCCCGCTGGGTCAGGCCTGGGGCTACGCCTTGGCGGTACCGCTGGCGGCGCTTATCACCGGGGTGCTTGGGGCGGTGGTGGAGGTGCTGCTGCTGCGCCGTATCTACCGTGCGCCCGAACTCTTTCAACTGCTGGCCACCTTTGCGCTGGTGCTGGTGATTCAGGACGGCGTGCTCTGGGCTTGGGGGCCGGAGGATTTGCTGGGTCCGCGCGTACCCGGTCTGGCGGGCGCTGTGGAGATTGGCGGGCGCCGCTTTCCCAGCTATGACGTGCTGCTGATCGTCGTGGGTCCGGTGGTGCTGGGCAGCGTGTGGTGGTTGCTGCACCGCACCCGCTGGGGGCTGCTGGTGCGGGCCGCCACGCAGGAGCGTGAGATGGTGAGTGCCCT
>JACCDL010558200.1_pt1 | contig 13193 bp, 12 predicted proteins | sample 7441931 | NCBI WGS metagenome assembly JACCDL01 (sample SAMN15323437, study PRJNA562643) | freshwater metagenome | isolation source: river surface water | place: USA:Blue River Watershed | collected 2017-08-16 | reverse complement strand
TTTCTGCGAACTCAACAATTGGGTCAGGTCTGCCGAATGATGCAGGACTCAAATAAGTTTTGTTGTTAATGTTGTAGTGAAAGAATAATTCAATGAAAGGAATATCTTTATTGAATTTGTAGGGAACTAATCTGATTTGATGTTTTCCCGGTGTTGGCTTCCAAAGTGAATCTGATTTTTTGGAAGTGTTTTGTAACGAGTTGAATCTCGATAGGGCAAGTTTAATGTCCATTTTTTTTTACGTTTTAAAGTTAATAATTAAGTTTAATGTTTAAGGTTTTATCGCGATATCCTATATATCTAAATATAACCTTTTTGCATTTTGTTTCACAAATATAAGAGTTTTTTCGCAATTTTCCAAATTTATTTTGCCCACTTTCCTCTTTGTACTAATTGAGCAATAATACCATAAACTGATAAATCTTCGTAGGTATCTTGGATTGATTCTCCCACCTCATCTGGCTGTCCTAATACCACTAATTGCTTCAATCTTTGAACCTTATCATTGATTCTAAACCAAAGACCTGTAAGTGATAATTTTACATCCTCTTTACTTTGTAAAGCAGTTCCTACGGAAATATTGCCAGGTCCATAGTTTCTTTGCTTCTTACAAAATGTTTCATACATTTCTGCTTGGATTCGTTTGAATTCCTCCATCATTTCGGGATATACCCTTTCACAATGTTCTCTTGCTGTTTCTTCTGTCATATAACTTATTTTTTAATTCCCCATTTTTTATCTAAATAATCATAATAACGTTCTAATTTACGTCCGTTAAACATAAAGTACATTAGATTAATGTCAATCCAAAATTCGATTTTCTTTAGTAACTTTTTCATTTGATTTATTTAATTTTTGTTTAAGTTTCGTAATAAGTGCGCACATTTCATACTCCTCATATTCAATGAGAATTTTTAAATGTTCATCTAATAAATCCAAAAATTCAGTTTTGTTAACTGATAATGTGATAACTATCACATCTTTGACTATTACTTTGGCAAAATCAATTTTCTTCTTTCGAGAACGTGTACCATATTCTATGGCATTGACTATTGCTTTTGATAATTCCAATCGATGCTCTTCGAATAAATTAATTGGATTTGTAATATTAATTTCTATTGGTTTGTATGTATTTTTCACACTACAAATATAATAAAAATATTTTAATATTCCAAATTTTGGGAATTTTTCGAAGAAACTTTAATGTTACTAAAAACTTTTGTTGGTATTTTTTTATATCCGTAGTTGGATGTTGTTAATATACAATTTTTATATTCTTCCCAATCAAGCATATATGAGTTATCTAATATACCGCCTGTTTTGGATTTAACTACTTCATTAAGAGCATTAATTGTATAAATCGTATTTGATTGTTTTTTTCTATGAACTAAAATAGTTTTCCATTTAGAATCAATAGGAGCAGAACCTTTTTCGACATTGAATGTAATGTATAGTTCCGTATCTGCTATTTTACTTTCTAATACAAATATATTTGGGTTAACTAATTCATAGTGGTTTACTATGAAATCAATAGATTCATCCAATTCATTTCTATATGTAAACAAACATAAAAGTTGTGTATTCATTTTTAATATATTATTAAACCTTCAATAAATTTTTTGGAGGTGATGATTCGATGTGCGATGGGTTTTGGTTTGTAGGTGCGGCAGTAACACATCCTGTATCCGGGTCTTCTACTGCACTAAACCCAGGATTATGGTGTGGATTCATATAGCATGGTTTACTAACGCCATCAGCTATATCATCTACAACCCTTACAGCCACTCCATCTTTATTTACATATACTTCTTGATTAAAATTGGCATATCTTGTATATTTCATATCCTTATTATTCACAAAAGCTGTCATTTGCTGCATTATATGATGTAATCTAACGGCTCTTTCAAAGTTCTTACGATTAGCCCCTTTACATCTCGCAACATCCTTTAATGCTTTTCCTAATATGGCATCTGCTTTTTTTGTACCAACTTCAATTAACTTTTTAACTTCATCTGGAGTCATAATACCCGCTTTTACAGCCCAATTTTGAAATTCGGATAATTGTTTTTCCGAGTCTGTTATAGAACTTTCAGGTATATTTAGTTGTTGATTTTTATTTTTAGGATATGCCAATCCATAAATAGATTGTATATTTAATAAGTTTTTTTGAGTTTCTTTGTTTTGGTATACTGTTTGTAATATTTTATTATAATTGGCAGAACCCCCACCACCTTTATACTTAACACTCAATCCACCAACATATGTTACACTAACTGCATAGAATTGTAAATTTTCTGCAATAGCTTGTTCTAAACTTTGACCCTTTTTAGGTCTAACACTAAATTCATCCGGTAATACAATAATATCAGCAGTTTGAAAATTTTCAGAAGCTGGGAAATAAACCTGCTTACCTTCTGCTAAAAATTGTAATCCTGCTTTCATCTCCGCATAATCTGCAACGGCATCCGCAAAATCAGGTGAATTAGCCATATTCATCAATAAATTATCTAATTCCTTTTTATATTCTTCTCTAACTTTAGGATTACTTTGTAAATCAAATTTTGAATTTAATTCTTTTAATTTATTCAAAGAATCAAATACTTTTTTATTTTCAGGCTTATTTACTAAATCACCTTTACCATATAGTTTGGAATAGTTTTCTAATTCTGTTTGGAATCTTTTCATACTACCCTCTATAATATTACTTATAGTTTCTTTTCTACCTTTTGGAGTTGTAACATCTCCAAAATTAGTCATTGGGATTTTTCCACCAGACTTTTCAGCCGCATCAAGCATATCATCTAATCTTTGATTATATGCTTCTGTTTGTAAAACCATATCTTTCGCCTCCAATTCTGCTTCTTTTTGAGAACGGCCGGAAGATGTGAGTGCTTTTACTAAAGATGCTTCGTTTGGTACTGTTTTATAAGTTAATTCAACGCCAGCTATTTTTACGCCATTTTTTGTTCTAGTAATATCAACTACAACTTCAGGCTCTTGTGGATTAACAGCTTCTGCCATTTTCTTTGGAGTAAATACTTTTTTTCCAATTGCTCCCTCGGATGATTTACCTACATTTAATTTATTAGCTAACGCAAATTTTCTAACCGCATCGGACATTTCTGGATTACCAGTTGCAATTTCTATACTATCATATCCCTGTTGTGGATGTCTACCAAGTAGTTTTTTAGAAAAATACATTTTAGTTGTTCCACTTTCGTTGTTAGTAACCAATTTACCAACAGAATTAAATGCTTTAATTTCTTCTGCTGATAGTTTCTGTCCATCAAATATTTTATTAATAACAGATTGAACTACTTTAGATTTAATCGCAACAGGTTTCCCACCTGGTTCAGATAATAAATTTATATTACCTTTTTCATCAGTTAAATTTTGTAAAACTTTTAAAGCCCCTTCTTTCTTTTTTTGTATAAATGCATATTTCTTTTCATCTCCACCTTTAGTCTTTGTTGTTGAAAATAATACATTTTTAAAATCACCGCTTCCACCCATATCTGCATCTGCCGATTTAAATGTTGGTTCTTCTTCCGGCGCAGATGATTTTGATGTTACATCATCATCATTGTTTGATGGGAAAACGGGGGCACCTGCATCTTTACCAAATATATTTTGTTTAGGCTTTTTTGCTTTAGGTTGTTTTACCTTTTCTATATCGCCATATTGGCCTTTATTTGCATCTAAAAATGCTTCAAAATCATCCATTGCGGCATTATGTGCACTATTGGATGGGTCATTATAATTTATAGCAGTAGTAAAAGAAACATCGTTTCCTTTATCATTTTTATATGTTTTGCCTTTAAAAAATTCAGCAGCTGCTTCCAACCCACTATCTCCTTTTGCTTTTTCTTTTAAGAAATTAATAGCTTGAGAATTGTATATACGCATTTCTTCTAAAACAACAACAAGTTCGTTTAGATGAGCTTCATTAGTTAAATCTACGATTCCCTCTGGAATTCTGTAACTTAATTCCAATAATATTTCTTCGAAATTTGGAGTCATTTATTTTGTATATTTTTTTGGTAGAATTGATGATAGTTTAGTTGATTCCTTCATATCATCATCATCCATTTCCAACTCTTTTTTATACTTTTTAGCAACATCTACCATAAATTTCATAGCGGCATCACCGGTTACGAAAGTTTTATCAACTTTATTTCCAATGTTTGATGGGTCATTACCATAAGTAGGTAATAATGAAACTCTGAATTCATCAGGTCTATTATAATCAGAATTACCTCCAAAATACAATGTGTATGTTGGTGACATTCCCTTACTAGCATTATACATGATAGCATCAGTATTTTCATCGGTATCAACATACCCCGTTAATCCTGCTTCCGAGTTTACTACTTTTTCTAATGTTTCAGCGTGCGTATAATCTAATTCAGATGCTTTTTTTGGAAGTTGTGCTTTAGGTTCAGCAGCTTTAATAGCATCTTTAGGTAAAGCATTTTTAATTAAATCCTGAAGGTCTAAATATGCAGTATCAACTTCATCTCTATCTGCATCACCCCTTTTATAATCAGATTCTAAATACTTTAATGCACCAATCTCATCTTCGATATAGTTTGCATATTTTGCATCTAATTTATCTTTATTTGCTTTAAAAAATTTATTAAAATCTTTATATGAGGTTAGCGATTCTACATCGATTGTTGATTCTTTTGAGGCTGAGGCTGTTTTATCAGATTTAGCAGATGCTCCACCTGTTTTACCAAATACAGACCCACCACTATCTTTACCAAATACCGAACTTCCTTTTACGGGTTCAGAATTTTTAGCTGCTTGGCCGGCTGTTGTTGGTTTACCATCAATAGTTACTTTAGTATCAGGTCTTAATTTGTGCTTTTTATTATAATCATCAAATGCATCTTGATTTCTAAAATCAATTTCCTTTAATGGGATTAGGTTTACTAATTTCATATTTCGCTTGTTTATTTGTATATAATTATATGATATAAATATAAAGTTTTAATTAATAACTTCTAAATTGTTGTAATTACTTCCCTCATAAATTCGGACAGGAAACCCACCATTTTCCATCACACTCTTAACCGAATCGATAATCTCATCCTTCTCAATTGGATGTAAATCAATTAAAAACGCATCATAGGTATATAAAATCGGTTTACTCATCTTTCCTTCAAAGCAATTAAAGATATCACTCATCTTCATATAATTCACTTCAGTTTCCAACGCTTGTAACAAATAGTTGAATACCTTTTGTTCATTCGCCCCTTCGATTCTACTAAAATGGATTTCCCTCTTATAGAGAGGAGTCGTTAAACGGCCCGAAATTACGAACTTTTGGTAAACCGATTGAATGTATTCCTCTACCTTTTTAAAGAACGGAATACTTCTCGCCGCATCATCCAATCCTCCATATAGATATTTGAATGTAATCGCTTTCGAAGTTTCATAATCACATCCATAAATATCGGCAAAGTATTGGTGTGCCGAAATATCCGTTGGTAACTTAAACCCAATCATCCCCCCTATCAATCGTAAATGATATGATTCGTAATCGAATTGAAGAAGAGTTCCATTTGGATTTCTACTAACGAATGATTCTCTACTTCCATCCGCTTTTGGTAGAGCCGAATAGTTTACTCCTAAATGCCTGTTAGATGGTCTACCCGTTATTGTGTATGGATTATATTGTGTATATACCATACCTCTCTTTAGGTATGCTGCATCAAATTTAAAGTTATCAATAAATTTTTCCTCTTCGACTTTTACCCCAGCCCCTTCCAGCCTTCCCAAATTCCTAATTGCTGATGAATAATTGCAATCCCAACCATTTATATTTGTAATCGTTGGTATTGTCTTTAGAACCTCATACCACTTCATCAATGGAACACAATCATTCAGTTCTTTAAAATCTCTTCTATACCCTTTATAAACCGATTCTACGAACTCTTCAAAAATGAATGGTTTCCCATAGGATTCAAAGTAAACCCACTCATAATCGAGTCCTAATTTGCTTATATACCTACTACCCAATACTTTGGTAGTATCCGATATAAGAATGTTCCAATCAAATTTTTCTATCTTATTAGCATCTATATGGTTGATGTTAATAATCCCATCATTTCCGTTTTCCTCTTTGTAATACAAAAATGAAATTCTGCTCATAAGAGGATGTGCTCTATGAGAACTCCAAACAGGAATTAGCAAATCGATTTTTGGATTCGATTTGACAAAAAAATGTAGGGTAGATTTAGTTTCTATTAAATTCATACCCTACAAATATACGAAAAAAATTCCTTATTTCAAAATTATTCTCCCCAATGTTTCTTACGAAGTTCGTACATATCAATTGGTTCTCTCTTCATATGTGAGCCCTGATTAAAATGTGCACCCTTCTTCAAATAACCTCCTAAAAAGTTTCTACGGAATCTATTAGAGTTATTTGTTTCAGAACCATGTACAGTGTGAGAGTGCAATAACACTACTTCACCTTTACGAAGATTCCCTTGTACTTTCTTAAAATCGTGTCCTTCTGGCATTACGCAAGGTTTACCTCTCTCATTTCTCCAAAAAGATGGATTCGTTTTAGTTCTTTCCTCATCTACCTCAATTGGTAAAACAGGCAATCTATGTGAACCTTCATAATTCCATACTGCTCCGTTTGATTCATCGTGATTATCTAATGCCAATGCAGTATTGATAATTTCGTTGTGTCCACAACCTGTGTAGAATGCGTTTTGATGCATATCTCTACCCAATTGCCCAGGTGGTTTAAAGTATGCCCAAGTCTGCATACCTACAATATCACCTTCCATAAGAAATTGCATAGCTTCAATTAACTTTGGATGTGCAAATAATTTTTCTAATTTTGGTGAAATTTTGTGTGGATATGCGAACGGGTCCCACTCTCCCCATTGTTCACCACCTTCTTTGGTAGTTTTAGAGCGTTCTTGTCTCAATCGCTCCATTTCTTCGTTGATTTCATCACACTCTTCTTCAGTTAAGAGTTGAAATACTGTCCATCCTCTATACCTCCAATCGAAGGTCATTTGTTGGATTTCAAGGTCTGTAAGATGTTTGAAATTAGCCATAACTTTAGTTTATTTTATATATCTATATATATAGAATTTTTAGTTAAAAAGATAAAAAGTCTGAATGATTTTTATCATTTATGAAACTGAAGTAGGTTTGGTAAGTATAGCCCTATATTCTTTATTTTTGCTGATGCGATTACTATGGATGCACTATTGGATGCTCTAACTCCTATATCAGTTAATCTATTATTCGGTCCATAAACTGCATTTATTGGGCCTGAAATTCTCCACTTCATAGTAGCCACTACCCAATAAGGATTTTCCATTAACTCCATATATACGTTTTCATCTAACTCAAAAACAAATCCATTTATATCATTTGCCCTTTGAGTAAAATATCTATCAATACTACCAAAATCATAATCGTTTGCCGTTGGTGTAGGCATATACGTGTTTGGGGTTTGTAATGAAAATATTTCCTTATCTTTAATTAAATCTTTATACATATTATACTCGTTTAAGCGGTTGGGTAAGCTTTTTCAACATCAATTCTGTAGCCAGCTTCTATTGTTGTTTTCCAACCATTTTCATCTATACCCTGCTTTACATTTGTAATTTGAAAATATCCGTTTCTATTATACATTTCAGGAATACCATCTATTTGAAAATATTCACCACAACTAAATCCAGATATACCATCTATTGCTAATGTTATATCCAAATAGGTTAATGCGGAGCCTGTTTTTTCTTTATTTATATTTGCTTGAATAGCTCCTTTATCTAAAAAGATATAAGTTTTTACTACCGACTTATTATTAATCGTTGATTTAAATTTAACAGATTTAGCTTTTATTAACTCTGCCAAATCTGTTGGCTTTTTATCAGTATCGGTGGCAGGAGGTGTATTAGTCGTTAGACCAGTTTCTTTTTTCTTATCTCTAGCAACAGATGCAGCTGCTATTACAATTCGTTTTTCAACTTCGTTTATTGAAAAATAATTATCTGAATTTTTTGCGTAAGATAAATCAAATAATTTATAGTTTTCATTTGCAAGTTGTGCACTAACCGAGCTCTCAAAACCATCCCCATCCATTATACTATTCAAATTTAATTGAGATTGATACATAGCTTGTGCTTGAGCCAACGTACTTAATTCCATAGAAAAACTGAACTCTTTTAAAATAGAATTAGTTCCTATCTTAAATCTATATGATTCTTTTACTTCATTTGATGGAGGATTTAATGCTACCAAATTATAATCAATAATTGATAAACTTTTTAAAGATTGAGTTGCATCGTCTGTTTGTGACATTAATTCCAATTTACATAAACCAAATGTATTTTGATTTACAATACCCAAAACATTATTTATGAATTCAGCTTGAGTATATGATTGGTTATATGCATTTAGTACAGCGTCATAACTTAAAAATATATTTAATAAATTACCATAATCTAAACTTTTATTCAATTCGTATTTTTTACCAAAAGAATCATATATTTCTTTTGTTGATAAATTGAATAATTTATTATTAACATCACATTTATTCAATGAACCACTAACATCTAATAACAATTCATTTTCTTTTCCTTTTTCCGGATTTCGTTTAAACGCCGGTATTGAGTTTGGTATAATTAAATCTTCAGATGTTGAACACATAAATTTATGCGAATTCATCGGAATTATCGGCTTTGTTTTTGCAGCATCTTCGTAATAATATACTAATTTATCCGAATTGTAATTAAAAACTTGCGATAGTTTCATTAATTCTAAAACAAATTTAAATGAAATATATTGCTTAAAAGAAACTGTCTTATCTTTTTCTTGTGAGTTTAACATACCCCAATTAAAAAATTCCGATTTCCATTTATCTTCTAAAGTTTTTTGTTCTTTTGAATCTTTTGATTTTAAAGTTAAAATATTAGGTAAGTTAAAATCAGCATATATTTTATTTACCCAAGTTTGAAATGGAGTTGCTTTATTATCTTGTAACGCTTGTGCCGATTTGCCAGTATCTTGCTTCATTGGCATCCACAATTGTAATTCATTTCCTGCTGATATTTCAAAATCTACATCATATGTACCATCTTCGGTAGGAGAGTATGTAAAATCGGTAACTTTACCAACCATATAATCAAAATTATATTCGGTATCTTTTAACGTTTGTAAATAATTTATTTTAGATTGTTTATAATCTGAAAAGTGCGCAACCACTTCATTGATGTATTCTTCGTGTGATTTTTTAGATATTAATTTAGTATCTATGTTTGTTTTTGCAAAAATATCCGTATTCCAACCATATTCTAAAACAACAGCCATAGATGGTCTTAAAAAGAAAAGCTCAAACATTTCTAATTGTTTTAAGCTAAAAATTTTTAATTTAATTCTTGCTGATTTTAAAGTATTGTTACCACCATCTGTATCAATTTCTAACGATTGAATAATTGGTGTTGATATTTTTCTACCCGATTCTCCCTCTACTTTAATAACTTTTCCATCTAAATCATAACCTAATTTAGTTTCAGATGTATGATACATCATATTTAAAGCAGAGTGATTTGTTATCACACATCCTTTATATGCGTTACTACCATATTGACCGGTTTTTATAGCATTTAAAATGTTTTCGCTTTGGTTTGTTACGATAGCACCGGAAGATACAATTATAAATGGAGAAAGTTTATGAACATCAAATCCATTATTTTCTCTATTTTCTAATTTTTTTTTAATTTCGGGCTTTACTGGAGCTATAAATGGAAACGGCATTTACTTATTTATTTATCTTTTCTAAATCATTCAAAATTTGAGATAAATTTGATGGAATTCTTAATTGTATGCCTTCTCCTACATAAAGAGATGCTTTATTTAAATTGTTAGCAACAGCTATAACCCACCACAAATTTTTATCTCCATAATATTTGTTAGCTAATAAATCCAATCTATCCGTTGATTCGGATATTATATAAAAATCATTATCAGTCGGTTTAATTTTTGGATATATTAAACTTCCCAAATATCTTTTTTTGGTATCTTTTTCTGTTTGTACAGTTGAATATGTATATCTACTCGCCATTGATTATGAATTAGGAATTAATCCAATTTTCTTTAATGCTTCAATTATTTTTTTATCTTTTGATTCTAACTGCCCATCAAAATCATATCTATACGTTTTAGTGTTACCACTACCTGATAATATTCTATGGTTTTCTATAATTTTAATGCCGATGGATACATCAACTATCGATGGATACATAAAATTATTATCTTTATTATCGGTATCAAAATCGTTATACACCCCATCGCTTCCGGCTTTCGGCCAAGTAGTCATATCATCTATTTCAAATGATAAACTTTCTATATAACCAGCCACATCTTTATACAAAGAACCTATACTAAATTTTACAATATTTGGTGCAATTGCATATTGTGAACTAGTTCCAAATTTAGATGTAACAACATTTGAATCTGGAAAAGCTAATGATTTTAAATAATTTAATTTTGTAATCATTATACTTTTTTGTTCATTTGTTAAGTAATATAATTTAAGATTAAACCTTACACTTCTTTCTACTCCTAAATATCTATTAACTTTAAATGGAGAACCTATATGTCTGAAATTTGTCCATTCCGGAGCTACATCTTCGGAAATACCTGTAACTGCTCCCATAAATGGAACTTTATCACCTACATTTCCCGCATCATCTATTATTTTAGCGAATGTAACAACAACGTGTCCATTTTTTTCTGCGCTTTGTAATTCATCTTCTGTAATTTTTGTTTTTAAAATTAACTCACTTGATGCCCTATCCCAACTAAATCCATTACTACCCAAAGTACCCGGCTCTCTTTTTACAAGCTGTCCATTTTTATCTCTATAATGTGTAGAAAAGAATTTATCTTCTATTAATACAGTCGGTTTGCCCGTACTATCTTTGGGACCAAATTTTGGACCAAATACAGCATCCGTATTTTTTTTCTTTAGATTATTAGATAATTCTCGCAATCCACCTTTTGTAATTCCTCTTATTGCTAGATTGGCAGCCATTCCAGCAACATTGGATGCTCCTTGATTAAAGGATGCTATTAGTGATGCGGGTGCCGGATTCTTTTTTATAAAATATGCAGTATCTGGCTCTATTGCCCTTCTTAATCTATCTTGTGTTCTAAATAGAGATATTGGTTTAGAAAAGGGAGTATTATTTTTGAATATAGTATCGGATGGTCTATTAGCCGAACCACCCAAAGCACCACCTATTTGGTTACCAATTAAATCAGCAATAGCATCTGGAGAAGATGCAAGTAAAGCAGCTCCTCTCGGTGGGTTTAACAAACCTCTACTTTCGATAATAGCACTTCCAACTTTACCGTAAAGGTCTTTCTTTTGTGATTTAAAAAGGTCTAAAAGTGTTGCCATTTATAGTTTGTATTTACTATAAATATCTTTATTTAAATTTATAGGAATTATTAAGCTCTAACTAATGAGTAGTTTGCTTGAGATTGTGCTAATAGAGTTTGATTAACTTTTTTACCATCTAATGATATAACTCTTTCTCCTTTAGTATTTTCTACTAACTCTTGAAGTAATACGGCATTAGCTGCTAATAGGGATACCATTCTATTTTGAGCATCCCCTGTAAATTGCAATTCTTTTTGCATTTTAGTTTGCGCTTCTGAAGTTTTTTGTGTGGCGGCTGTTTGTGCTTGAGTCGCTTCCACTACTGGCTTTTGAGCTTCTGCAGTCGCTTTAGTTTGAGCTGCTGTTGTTACTGATTGATTTTGATTTAATGCTTTAGCAAGGTCACCACTAAAATCTTTTTCCGCCATCTTACCCAATCCTATCCAAGAACCTAACTCTGATTCTGCTAATCCGTTCCACATTTTTGCGAAACCATTGTAAATTGTTTCAAAAAGCGAAACCATTGGAGATAGTACTCCATACATCATATCAAAAAATCCTTGCTTTACTGTTTGCCACGCTCCTGCAAAATCTCCACTTAACAATTGTCCAAATGCAGCAACAATATCAAATAAAAATCCAAATACTGAAAGTAATGCGTTAAATGGTTGCATTAATGTAGTACCTACATATTCGGCTATTGTTGAAAATATACTACCCAATCCTTCTTCAAATCCAATTGATTTTAAAAAATTATTTACATTTTCAATTACAGGTTTAAACGCATCACCTATGGCAGAAAATTTCTCACCAACACTATCCCACAATTTGCCAAAGTTTTCAGCTACACCTGGTGCGTAATCATTTATCCATCCACCCAACGTATCTCCCAAAAATCCACCAACCATCATACCCAATGGTCCACCAAATGCCGCACCTAATGCTGCTCCACCTGCTGCTAATCCACCTTGTATAAGAGCAGCACCGGCTGCTTCACCTGTTGAACCACCTTCTTCTTTTTTCTCCATAAAAGCCATTCCACCGGAAAGTAATCCACCTACTGCGCTACCACCTACTTTCATAGTTTTACTCATTGGGCCTGTTAAGGATTTCATAATTCCACCTCCGCCACCGGCTCCACCGCCGCCTTTAAAGAATTTAGCAATATCTGGTAAAAAATTACCAAGCAGTCCTCCTAGCGATGCGGCTATTGCTCCTCCTATATTTTCGGTAAACATTCTATTTAATTCCAACTTCTTTGTTGCTTCCAAATAATCCAAATATGCCTGTGAATTTAGCCATTGATTTTCTTTCATTGTTTGTAAAGCAGCATCAGCGACAGCTCTTTGTCCAGCTATCATCGCTTGTTGTGTATTCAATGCAGATTCTGCACTTTGTTTTAATGTTAAGAACGCATCATTCGATGCTTTGGCACTTTTTGCTTCTAATGAACCTACTGCACCAACACCTTCTTGATAACCAGGTGTTCCGATTTTTTCCAAAGAAGCCAAATCCATTCCACCTAAAGCGGATTGTAATTGTTGTTTTTGGAACATATTCATATCGGATGGTTTTAATCCTTGTGCTTGTAATGCTTTTAATGCACCTTCTTGGTCACCCGACATAAACTTCGCTCTTACTTCAGATAAGTTTACATTCTTACCAAGCATTGCTGATAAACTCATTTCTGCTTTGATACTATCTTTATAGTTCAATACCATACTTTGACCAGCTTTAGCTACTTCAGAAAAACTAACACCCAATGATTTTG
>JACCDL010163172.1_pt1 | contig 13196 bp, 14 predicted proteins | sample 7441931 | NCBI WGS metagenome assembly JACCDL01 (sample SAMN15323437, study PRJNA562643) | freshwater metagenome | isolation source: river surface water | place: USA:Blue River Watershed | collected 2017-08-16 | reverse complement strand
GTGTAGCTGATCAGGCGGCGACCATCGAATTCGAGTCCACCGCTGTCGGTGGGAAGAACCAAACGACGGGGATCATCTCCCCAATACCATTGCGCCATGCCCATGACCATCAGGGCAAAGCCCAGCGTGGCCATGGCACGCACAATGCGGTCTTGGTGGGTCAAGCTGGGCGCGATGAAGCGCCCATAACCCCAAGACAAAAACGTGGCCACGAAAACACCTGCCACCCACCCCATCCAATCGGCATATTCCAAGTCGATGATTTGCCAGCACACCATGGCAGCCAAACCGCCAAGTGCACCGTAAGCAAAGTTCACCACACCGCTGGCCCGGTAGAGCACCACCAAGCCAACGCCTGAGAGGGCATACACCGCGCCGACACTGATGCCGACCACGAGAAAGGGGAGCAGGGTTTCCATGTTGCAGTCTTTATGAAGTGGTCAGGCCTTACTTGGCTACGCCTGTTTTGGCTTCATAAGCCAGGACATCGGCCAAGTCAGCGTCTTTGGCTTGGAAGCAGTTGGGGGTTTGCAACTTGAAGCTGCCACCGGTCAACAAAGCCACGCGACCGTTGTGGTTGGCTTGGTGACGCTCACCTTCGCCAAAATACCAAGGGGCGCACAACATGTCGGTTTTCACGTTCTTGATGCCGCGTGCAGCGTTCAAGAAAGCTTTGCGGTCGATATCACCCTTGATGCCCAACATGGCGTTGGTGGCCACTTGTGCAGACAAATAGCCGGCTTGTGAGAAAGAGTCGATGGGGTCTTTCTTGTTGCCGTACTTGGCCATCACTGCCAACCAGTTTTTGGTGTCAGCACCGTCTTTGTCCAAAGGCTCGAGTTCCATGTGGATGTACAACTTGCCGTCCCAGTACTTGCCAGCCGCTTTGGGCATTTCGGTGTGGTAGGCCGATGTGGGCAGACCCCACTTGATGGATTTACCCATGTCTTGCTGTTCAGCAGCAGTCAGGATGGGCAACATCATGCCGCGGGGCATGCCCAACACGATGCCGTCTGGTTTGGAGGCTTGAGCTTGCAACACGATGGCGTTGCCGTCGAGTTGACCTGGATCGAAGATCACTTGCTTGACGTTCACGCCATTGGCTTTGCCCCAGCTTTCAACCCCGCCGCACACCCAGTCACCAAAACCGGGGATGCCGGGGGCGATACAGGTGATGTTTTTCAGCTTGAAAGTGTCAGCGATGTACATGGCAGCGCTGATGGTGGATTGACGAGGACCTTGGTTGAAAGGTGCATAGTTTTTGCCATAAAAGCATGCACGTGGCACACCCACACCTGCAATAACCGCCACACCTTCTTGTTCATAGAGTTTGTTGTTGGCACCGCACTCTACGAAGGATGTCGAGCCGACCATGCCAACCACTTTGGTGTCTTTCACCAACTTGGAAGCAGCTTGAGCCGCCACTTCAGGGTTCCAGGTGTCGTCTTGCACCGTGTAGTTCACGGGGCGGCCATTGATGCCACCGTTGGCATTGACACACTTGAAATAGGCTTCAGCTGCGCGTGCAGCAGAAGAGAAGTCTTCAGGGCCTGTTTTACCCACGATGGCGCCAATTTGAATGGGTTCGCCAGAAGCTTTTTTGCCGTTGCCCATGCCACAACGGTCTTGGGCTTGTGCACTGACGCTGAAGCTTGCAGCAGCAACCAGGCCCAATGCAAGAATGATTTTTTGTTTCATGTGAACGAGTCTCCTGTGTGTTTTTAAGAGCCCAACTGCTTGCAGTGACACGCTGATCTGGGCCAGTGATCCGCGTGAGAAATGGGTGTCGACGCTTCAGGCTTGTTGCACGTCACCATTCCATTCTTTGAAGTTCGTCTCATCCTCTGAACCTGGGAACAAGCCCACATCGGCGTCCAGCAGATGGGGAATGGGGTTCCAAGATTGCGTGTTCCAGTGGGACTGGGCGCGGTGTTTTTCAGGCTCGAGGTTGAAAATGTGTTGGCAGTGCAAACTGCAGAAATAGCGGCCCTGGTGGCTTTTGGCTTGGGCTTGTGCCTCACTGCGGTTGGTGCCGATCACTGGGAGTTGGCAAGTGCCGCACAGCACCGGTGCTGTTTCTGCGCCAGGGCGTTGTCCATGGGCGATTTGATGGGCCAAGCCTTGTAAATGCGGCCGGTACAAAATGTCGAACGTGCCGGGGTACTGGTGGCTGAGCCAATCGAGTTCATCGGGATGCGGTGCCCAGACATGCAAAGGCAAACTGCCGCTGTATCGGCACAGACGCAGCCATGTTTGATGGCTGACGTGGGTTTGTTGCTCACAAGCTTGTGACCAGCTGGCGGGGAGTTTCAAGCCCAACGGCGCCCAGGTTGTGAACACCTGCTCCAGAGGTTTTTGCACATAGGTGGTCCAGCTGTGCAGCCAGCTCTGGGTGCGGGTGGGCAGCATGTAGTCTTGCATGATGGCGACCACACTCGTCAGTCGCACACTGCGCCACAACCATTTGTCGATCCAAGCTTGCACCACGGGCAAGTTGGCCGCGTCTTGGCGAACCAAAAATTCAACCAAGCTCAAGCCAGACACTTGGTGGCGCACCTTGTCGGTTTGTGCTGAAAAACCAGCAGTGGCTGTCGACATGTCGCCGTTGTCGGCCGCTGCCGACATGAACGGCACGTGCAGCACAGGGCTGATGATTTGGTTGTAGCCCATGGCCATGGCCACCAAGAACTCGCAGGGGCCTGCGCTCATCAGGTCGTCGGCATAGGACTTGGCGACCGCCAAGAACCAGTGCTGATCGAACCAGGCTGGGAAGCTGTGCATGCCATTGAAGTACTTGTTGAAATGCGACAAGGCATGGGTTTCGATTTGCTGGTGGCGCAAATGGTCCAAGGCCATCATCATGGTGGGCGTTTGCACATGGGCTTGTCCCAGCTGGCGAGACACCCGGGCATAAGCGCGGTGGGCGCTGTACTCAATAGGGGTGAACGCTTGCAACAACAGTTTGATGGCATTGACATAGCGGGCATCGGACACACCCAACTGGCCGTTGTTTTGTGCGAATGCGTCGGTGATGGCGTACAGGCGTTTGTCTTTTTCGCCTTGCATGCGCCAATAGGCTTCGACTGTTTGCTGCAGCGGTGCTTGCCATGCCGCCCAGTTGTGCACTTGAATGCCTTCGCTGAGCGCCGCAGGGAAAACGTCCTGTGATGACTGGTGGCTGAGGGGCCAGCTCAGATCAGTGGTCATGGCGCTCATGCGTTGAGCGTGGCTCATGGTGGGGTGGGTGACCGTGTTGTCCATGGGAATGGCCAATCAGCTCAGTGGTTCCAGCTCAGGGTGAACTGGTCATCGTCTTCGTCGATATAGCCCGACAAGGTGATCAAGTTGACTTGCATTTGCTGCAAGTCATAGCGTTGACCAAGTTGCTCCTCGATGGTTTCGCGCTTGATCACCAAAGAGTTGGGCGCGTCAATCTTGACCAGGCCAGGTGAGTACACCGCAGTGGCTTGGGGGTTGTCAGCCAGGATGGCATCCACCACAGGGCGGGACTCTTCGTTGGCTTGAAAGGCGATGAATACATTGGACATGTGTGTTCCTTGGCTGTTCGGTGTTCAGGTGGTCAAACCCAGTTTTTTGCAACGTGCTTGGAATTGGGTGAACACGTCATCCAAGGTGGAAGCGCCTTTGTCGTCCAATGCCATGTGGGCGATGGGCACCAAGGCGTCACGCACACGTTGTGACCATTGCTGCACCCAACCGCTGATGAGGGTGTTGTTGGCAGCTGATTCAGCGGCACCCGTTTTCACCACGGCGTCCACCCAGCGGTTGGATTCTTCGTGCCACTCGATCATGAAAGCGCTCAACATGGATACGGCCGTGCCCCCATTGAGCGCCACGTGGTCGTCGATGAAATGGCCGAACACCAAGGGGTAGAGCAAACCGTCGATGGCGAGGTTTTGCGCCACGAACACCTCGAACGGATCGCGCAGCACAAAGCTGTCTTCCACCAAATGACGCAAGGCTTGCCATTGCGGTGCATTCAGCCAAGCGTCCTTGCCAGCATCCAACACAGCGGGTTCATCCAAGGCCAGACCCAGGCGCGTGATGTACTGGGCCACACCCAATTCGTCCATGGCGTGCAAGCTGGCCGGTGCGGTGAAGGCCGTGCCGTAGCCGTAGGCAGCGATCATGCAGTTGTTCATGTTGCCGCCCCAGGCCACGTGGCGCAGAGGGATCAGCACCTGACAGACTTTGTCGCGCAGGCTGTCGGGCATTTTGTTGATCAAGTCGCGTGACTCGACAAATTGGTAGCTCGATTCCATCGCGTCTTGCTGACGTGCACGCGTGATGGTCCAGTTACCGTAGTAATACTGGCGTGGATCTTTCAAGACATACCAGTCGGCCAAGACCACGGCCGAGCGCTTTTTGTCGAAAAGCTCAAACTCGGGGTCCCAAGTGGGGCGGTAGTGAAAGTTGCTGGTGGCCTGTACGCCAAAGGTGGCTTCTTGATAGCGCGTGGCGGGTTTGTCGTCCCCCACATAACGGGCCACATGTGAAAAGGTGTTGCGCAGTGGTTGAATTTCACGCGCTTGCAAGTCGACGGTCATGGGTTCTCCCTTTTTGCGAGGTCATCGAGCGAGTCAGCCCGCTCTTCTTCTGGCGCCAGGAATTCCACCTGGTGTTTTTTACAGAATTCATCAAATTGGTCACGCTGCAAGGTCAACTCGGCGCTCAAATCGGGCCACCCGATGGCGAACTCGAAGTGCACGAATTCGCTGCCCTCTGGACTGGTGACTCGGACAAATTTGCGGTGCAGCACCGGCTGTTCGCTGGCCTGCTGGTTTGACGTGGTGGTTGACTGTGTGCTCATGACAAGCTCCGACTTGGTGACACGGTCTATCAGCACAGATTGAGCCAGTTATTCAAAACAGCCTGTTTTTTATCGATAAAACAGGGTTTTCACCGATAAATGCCCTTCAAAATGAACAGCTTTCGACGAAAAAATCGGGATTCCTTGTTTTGTCTAGGAAAACTAGGGTTTCAGAAGTTATTTTTTGATGAAATCATGCATTTTGGGGTTCATCATTTGGTGAAATTGCGGTTTATTCGGGCTTACCCTTGTAAACAAAATCAGGCTGTATCTCGATAATTTCAAAATGAGCACGCCTTTACCGCCATTGCCTTCCGATGCGGATTTGCGCCGTTTGGTGCAGTTTTCCAGCAACGATGGACGCATTTGGTTGGCGGGTCAACGCATGCTGTTGTTGCATGCGGCGGCGCTGGGGTCCTTGCGCCGAGAGTTGATGGAGAACATCGGACACGAGAAAACCCGACGCTTGCTGATGCGCACCGGTTACTCTGCTGGTGAAAGTGACGCAGCCCTGGCGCGCAAGGTGCGCAGCGACGCTCCGATGTTCAGCATGTTCTCCGTGGGGCCCCAGTTGCACATGCTGGAAGGTGCTGTGCAAGTGACGCCCTTGGAATTTGAAGCGGACATGTCGAGAAACCTGTTCAAAGGTTATTTCCGTTGGGATCACTCTTGGGAAGTCGAAACCCATGTGCGCGACTTTGGCCCGCAAAGCCAACCCGCTTGTTGGATGTTGTTGGGCTATGCCACCGGCTACACCAGTGCTTTTTTTGGACGGCGCATTCTGTTCAAGGAAACCCAATGCGAGGCTTGTGGCCATTCACACTGCCTGATCGAAGGTCGATTCCGTGAGGAATGGCCTGATGGCGAGGAGATGGAGGCGGATTACAGGCCCGACTCGATGTTGATCGAGCTGCAAAACCTGCAAAAGCAAGTCGAGGTGATGCGCGAAAACCAACCCCCGGTGGACGACATAGGTCCTTTGTTGGGGCGCTCCAAAAGTTTTGTGTCGGCGGTCGATTTGTTGCGCAAGGCCGCAGGTACCCAGGTCACGGTGTTGCTCACCGGCGAAACGGGCGTTGGCAAAGAGCGTTTTGCACGCGCTTTGCATGCCCTGAGCGACCGCGCTTCATATCCTTTCGTGGCCATCAACTGCGCAGCCCTGCCGCCAGACTTGATCGAGTCCGAGTTGTTTGGTGCTGAAAAGGGCGCCTATACCGGTTCCAGTGCCGCACGCCCTGGGCGGTTCGAACGCGCCGATGGTGGAACCCTGATGCTGGATGAATTGGGCGAATTGCCCTTGCCGGTGCAATCCAAGTTGCTGCGCGTCTTACAAGACGGTGTCGTGGAGCGATTGGGCGGCACCACACCGCGACGTGTGAATGTGCGCGTGGTCGCCGCCACCAATGTCGACCTGGCCGCCGCCGTGGCACAAGGAAAATTCCGACAAGATTTGCTTTACCGACTCAATGTCTACCCCATTCGGGTGCCGTCTTTGCGTGAACGCACCGATGACATCGAAACATTGGCTCAGCACATGTTGCAACGGTTTTCAGAGCGACACAACAAATCCATGGCAGGTTTCAGCGACCGCGCCTTGGAGGCTTTGCGCAACCATGCCTGGCCCGGCAATGTGCGTGAACTGGAAAATCTGATTGAACGCGGCGTCATTCTGACGGGCCCAGGCGAATGGGTCGATGTGGAGCGTTTGTTCCCCACCTTGCCCGGCACTGCTGCTTCGGCCACTGTGAGCAAGAGTGGCCGTTTGGCAGCTGGCCATTCGGGTCAAGGACAAGCCTTGCTCAATGAAATGATGGAGCGCAAACTCAGCATCAACGCCATGGAGCAACTGCTGATCCAAGAAGCGGTGGACCGCAGCAGTGGCAATATTTCTGCTGCAGCCCGACTGCTGGGCTTGACCCGTCCGCAACTCAGTTACCGCTTGAACAAATTGAGCGACGACAATGCCTGATTGTTGTCACTGAATTTCCGTCCATGGCCAAACGTTCTTTTGTTGCTGAAAACGATCCCGAGCACCACGGGGACCCCTCTGCCGGTCATGGCAATGTGGTCGATTTGAGCCGCACGCTCATCGAACGCACGTACAACCAACTGCGCTTGGACATTGTCGAAGGGCGTTTGCAGCCCGACGAGAAACTGCGGGTTGAGCATTTGAAGAACCGCTACGAGGTGGGCGCTGGCACCTTGCGCGAAGCCATGTCCCGCCTGATCAGCGACAGCCTGATCATGGCCGAGGGTCAACGTGGCTTTCGGGTGTCACCGATGGCCATTGAAGACCTGGAAGACATCACCCGCACCCGCATCCAACTGGAGATTGAAGCCATTCGCCAATCGATTCAACGCGGCGACACGGCTTGGCGCACCAAACTGACCGAGGTGCACGACGAACTCGATGCGCTGGGCAATCCTGGCGACACAGTGGACCGCAAGCAATGGGAGCATTTGAATGCCCGTTTCCATGCGGTCTTGATCGAGTCCCATGCCTCGGCATGGACCTTGCGGTTCTTGGACATGCTGTCTCGCCATGGCGAGCGTTATCGGCGCTTGGCCATCAGTTTGAAATTACCTGGTCGTGATGTGCAAGCCGAACACAGGGACATCTACCAAAGCGCCATCTCAGGGAACGATGTGCGTGCTGCCTTGGCCCTGGAAGCGCATATACGCGCCACCACCGATGCTTTGCGCCAAGCGATGGCCAAAGGCGTGAAGGTGTTTGACGCTTAGTCGCGGGGCCTGAAGGAGAACGAAATCTTGGTGGGCATGTTGCCGTTCTCATCGCGGGGCAAACTGCCTGTTTTGTTCACGGCGTTCAGCACAGCCTGATCCCAAGCTTCATTTTTGCTGGACACCGTTAACTTCGCTGCCAAGATCTCTCCAGATGGGCTGCAGGTCACTTCCACTTCCGCAGCCGGGTTGCCCATCACGTTTTGCAATTGCGAATCAGGGAAGGTGATGTTGGGTTTCACCCGTGCCCGCAGGCGACCCAGGTAACTGGCGGTGGGCCCAGCTGCTTTGACCGCTTTGCCCACATCTTTGGAGGAGCCCGTCGCATCGGCCAAACCTCTGAGGCGTTTGACCTCTTCTTGGTGGCGCTCTTCAGCGCGTTGCGCTTCCTCGGCTTTTTGCTGCGCCAATTCTTTCGCCTCTTGCTCTTTTTTCTCTTTGCGCTGTTGGGCTTCTTTCAGCTTGGCTTCGCGTTTGGCTTTTTCTTCATCCCGCGCCTTGTCGTCTTGTTCCTTTTTTTTCTTCAGCTTGTCAATCGCGATTTGCGGGTCGACCGTGGGCTTCGGAGGGACAACTTCTTTCACGGGCGGGGGGGGTGGTTCAGGCTTGGGCTTGACCACTTCCTCGATGGGGTCGGGTGTGGGTTGGGCCTTGGCCGCCACAGGCTGTGGCGTGACCGACCACAACTCGGCTTCCACGCTCAGGTCTTGTGCTTGGTCCTTCCAATGAATGCCCCAGGTCAGCGCCAAGACCAGCAAGGCGTGAATGAACAGGGCCAAAAAAAGTGCACGCCCCGCGCCTGGGGGCGGTGGAGGTGCAAATTCGAGGTGGGGAGCCGTGCGCATGGTCTGCTGAATCAGGTCATTCGCTGACAGTCACAGCCAGTCCCACACGTTGCACACCGGCACGTTGCAACTTGTCCATCAACTTCACCACGTTTTCATAGGCGATTTTTTTGTCTGCGCTGATGATGACGGGTGTGCTTGCGTTGCCCGCTTGCAATTGAAGGGCCAGGCTGGCCACCGTGTCCATGGTGGCGTTTTGTTTGCTGCTGGTGCCTTGACCAGCCTTCTTAGAGTGAACGACGATCTTGAGGTCTTTGTCGATGTCCAGGGTGATGACCTGCTCGGGCGCCGTGCTGGCTTTACCGACACTGGGCACGTCGATCACGCTGGGGGTGAGCAAGGGGGCCGTGACCATGAAAATGATCAGCAGCACCAACATGACGTCGATGAACGGCACCATGTTGATGTCGCTCATGGTGCGTCTGGCGCCGCGTTGACTGATGGAGGTATTGGCCATGGGGCGTCTTCCTTCAGCGGCTGGCCGCAGACTGAGCGCCGACGTTGCGCTGCAAAATGTTGGAAAACTCTTCGATGAAGGTTTCCAGTTTGTTGGCCACCCGGTCAATGTCGCGGGCGAAGCGGTTGTAGGCCAACACCGCGGGGATGGCTGCAAACAAACCGATGGCCGTGGCCACCAAAGCCTCGGCAATGCCTGGCGCCACCTTGGCCAAGGTGACTTGTTGTAGCGCTGCCAGGCCGGTGAAGGCATGCATGATGCCCCAGACCGTGCCAAACAAACCGACATAGGGCGACACCGAGCCGACCGACGCCAGCATGGACAGGTTGGATTCGATGGCGTCCATCTCGCGCTGCAAACTGGCCCGCATGGCACGGCGGGCACCATCCATCAGCAAACCGCTGTCGCTGATGCGCCGTTCGCGCAGTTTTTGGTATTCACGCATGCCGCTGGCGAAAATGCGCTCCATGGGTCCTGACAATTTGGCATTTTGCTGGGCCGCGGCAAACAATTCGTTGAGGCTTTTGCCGGACCAAAACTCGCGCTCGAAATCTTCGTTGAGGTTTTTCACCTCGGACAAGGACAGCAATTTGCGAAAAATCGCCGTCCAACTGAACACTGACACCGTCAACAAAATGAGCACCACGGCTTGCACCACCCAACTGGCGTTGAGCATCAATTGCACTATTGAGAATTCATTCATGACAGGAGCTCCAAGATAGAAGTGGGGACGCGTTCAGGTTTCAAACTGTGGGCTTGCACCCAGCCAATGCGGATCGTGCCTTCGCACAACAGGGTGTGACTGCCATCTGTTTCTGTGCGCCAGGCTTTTTGGGCAATCACCAAGCTGGCGCGACCTTTCTGGTGCAGTTGCGCTGAGACATGCAAGACATCATCCAGTTGGGCTGGGCGATGGTATTTCACCTCGGTTTCACTCACCACGAACATACCGCCGGTTTCTTGCTTGAGGCGATGTTGCTCCAGCCCCAAGTGGCGCAGCCATTCAGTGCGGGCGCGCTCGAAAAACTTCAGGTAATTGGCGTAGAACACGATGCCACCCGCATCCGTGTCTTCCCAATAAACCCGCACTGGAAATTCAAAACTCATGCGGCCTCCAGCCATTCACGCAGGCGTTGCGCAGCGGTGTTGAGATCGTTCAGCGAACTCGCAGTTGACAAGCGCACATGGTCACCCGGAGCATGCACACCAAAGTCGCGACCAGGTGTGATGGCCACATGGGCTTCACGCATCACGTGTTCAGCAAATGCCCAACTGTCTTTCAAGCCCAAGGTTTGACAAGCTGCACGGCAGTCTACCCAAGCGTAAAAAGCCCCATCGGGCATGACGGGAACATTCAAACCCATGGCATTGAGTTGCGGGATGAACAGGTCCCGGCGTTCCTTGAACGCAGCGCGCCGTTGTTCATAGATGGCCAAGCTGTCAGGTTCGAAACAAGCCAGCGCCGCATGTTGGGCGATGCTGCTGGGGCAAATGAACAGGTTTTGTGCCAGACGTTCAACCACGGGCACCAAGGCCTCGGGCACCACCATCCAACCCAAGCGCCAACCCGTCATGTTGAAGTACTTGGAAAAACTGTTGATGCTGATGATTTGATCGTCCAGCGCCAAAGCGGTTTGGCCAAAGGCTGCATCAAAGCTCAGGCCGAGGTAAATCTCATCCACCATCGTGATGCCGCCGCGCTGGCTGACCTCGTTGTGAATGCGGGCCAATTCGGCTGCTGCGATCGAGGTGCCTGTGGGATTGGAGGGGGAGGCCAGCAACACGCCCCGCGTTTGAGGGCCCCAGTGGGCCTTCACCTGGGCGGCACTGAGCTGAAAGCGTTGCTCAGGTCCGGCGGGCAACAGCACCGCACGACCTTCAGCAGCGCTGACAAATTGGCGGTTGCAGGGGTAGCACGGGTCGGCCATCAAGACCTCATCGCCAGCTTCCACCAAGGCCAGGCAGGCCAGTTGCAAAGCAGCGGATGCACCTGCTGTGATGACGATGCGACGGGCCGGCACCTGCACACCAAAACGACTACCGTACCAAGCGCTGATGCGTTCGCGCAGGGCTTCTAACCCGAGGGCGTTGGTGTATTGGGTGCGGCCATCTCGAATGGCTTGTTCGGCGGCTGCTTGTACCAAGGGCGGCGCGGTGAAATCAGGTTCGCCGATGTTCAAAAACACCATAGGGCGGTCGGTGTTGCGAGCTTGCAGGGCCACAGCTTGCGCAGCTTTGGCCATCTCCATCACATAAAACGGCTCTATGCGCTGGGCGCGTTGGGTCACACGCATGGGGTGTTCAGTCCGCGGCAGCAGGCGTCGATGCTTTGGCCTGCTTGTCGGCTTGCACTTCCAGGGCGCGCAGTTGAGGGGCCAAGCCGTTGAGCACCGCGTTCACATACTTGTGGCCGTCGGTGCCCCCAAATTCTTTGGCCAACTCGATGCACTCGTTGATCACCACGCGCCAGGGAATGTCCAGGCAATGCTGCATTTCATAGCAACCAATCCACAGCACCGCGTGTTCGATGGGCGAAATCTCGGCCATTTTGCGATCGAGCAAGGGCAGGATCAGCGCATCCAGTTGCTCGGCATGCTCAGCGCAGCCGTGCAGCAAGGCATCGAAATGCACTGCATCCGCTTTGTGAAAACCGCTCAGGTCGCGGGTGAAGGCGTCCACGTCGTCGGGTGGGTTGCGTCCCACCAGCACTTGGTAGAGGCCTTGCACGGCAAAACCACGGGCGCGGGTGCGGGCGGCACGGGCGCTGGCGCGGCGCATGTCAGCACCACCTTTGGCGCCTCGCGTGGTTTTGCTGGGCTGCTGGTTGTGGTCGATGGTGTCCTCGCTCATGACAGGCTCTTCAGCAACAAGGCCATTTCCACCGCCACGCGGGCCGCATCTCGGCCTTTGTCGGTTTGGCGGGCCACAGCTTGCGCCATGTTTTCAGTGGTGAGGATGGTGTTGGCAATGGGCAGACCATGGTCAAGGGCCAGTTGGGTGATGGCCGAACCGGACTCGTTGGCCACCAATTCAAAGTGGTAGGTCTCGCCACGGATGATGCAACCCAAGGCGATCAGGGCATCGAAATGCTGGCTTTGCGCCATGGCTTGAAGGGCCACCGGCACTTCCAAGGCGCCAGGCACTTGCACATGGGTGATCTGGTCGGCTGGGACCTTCAAGGCATGCAACTCGGTGGTGCACGCTTGGGCCAAGGCGTTGGTGATTTCGGGGTTGAAACGCGCTTGCACGATGCCAATGCGCAAAGCACTGCCGTCTATGTCGGTGCGGGTGGCGCTCAGGTCGGGGTGGTGCATGTCATTCCTTGGAAACGTAACCGGTGATTTCAAGCCCATAGCCCGCCATGCTGGGCATGCGGCGAGGGTTGCCCATGAGGCGCATTTTGTGAACGCCGCAGTCGCGCAGGATTTGCGCGCCCACGCCGTAGCTGCGCAGGTCCATGCGACCGCGCTCTGGGCCGTGGGCCGAGCGTGCTGTGCCATCGAACTGGGCCAACAACTGTTCGCCACTTTCACCGCAGTTGAGCAAGACCACGACCCCTGCGCCTGCTTGGGTGATGTGTTTCAAAGTGGCGTCCAACCCCCAGGAATGCATGACCCGATGGGGTTCCAAGGCATCGAGCACCGACAGCGGTTCATGCACACGGGCCAACACCTCCGCTTGGGCGCCCCATTGGCCTTTGACCAAAGCCATGTGCACCGCACCGCTGGTCACGTCTTTGTAGGCATGGGCGGTGAACTCCCCATGGGCTGTGTGCAAAGGGCGAGAGCCGACTTTGTGGACCAGGGATTCGTTTTTGCTGCGATAAGCAATCAGGTCCGCAATGGTGCCAATCTTCAGGCCGTGCTCGGCCGCAAACATTTGCAAATCGGGTAAACGGGCCATGGTCCCGTCGTCTTTCATGATTTCGCAAATCACGGAAGAGGGCGAGCAACCGGCCATGGCCGCCAGGTCGCAACCGGCCTCGGTGTGGCCCGCGCGCATGAGCACGCCGCCATCGACCGCTTGCAAGGGAAAGACATGGCCGGGTTGCACCAAATCGCTGGCTTGGGTGCCCGGTGCGACAGCCACTTGGATGGTTTTGGCGCGGTCAGCTGCCGAAATGCCGGTGGTCACGCCTTCTGCGGCCTCAATGGACACCGTGAAGGCCGTGCTGTAGATCGTGCCATTGCGCGCAGCCATGGGCGGGAGTTTCAAAAACTCGCAGCGTTCGCGGGTGAGGGTGAGGCAAATCAGGCCGCGTCCGAAACGCGCCATGAAATTGATGGCCTCCGGCGTGACATGGTCGGATGCCAGCACCAAG
>JACCDL010648582.1_pt1 | contig 13197 bp, 10 predicted proteins | sample 7441931 | NCBI WGS metagenome assembly JACCDL01 (sample SAMN15323437, study PRJNA562643) | freshwater metagenome | isolation source: river surface water | place: USA:Blue River Watershed | collected 2017-08-16 | reverse complement strand
GGCTTCCAATAAGTGCAACTCCCATTCATAACGCGATAATAGATACCAATTAATCTTATTTTGATTTGCTTCCAATATCGGCAACATCCATTCACAGTAGCGTTCTTTATTTCTGTCATCGTGTGATAAATAAAACCAATTAATTTTTTCAGGATTATCTATCAATAGCTGCACAGCATTACTATTTTTAGTCAATGCGATCCAATCGATACTATCAAAATTAGCTTCCAACAAAGGAATTGCGCCAGGGTTTTCAGATAAATCTCTCCATATGATCCTTTCAGGATTAGCTTCCAATAAATGAATCGCATTTGGGTTGCTATTTAGAGCAAACCAATCGATCCTATCAAGGTTTGCTTCCAATAAATCAATCGCAGCAGGGTTTGCAGATAGACTTGACCAGCAAACCTTATCGGGATTATTTCTTATCAAGTGAATAGCCCAATCATATTTAGAAATTATAGACCATCTGATTTTATCCAGATTTGCTTCTAATAGTTCTAATGCCCATTCTTCCATTGATAAATAAATCCAATCTTTAATATGTTCTTGGTTAATTTTTAGTAGATTCAAAGCCTTTTCATGCACGCGAATGATATCCAATTCTTTTGAACTCAAGTAGTAATAAGATTTTTTTATGCATTCATTGAAACCATTATTTATGGCACCTTTTAAGTCAATGTCATTGTTGCCATTTAAAGCAGTTTCAATTATTATTTCTTGGAATTGATTAAATTGTTCTTCAAACTCAGATAGACTTTGATTCATTGGTTTAATCTTCATAATATCATCACGGATCTTATAAACGATGGGCATGGTAGCGATTGAGCGTTCTTGATAATGGTATCAGGTATTAATTGGCGTCTCTGTCAATTTTTACATAAAAAAAGATACACCGATGTGCCACTCACAAAGTCTCTTACTCCAAGTATCCACTCTCAGTTCCATACTCCTGCATCCATTTAGCAACACGGGTAGGATGACACACGTAAGCGATGATTTCTTCATGCAACTGAGCTTTGGTAGCTTTTGCAACTTTATAGTCAATGGTGAATATATTTGGATTCCGGAATACGGCTTCGAAATCAATGAATGGCATTTCGATAGTTTCAAGTAGTGGTAGCATGCCATGATTATTGTATAGTTGCTTCCAATCAATCTTGTGTTGGTTAGTTTCCAATAACTCAATTGCTGCCGGATTACGTGATAGTACAACCCACTTACGCATAGCATCTGGGATCGTTTTAATCAAGTGTATCGCAGCTGGGTTAATTTGAATGGTAAGCCAATTAATCTTATCCAAGTTAGCTTCCAACAAGTGAATAGCCGATGGGTTGCATGAGAGATGAGACCAGTTGATCTTCTCCATATTTGCTTCCAATAAATGCATCGCATTGGGGTTCAAACACAATTGCTCCCAATTAATCTTCTCCATATTAGCTTCTAATAAGGATATCGCGCCTCGGTTGCGAGACAAGATACCCCAATCAATCTTATTAAAGTTGTCTTTCAACAATCGTGTTGCGAATGGATTAGATGACAAGTTCTTCCAATTAATCTTGTCTTGGTTAGCTTCCAGCAATGGTATCGCCGCCGAATTCAAGGAGAGCTGATCCCAATCTACCTTATCGAGATTGTCTTTTAGTAAATGAATTGCTTCTGGCAATGCTGACAAATGATACCACACAATGAAGTGTTTATGCTCTTCTAAGAAGGGGACCGCCCTTGGGTTCATTGATAAACTTACGATGTGATGATCTTGTAGCAAGTGAAGAGACAAGATGCCGCTCTCATAGATTTCAATATGCTTCTTTATGAGTTGGTCATATGTTAATGTTGGATTTGGGCGACATAATTCTGTCTTAATGATAAACTGGATGCTTTCCATGTACTTATCAAATGTATCAAAGGTCGAATACTGGATATTGTAAGCTCGAATAACTGAATCACAGAACTTGAAGATAGCAGGCATAACAATCACTGATTATTGGTATTTACTAGTGTCTCTGTCAATTTTTTTATGAAAAAAAAGATACGCAAATGCAACCAAAGAGAGCATTTACTCCAAGTACTCACTCTCAGTACCATATTCATGCATCCATTTGGCAACGCGCGTTGGGTGATACACATAAGCAATGAGTTCTTCATGTAGCTCAGCAGTAGAAATCTTCAGAAACTTATAATCATACTTGAATATAGCTGGATTCTTTAGAAGATTTGGCCGATGAATCTTACGTTTATTAGCTCTCAACAAACGAATGGCATATGGGTTGAAAGATAATTGCTCCCAATCAATCTTATCTTTATTAGCTTTTATCAAATGGATAGCCCAAGGTCTACTGCATAATAAACTCCAATTGATACGATCTTGGTTAGCTTCCAACAATGGTAAGCTCCATTTGCCGTAATTGAAATCGTACTGTATACCTGAGAGCTCAATCCAATCAACTTTATGCTGATTTGCCATTAACAGCGGTAGAGCCCATCTTTTTGAAGAAAGTATGGACCAATTAATCTTATCCAAATTGGTTTCTAACAAATGTATAGCAGCTGGATTAGCAGATAAAGATTCCCAATTGATCTTATCTTGGTTAGCTTCCAATAAAGGTAGTGCCCACTTTTTACAAGAAAGTATACTCCACCCGACCATACAAATTTTATCCAAATTGGCTTCCAATAATGATAACGCTTCAGCATTGAAACATAACCCAATCCAATCAATCTTATCCGGATTAGCTTCTAATAATGGTATTGCCCATTTTAACATAGATAAACTTTTCCAATCGCATTTATCAGGATTAGCTTGTAGTATGTGGATCGATTTACAATTCCATGATATTTTTGCCCAATTAATTTTGTCTTGGTTAGTTTCTAACAAATGAATAGCAGCTGAGTTGCCAGATAAATACCCCCAATGAATCTTATCCTGGTTTGCCTCCAATATATGTATCGCCCATGGACGAGATGAGAGGCGAGTCCAATCAATTTTATCTAGATTGGCCTCTAGTATATGAACGGCTTTTGGGTTGAAGCATAAACACCCCCAATGAATCTTGTCTATATTAGCTTCCAATAATGGTAACGCCCATTCTTGCTGACATAGCCATTTCCATGCGCCCTCATCAAGCTTATCCAAGTTCTCTTCAATTAATGGTAACATCCATCTCTTTGAACATATTTGTAGCCAATCAATCTTATCGATATTTTCTTTGAAGATTTTCATGATGTTGGGGCTAGCTGCTCTTCGATCTTGTGATAATACATCCAATTCATCAGATGATAGATTATGGATATTGATCCAATTGCTTAACTTATATGGAATAAGAGTTGGGTAATTCATTGAATAGGTAACGAGCATAGTTACTATGAAGATAGTATTAGGTATTTATGGGTGTCTCTGTCAATTTTACATTTGGCAACTCTCATCCGTTTCTACAAAAAAAACATGCATAGTATGCATCACACATCTACATCTATATCCACAACTCTGCAACTGGCTTAGCTCCATTGCAAGTAGTCTTCAATCTCTCCACCCTGCATAAGGTGTTTCTCAATGCGAGTTGGGTGAAACATTTCCTCGATCAGATCTCTATGAAGCAATTCTTTGCTTTCTCTCATAGTGGCATAATCCAGCTCAAAGATACCAGAATTTTCCTCAAGCATGAAGTTGTCAATCCATTCAGCATCCTCTTTGAGTATAGACTCGATCATATCCATAGCAGCTTTGTTCGTAGATAAGAAAGTTATGTAAATTTTGTCAAGATTAGCTTTTAACAAATGAATAGCAGCTGGATTCATAGACAAATACATCCAATCAATTTTATGCGGGTTGGCCTCCAATAAACCAATTGCACTTGGGTTCGCAGATGGCATATCCCAATAAACCTTTTCAAGGTTGTTTGCGAGCAAATGGACTGCACTTGTATTGGCCGACAATTGTCTCCAATTAATCTTCTCCAAGTTGGCTTCAATCAAGTGAATCGCATTAGGGTTGCGAGATAACCAGTACCAATCGATCCAATCTTCGTGTTCTTCCAATAGCTCAATAGCGGCAGGGTTTGCAGATAAGCGGCTCCAATCAATTTTATGTGGGTATGCTCTTAATAAGTCGATTGCGCCAGGGTTCCCTGAAAGGATATCCCAATTGATTCGGTCTTGGTTGGCTTTCAACAAATGAATAGCAGCAGGATTGGCTGATAACGCACACCAATTGATAAAATGGGGGTTAGCTTCCAGGAACTCGATAGCTTCAGGCATGCTTGATAACAGGCTTGATAGCCGGCTTAAGTCAAGTTTGTTAATGGGGATCCATTCGCGTAGCTTGTAAATGGCAGGCATTATTTTCGTAACAATTAAGGCTGTTTAGGGTATTTAATGAAAAAAAAATCAATTTTATATTGCGATTTTAGATACAATGTTCTTTATATTTAGTTGCTAATGTCGCTGGTGTTCTAGGGAAATCTTTGTTAAGACTTTCATAACCACTGATTCCATTCATGCTACCATTCGACTTTTTTCCATAGCTTTTGAAGATAGCAGGATTAGCAAATATGTGCTCCCAGTCGACCTTGTCTTGATTAGCTTCTAGCATATGAATCGCTGATGGGTTTCTGGATAAGCGTGACCATGATATCTTATCCGGATTCGCTTTCAACAAGTGCATCGCTGCTGGGTTTTCAGATAAATATCCCCAATGAATCTTATCTGGGTTTGCCTCTAATAGATCAATAGCTGCTGGGTTGCAAGATAAACTTTTCCAATATATCTTATCCATATTAGCTTTCAACATGTTTATAGCTGCGGGGTTTTTAGATAGCATATACCAATTGATCTTATCCGGATTAGCTTCCAATAAATGAATAGCTGCTGGATTGAGAGATAAGGCTATCCAATTAATCCGATCCGGATTAGCTTCCAACAGATGAATTGCCGCGGCGTTACGTGATAAGAATAACCAATGCTTATCTTCTTTTGAGTTACGGAAAATGGCCTCAAATAAATGAAACGCACTTGGATTACCACATATGGCAGGCCATGATATCTTATCTATATTATTGATTAGTAATGGAAGCGCGCTTGGATTTAAGGATACCCACCAACTATCTGTTTTATAACATGGGATCCATTCCAAAAGGCACTTATCGTCATCCTTAAACTCGGGTCCCGTAGGTGGAATTTCATTCAAGTATCTCCAAGCGCTACGTAGATTCTTATTGCATTGTTCTACTCCTTCATGGCAGCTTAATAATAATGAGCGAATCATATCCATTAGGTATATACGATTATCGTGACAACTTAAAAATAATTGGAATCGGTTCATTAGATGTATATGATTATATATTCTTATTTCAATTATTATATAAAAAAAAAGATACAGCGTCAGATTGTTTAGTCCCATCCAAGATACCCATCTTCAGTTCCATACTCATGCATCCATTTGCCTACTCTAGTAGGGTGCCATAAGTAATCGATGAGTTCCTTGTGGAGATTAGCCTTGTTATCTTTCATGGCATCATAATCATATGTGAATATAGAAGGATTTGATGAAATACATTCCCATTGATACTGCGTGTATCGTTGAAAGTCGACCTCTATATCGGACACAAACATTTGTTCATTTTGAGTAAATGTAAATCTACCAATCTTATCTTGTTTATCTTTTAACAAGTGAATCGCGGCAGAGTTTCTACTCAGAGTATTCCAATCAATCTTATCTTGGTTAGCTTCAATTAGTTGTATCAGACCGGGTATCCTACAAGCATGATTCCAATTTACCTTATCCAAGTTAGCTTCTAATAAGTGAATCGCATTTGGGTTAAAGGATAATTGTTCCCAATTGATCTTGTCTGGGTTAGCCTCTATCAAGTGTATCGCATTTGGGTTAACGCATATATAGTCCCATATAGCTCTATCCATGTTAGCTTCTATCATCTTAATAGCATTAGGGTTCGCAGATAAATTAAGCCAATCAAGTCGTCTGTGCATGTTTTGATAGTCAATGCTTTGACCGCGAAGGTCGTGAAGATTGGCTTCCAACAAGTGGATAGCATTTGGATTCCCAGAGAGCATCATCCAATCAATCTTCTCCATGTTGGCTTCCAATAAGTGGATGGCTGCAGGGTTTTTAGACAAAAATCTCCAATTGATCTTGCTTGGGTTGGCTTCTAACAAGTGGATAGCCGCAGGGTTCCATGAAAGATAAGACCAACTTAGCTTCTCAAGTTGAATACAATCGCGTAGTTTGGTTGGGATCATTCTTGTAAAGAATCAAAGTCTCAATGGTATTTAACTAAAAAAAAAGCAATTTTATGATATACCGTTTAGGCTTACAGGTACTCGATATCAGTACCATACACGTGCACCCATTTGGCGACGCGCTTAGGGTGAAAGACATAAGCAATTAGTTCTTCATGTAGCTGAGCAGTAGCTTGTTTCATGGCATCATAATCGAGTTTGAATATAGCAGGGTTTCTGATAAGTATTCTCATGTTGATCTTTTCTGGATTAGCTTCCAATAAGTGAATCGCAGCTGGGTTGGTTGATAAATTTTCCCAATCAATCCTATTTTGATTAGCTTCCAACAAATGAATCGCGGCTGGATTAGCTGATAGGCGGGACCAACTGATATTTCTTAGATTAGTTTCTAATAACTTTATAGCCCAAGGTTCAATAGATAACCACCACCAATCGACAAAAGATGGATTGGCCTTTAACAATGGTAAAGACCATTCATAGTAGCGTTCTGAATAGTCCCTCCCCGATAACATATCCCAATCAACTCTTTCAGGATTTGCCATCAATAACGGTAATGCCCATTCATGTTTGGTAATAGCATTCCAATTAACCTTGTCTATATTAGCTTCCAATAGATGAATCGCAGCTGGGTTACTAGATAAATAATCCCAATTGATTTTATCTGGATTAGCTTCCAATAAAGGTAGTGACCATTTAAATCTAGAAAGATACGTCCAATCAATCTTGTCTGGGTTAGCTTCCAACAACGGTAACGCCCATTCTCGATTAGATATAGTCCCCCAATCAATCTTATCCATGTTAGCTTCCAACAAGCGAATCGCATTTGGGTTCATTGATAGTAAGCTCCAATTGATCTTATCTTGATTAGCTTCCAACAAGTGAATGGCATTTGGGTTCATAGAAAGGGTTGTCCAATTAATCTTATCCATGTTATCTTCTATCAAATGCATCGCAGCTGGGTTACAAGATAACCATTTCCAATCAATCTTATCTTGATTAGCTTCCAGCAAATGAATCGCCCATTCTTTACTAGAAAGCATCCCCCAATGGATTTTATCTTGATTAGCTTCCAGTAAAGATAAGGCCCATCTCTTCCCAGAAAGAATATTCCAATGAACTTTATCTAAATTATTTTCAATTATTGGCAACAACCATTCCTTATGACTTATTTGTTCCCAAAGACTTTTTTGCAATTTAACAGATTTCAGTATCTCGATAGTAGCATTATTCCTCATTTTATTAGAATTAATGAGATATGATATATCGAAATACGCTGCTTTAGAGATATCAACGCATTCTCGTAACTTAAATGCAATAGGCGATGCTGGCATTTTAATAGTTTCTCTTTGATAAGGTTATCAGGTTATCAGGTATTAATAGGTGTTTCCGTCAATTTTTTACGATTCGATATCTCTTTGATAGTAGATGTTTGTAATATTAACCAATATAAGTTATATACCTAATGAACACCTTGTATCATATTATCGATAACATCTATCTCAGTAATTTAGATAGCGCATTAGACCTTAGTCGCATAGATGCCTCTCATATCAAGTCAGTCTTTAGACTCTCAGAAGACGCTAATAATTCTACATACCCATCAACTATTGAGTTTATCAACTTTGAGTTAGAGGATAACTTCTTAGAACGGCATCTAATGATAGTAATAGCTGAGCGTATCTATGATCTTATCCAAGATCGGTCTCATAACATTTTAATTCATTGCAACATGGGACAGTCTCGTAGCGTGTCTGTGATTATGTATTATTTGATGCGCAAACACAAGATGAATTTTAGAGAAGCACTCGATCATATCAGATCAATCAAATCAGATGTAAAGGTTAATGAAGGTTTTGAACGGATTTTAAGAGAGTTTGATAACTCTATCAATGGTACTTCTCGAGTAGCAAACACCAGTAATCCAACAGTGCAGCGAAATTGTAGCATTAGGCTTAGTTAGCTACATTGCAGTTGTATAACATTTTTTTGTGACAAAAAAAAAGATGCATGATACCCCACGCTACACGCTTATCATTTCACGATTATTCTAGGTACTCACCTTCAATGCCATATTTGTCAATCCATTTAGCTACTCTATTTGGATGATGCACATAAGCAATTAACTCTTCATGGAGACACGCGATAGCTTGTTTCATTGACATGTAGTCTAAAGCATAAATTGCTTTGTTCATGGATAAAGATTTGATAACTACCTTATCTTGATTAGCTTCCAAGAGATCAATGGCCCATTCCTTCTTAGAGATAATGCTCCAACAACCTTCATCAAATCTATGAACCTGATTGGATACAATTGGGAAGAGCCATTCGTGATCACACATATCTGCTAATGTGTATTCATTAACTTCATATTGATATCTTTCGCAAATCGATTCGAACCATTCATGGTAACATAATGCTTGTATTACGGTATCAAAGTCGTTATTGAACTCTGGAAGTTGATCATTGGGATCATAAGAGTAGTCGTCGAAATTGTAAAATATTGTTGTCAAGATTTCATAATGAAATACCATATCAATATTATCCATAAGCGTACTCATCATCCATGGTTTATCATATAAGTCCTGATAGAGTCTTGTCGGCACTAATTCAAAGTGTTCTCGAATAAACATTTTCATGTATGGATATTTATTGATGTTAGTCACGTCCTCGATCAAGTCAATGTTTCTTTCGTAAAAGTCCATGAAATATTCTGAGGAGTAGTAAGGTTTGAACATATTTAGGTCACGGTTTAGTATTTCGCGTACCCACCAATGATCTTCAGGGTCATCCGGGTCGTTAATTTGAAAGATTGTTTCTAATAATGATAAGGCAGCTTTGTTGTTCATTAATACATCTAAACCGACGCTATTAATGAATTTATCTAAATTATTTTCCAACAAATGAATCGCTGCTGTATTGCCACATAAAGAATCCCAATCAATCTTGTCTTGATTGGCTTCCAATAGATGTATCGCACTGGGTAGATATGATAATTCGCACCAATCAATCTTGTCTTGATTAGCTTCCAAGAGATGTATAGCATTTGGATTATTTGACAAGTTTGACCAATCAATCTTGTCTTGATTAGCTTCCAGTAATCGTATCGCATTTGGGTTACGTGATAGTTGGTACCAATCAATCTTATCTTGATTAGCTTCCAAGACGTCCATCGATTTCGAATTAGCTGAAAGATCAGACCAATACTTGCTTTCTTCTTTTTTTTGTTTTTTTTCGATCAAGTCTTCGACTCCAATTTTCTTTACCCAATCACGAAGCTTATAAATCGCAGGCATTATTCAAACAAACACAATATGTATGCACAGAACTATTAGATATTAATCGGTGTCAGTATCAATTTTTTCTATAAAAAAAACTCATCGATGCCACTCTTGTGGTCAACATGAAGTCAAATATGTAATCAGCTTATGTTATTAACCTAAGCGGATCGTTTCAATGCAGTTAATCACTTGTTCATATGTGAAGTGCGGATTAGGTTCATATGTAATGAAGGTACGGCCAAAGTTAATTGGGATATCTTTCTTACAGAGCAACGATTCTTTTTCTTTATTAAAGAAACGCATACTCATCTGATCATCAAGCGATGTTTTATTATGATTTCTTGCGAGATTGTTGTGTTCATTGATCTCTAAAGCCAATTGTTTGTTTCGTTCATTGATTGGTTCATTGTAAGCAATGATATATTCGCTCAACATTTGTTGGTACCGAGCTTGAGCATTGATAAAGAGATTAACATTATTAGCAGAATATAACGTGTATGAGGTGTATTCATCTTCATTCTCATTGATCACATCACTGATGCGAGACATTTGTCCGCGAACTAACATAGTACGAGTCTTGGTAGCTTCAATATTTTTGGGAACCAAGATAGCATAGTGAGTAATCAACTTGGGGTCGGAAGACATAGTAACAGTTAAAGATCTTTCTTCTAGCATCAATAATGCTTGTCTTGTATAGGTAAGATTCTGTTCTAGTTGCTCTTGAGTGGTATCAGTCGTAATTTGAAGTTTCTGATTGCTATCAATTAATGTTTGATTTTGGCTAGTAAGAGCGTTTGCATATCCAATGAGCTTATCAGTCTTTTCATATTGATCTTTCAACTGTTTAGCTTGTTCATCGAATCGTTTGTTTAGTTTCTTATATCGTTTTTCAGCATTTGTTTCATTCTTTTGGGCTTCTTTGAGTTGCAATTTGAGTTTCTCATTTTGTTCTACAAGGTATCGATCTAATAGTTGCGCTACCTTAATAGCATAACAAGGATCCATCCAATCGAGAAACTTATTAAGAGCAAACTTGTGAACATAGATTCCGCGGAACTTAACAGGACCTCTTGTAAGTCTAAATGCAACTTGTTCATCAGTATAGCCACCTTCAGTCTTTAAATTATTTAAGAACTTCTTGGTAGCCTCAAGTCTAAGCCAAACTCTAATATCCACTTTCAATGGTTTAGGTAGCTCATTAATATTATTCAATTGAGCTTCAATGAAAGCTACATCATCAACATTACCAAGGGTTTTGGCTCTTTCTAAATCTTCACGAAGGCTAGGTATCTTGGAAAGTTCTGTTACAAATTCAGATTCTTTTTTATCGTTATAGGCCTTAGCGACACCGGTGATAAAATAGTTACCAGTGGCGTTATGGAGCAAGATATTGATATTTTCATACAAATTATGAGCGATCATGGTGATGCAATCATAAGTTGGCTCATTATCAATTGTGTGAATTTGGAAATCGATGCTATTAGAAGCCATAATTACTTGTACGTCAAAGCCTTTGTATATTTTTAGTGGTATCAGATCAATTTTTTAGGCACCTTCATTGGTAGCATTCTATGGACCATTTGTGGTTACATATTAGCAATTTTATGCTCAAGATCCGTCTTAGAGTGTTGATTATATTTGTTCATGACGTACTTGTACATATGCATGACACCATACCCAAGTGGGAGCAAGATCATTAGTATGTATAAGTTTTCATGCAAGGTGGTTGCTAAGATAATGGATAATATCAAGATTAGAACCATAACAATGGCTACATATATTTGTGTCTTGCCCATGAACTTTTTATAGTTATCGATAGCAAGGTTCACAACTTGAAGCTGTTGTTTGGCTTCATTTTTTTTACTATCAAAGATAGCTTGATTCTTAGCATATTTTTCTTGCCTTGCACGCTCTTCTTCCTCTTTCCTTGCGCGCGCTTCTTTCAATTGTCTCTCCGATTGTCTTTTTTCAATGATCTCTTCTCTTTGCTTCAAGCCATCTTTGGTTGTTATGACAAGATCTTCAATTTCATTAAATATCTCTTGTTTAAGCTTATCGGGTATGCCATCGTTGGTAACAATTCGACGCAACCATAGTAATAGTTCGTTATATGGTATCCTACGGATAAATTTTGAATAAGCACCTAACTTTAGATCCATAGCAAGTTCATATTCAGTAGCCACTAGATGTTGAATATCTCTGCGATACTGTTCTCGGTTATCTACGTTCTGTTCGTAAATTTTTTCTAATCGGACTAGTCGATCCAGTAATGCTTCATTTGTCTGAACCGTACTCATGTTGCTATATTATCAATACAAAAAAAGCAACGAATGCAACGAATACAATGCAGCCGATATGTAGGAACTAAGATTATTCCAAGTATTCACGCTTGAACTGGTAACGCTCAAGCCATTTGCCATATCTAGTTGGATGGTACAAGTAACGCATTAGTTCATCATGTAGTTCGAATTTTTTTCGACGTATAGCACCATAATCATATTGCATTAACTTGGGGTTACGGATGAGCACGCACATATTGACTTTATCCAAATTATCACGGATCAAATCAAGAGCTTCGGCATTGATACTTATAGCGTTCCAATCAATACAATCCGGATACTTTCGAATCAAATCAATAGCCCATTCTTGAGAAGATAGCAGTGTCCAATTAATATGCTCAACATTTCTCTCAAGCAACTCTAATGCCCAATGTTGAGTGGATAATATGAACCATTCATTGGAATCAAGCATTTGCTCATGGCGCACTATCCAAGGTAAAGCCCACTCCGACTCGCAAAGGACAATAATTGCTTGACCTACCATCAGTGGATATTCTTCGATTAATGGCAAGCACCATTCAAATTGACAAATGATATCCCAATCAATTACCTCTGGGTATCTTGTAAGGATAGGAAGAGACCACTTTTGATACGACAGTACCGTCAAATCAACCCCAAGAGTGGTGATATCTATGTATAGCAATATTGGTAATGCCCATTCGGAGACAAGCAGAGTATTCCAATCGAGGTCCTCATTCAAATTACTCATAAGGATATCAATAGCCCATGGAGACGAACAAAGAGCTTGCCAATTAACAATATATTCAGGGTTAGCTAGTAGTAGAGGTAATGCCCATTCTTGTTCGCATAGATAGTCCCAATCGAGTGGCTTATAGGGGTTCTTCATCAGTAACGGCAACGCCCATTCTTGCATGGAAAGGAAGTTCCAATCAAGTGGCTTATGAGCATTCTTCATCATCAAAGGCAACGCCCATTTGCGGATAGATATAATATCCCAATGTAATATTTTGTCTGGGTTTGCTAGTAATAAAGGTAAAGCCCATTCGAATGATGATAGAAGTCTCCAATTTAATGGCTTATCCGAATTAGCCATGAGAATAGGTAGAGCATTTTCATTATAAGAAATATTACGCCAATTAAACTTACGATGAAAGATTTTTGGGTCGCGATCCATCAATGCTTTGTTAGTAACAAGGCTTTCAAGGAAGTATTCATTGACGTATCCACCATTGTCTTGTTCCATTCGATCGCAAAATAATTCAACGTCAAACCAAGAAGGTGGCATAAGAAACTCCGAAGGGGTTTCCAATGGTTGATTTTGTTGTTTCTTGTTGGAGAATCGAGACATGGCTTGAATCACGTGG
>JACCDL010386209.1_pt1 | contig 13200 bp, 11 predicted proteins | sample 7441931 | NCBI WGS metagenome assembly JACCDL01 (sample SAMN15323437, study PRJNA562643) | freshwater metagenome | isolation source: river surface water | place: USA:Blue River Watershed | collected 2017-08-16 | reverse complement strand
TGTTCGCGCTGATGTTTCAGCATCGTTCCAGGAAGCGGTCGTTGATGTGTTACTTCAGAAATCGATTAAGGCTTGCACAGATACTGGAATTGATTCGCTGGTGATCGCTGGGGGAGTTGCTGCGAACTCTCGCCTTCGCGCAGTCGCCCAAGAACGCTGTGCTGCAGCAAAGATTGACCTACGCACCGAGCCCCCAGCTCTCTGTACCGCTAACGGCGACATGGTCGCTGCGCTCGGCTCGCTTGCGATCTCGGCGGGACACCCCGCCTCCGCCCTCGGCATCGAGGCCGCCTCCGCCATCAGCCCATCCATCCCCATCTGGAGATAGCCCAAGCTCGGATTTGAGAACGGGAATACTCGCCCCTAGGCTAGGCGTTAGCACTCGCCAGACGAGAGTGATAAATCGTCTGAACCCCTAGTTCGCAAGTAATCAATGAAGAAGGAGCTACAACGATGGCCATTGCCATTAAGCCACTTGAAGATCGCATCGTAATCAAGATCAACGAAGCTGAAGAGAAGACTGCATCTGGTCTTGTTATTCCAGATACTGCAAAAGAGAAGCCTCAGGAAGGCACCGTTGTTGCCGTAGGTCCAGGACGCTTTGATGATGGTGTTCGCGTACCGATGGATATCAAAGTTGGCGATGTCGTGCTGTACAGCAAATACGGTGGAACTGAAATTAAGCACGGTGGCGAGGAATATCTAGTCCTCTCTGCACGTGACATCCTTGCAGTTATCGCGAAGTAAGTAGAGGCGATAACTTCATGGGTAAATCACTTCAATTCGACGAGAACGCTCGTCGCGGTATGGAGCGCGGAGTTAACATCCTCGCCGATACCGTCAAAGTAACTCTCGGCCCTAAGGGTCGAAACGTCGTTATTGGAAAATCTTTTGGTGCGCCACTCATCACGAACGATGGCGTGACAATCGCAAAAGAAATCGAACTTTCAGATCCAGCCGAAAACATGGGCGCCCAACTTGTAAAGCAAGTTGCAGAAAAGACCAATGATGTTGCTGGAGACGGAACTACAACTGCAACAGTCCTTGCGCAAGCTATGGTGAAGGAAGGCCTTCGTAACTTAGCTGCGGGTGCTCAACCCATGGGCATTAAGGCTGGAATCGAAGCGGCAGTTGCCGCTGTTGTCGACAAGCTTCGCGCCAACTCCACAAAAATCTCTGGCAAAGAACAGATTGCAGATGTTGCAACAATCTCTGCTCAGGATCGTGTGATTGGTGACCTTATTGCCGAAGCGATGGATAAAGTCGGCAAAGATGGCGTCATCACTGTTGAAGAATCTTCAACTACAGGCCTCGAACTCGAATTCACTGAAGGTATGCAGTTCGATAAGGGCTATATCTCGCCATATTTCGTCACTGATCAAGATCGCATGGAAGCAATCCTCGAAGATGCTTTTGTCTTGATTTCAGCTGGAAAAATCTCAGCTCTGGCTGATCTCCTCCCGATTCTCGAGCAGGTCGCTAAGGCAGGAAAGCCACTTCTCATCATCGCCGAAGATGTCGAAGGCGAAGCGCTTTCAACCCTCGTTGTAAACCGGATGCGCGGAGTATTTACCTCTGCTGCAGTTAAAGCTCCAGGGTTTGGCGATCGTCGCAAAGCGATGCTCCAAGACATGGCAGTTCTTACCGGTGGCCAAGTTATCTCTAGCGAAGTTGGTCTCAAGCTCGACCAGATCTCACTCGATATGTTGGGACGCGCTCGTCGTATCGTAATCACGAAGGACCACACCACCATCGTTGATGGCGCTGGCAACAAGAAAGATGTAGAAGGCCGTATCGGCGAACTACGTCGTGAAATTGATGCTGCTGACTCTGATTGGGATCGCGAGAAACTTCAAGAGCGCCTTGCAAAACTCTCCGGTGGCGTATGTGTCATCAAAGTTGGAGCCCACACTGAAGTTGAGTTGAAAGAGAAGAAGCATCGTCTTGAAGATGCGATCTCTGCTACTCGCGCAGCTGTCGAAGAAGGAATTGTGGTTGGCGGTGGCGCTGCACTAGTACATGCCGCAACAGTTCTAGATGGCGATCTTGGATATGAAGGTGATGCATCGGTCGGCGTTCGACTCGTTGCAAAAGCATGCCAAGAACCACTTCGTTGGATTGCAGAAAACGCGGGCCAAGAAGGTTACGTCGTAGTTTCCAAAGTTCGTACTTTGAAGCCCAATGAAGGCTTCAATGCCGCAACCGATGAATACGGCGATCTCGTCAAAGCTGGCGTCATCGATCCAGTAAAAGTGACTCGCTCTGCACTTGCTAATGCAGCCTCAATTGCCGCCATGTTCATTACAACAGAAGCGCTGGTTTTTGAGACTCCAGAAGATAAAAAGGAAGAAGCTGCTGGACATGGCCATAGCCATGGACCAGGTGGTCACAGCCACTAACAGATCTACGACGAAAGAGCCCCACTCAGTTGAGAGTTCAACTGTGTGGGGCTCTTTCTCATTACACTCACCTGATGAATTCTGAAACGGTAAATGTCTCGGCAACGATCTGGCTCATCACCCTCTCTGTTGTCTTCCTTGTAACGCTGGCGGATTTAACGTGGGCCTGGTTTCGCCGTAATTCGATTACCTCGCTTCGTGAGGCTGCCACCTGGACTGCGATTTATGTATCCGCAGCCATTGCCTTCGGAATCTCGATGCGGAGCTGGGATGGACCGACGGCCTCCGCTGAATTCTTTGCGGGATGGATTACTGAGTATTCACTCTCCATCGATAACCTCTTTGTTTTCTTGATCATTCTCACTCGTCTGAAGATTGAAAAAGAGAAAGAACAGCTGGTGCTTTTATTGGGTATTTTGATGGCCCTGGTAATGCGCGGCATCTTTATTATTGTCGGTGCAGCTGTCGTTGAAAGATTCGTCGCAATTTTCTTCTTCTTTGGCGCAATCTTGCTTTGGACCGCATACAAGCTCATTACAGAAGATCCCGAAGAGGATGAGTGGCAAGAGAATCGAATCATCACCGCTCTTCGAAAGCGCGGATTCTCAACATTTACCGTGGCCCTTGTAGCACTTGGAACAACTGATCTTCTCTTCGCGCTTGATTCAATCCCGGCAATCTTTGGTCTCACTCGTGACCCATACATCGTTTTCATGGCTAACGCGTTTGCCTTAATGGGTCTACGGCAACTTTATTTCTTAGTCGGAATTCTTTTGAAGCGATTGGTGTATTTGTCTAAAGGTCTATCAATTGTGCTGGGATTTATTGGCATCAAGCTCATCATTGAAGCTCTGCATGGAATTGGAATTCACGATGTTGCTGGATTTAAGATCCCACATGTCTCGTTAGCAGTCTCTCTTGGTGTGATCATCTCAGCGCTGGCTGTTACAACAGTGATTAGCTTACGTAAGAATCCCAATCGTGAAATTGATCCACTCAAGGAACCAGTTAAGGAATAGATCAAGAAATAGAATACGTAGTACAAACGAAAAACCCCCGAGTCCGTGACTTCGGGGGTTTTTTCTTGTCGAAAGAAGTGTTACGCAGTAAAGAATCTCTGTTGACGCTGAGCTTTACTGATGATGTCCAAACGTTCTTCCTCGGTTAATCCACCCCAGATGCCATAAGGCTCTTGAGCAGCGAGAGCATGCGCGCGACATGCGGCGATTACCGGGCAGGATGCGCAGACCGCTTTTGCAGCGTTCTCACGAGCTTTGCGGCGGGGGCCGCGTTCACCATCTGGATGAAAGAACATCTCAGTTGGAAGGGATCGGCAAGCACCCTCATACTGCCATTCCCAATTTGCAGCTACTGGCTTCGGTAAGCGAGAAGTTTCGGACATGGGTGAACCATACAATCGCGCCATAAGTTGTTCAAGTACCTTGACCGTCTATATCCGTTTCAAGTCGCGGAGCTCACACTCAGCCCCCACTATTGGCCCGTGGCTGAGAACTCCCTGCGGAAAGAGACCCAGAACGGCGCTGAAGCGCTCACTGTGGCGGCTGTGGCGCGACGCCTTGGAGTCGCACCTGCAACTTTGCGAACCTGGGATCGTCGTTATGGCTTAGGGCCATCAGAACATAGCACCGGCGAACATCGTCGCTACAACGGTGGCGATCTGGCGCGACTTACCTTGATGCGCAAACTCGTCATTGCTGGCGTCTCACCCGCCGAAGCTGCCCAACGGGCGCTGGCCTTTGATGGCGAAGTTTCAGCAGATCAAATTGCTAACTCCATCACCAACGATGTCGCAATCCGCGAAGAGTTGGTCGAAACTCTCATTCGCGCAGCACGGGCCTATGATCGAAACTTTATTGAAGAACTTCTTCGCTCCGAGCTCTCTGCACGGGGAATCACTAATACGTGGAATGAAGTAATCGTCCCGCTCTTGATTTTGATCGGTGATGAATGGGCCGAATCGGGTACTGGTATTGAAATTGAACACTTAGTCAGTGAAATCATCAAACGTTTATTGCAGGAAGCGAATTCGTCTATTCACAACCCAATCAACGCCCGCCCGGTGTTGTTAGCATGTATCGGAGAAGAGATGCATTCTCTTGCCTTGTACGCATTGGGAGCTGCGCTATCTGAAAGAAAGATTGCAACACAATTCCTGGGCGCTCGTACACCAATTGAAGCAATTAGCGCAGTAGTGAAGCGCTCGGCACCACCTGCAATTTTCCTATGGGCACAACTCGATAAGAATGGAAACACTGAAGTTCTCGGCGAGATTCCAAGTATCCGTCCTGCTCCTCGAGTTGTATTAGGTGGGCCAGGATGGGATCGCAAAGAAGTTAAGTCGGCGGTTCTGGTCGATGATCTGCTCGATGCATGCGAAGAAATCATGCGGGCAGTTGGAGCGTAAATACCCTACCCAGTAAGGTTGAGCGGTGAACGAGAACGTCAACGAAAAGGTCGCCATGTTGGGCCTGACTTATGACGATGTCCTCCTCTTGCCTGATGCTTCTGACGTAGTCCCTTCTGAAGTTGAGACTCGAACCCAACTCACACGCGATATCTACCTCGATATTCCGCTGATTTCATCGGCGATGGATACCGTGACTGAATCAGCGATGGCAATCGCCATGGCGCGCGCCGGCGGAATTGGAATAATTCATCGCAACTTGTCAATCGACGATCAAGTGACTCATGTGAAACTCGTGAAGGGCGCTGGACTTCGCGTTGGCGCGGCAGTTGGAGTTGGTGACGATGGATTCGACAGAGCTGCAGCTCTTATCGACGTTGGTGTTGATGTAGTTGTCGTAGATACCGCGCATGGACATCATCGCGCAGTTCTTGAAGCAATCACAAAAATCAAGAAGAGTTTTCCAAAGCAAGAAATAATTGGTGGCAATGTTGCGACTCGTGCAGGAGCGCAAGCACTTATCAATGCTGGCGCAGATGCCGTAAAAGTTGGCGTTGGACCTGGTTCAATTTGTACAACGCGCGTCGTCGCCGGAGTCGGTGTCCCACAAATTACTGCCATTATGGAAGCTGCTAAAGCATGTAAGAAAGCAGATATTCCACTCATCGCTGATGGTGGGCTGCAATACTCTGGAGATATTGCAAAAGCAATTGTCTCTGGCGCTGATACTGTGATGTTGGGTTCGCTACTTGCGGGTTGTGATGAATCACCGGGCGAACTTGTTGAAGTTGATGGACGGAAATTTAAAACGTATCGCGGAATGGGTTCCCTTGGCGCTATGCAGAGCCGTGGTGCAAAGAAGTCGTACTCCAAAGATCGTTATATGCAAGATGATGTTCTTGCTGAAGATAAATTGGTTCCAGAAGGTATTGAAGGAAAAGTCACCTATCGTGGTCCGGTTGCTGAAGTCGTTCACCAACTTGTTGGCGGGCTTCGTTCAGGCATGGGATACGCCGGAGCTGAAGATATTGCTGCGCTGCAGAAACGGGGCCGTCTCATCCAAATCACCGCGGCAGGGCTACAAGAAAGCCATCCTCACGATGTTCACGATGTTGCTGATGCCCCTAATTACTATCGGAGCCGCTAATGGTTGATATCGAGATCTCGCCCGGCAAAAGAGCCCGTACCGCATATTCATTTGACGATATCTCCATTGTTCCATCTCGTCGTACACGAGAACCAAATGAGGTATCCATCTCATGGCAGATTGACGCTTATAAATTTGAACTTCCCTTACTGGCTGCTCCGATGGATTCTGTTGTATCGCCAGAAACTGCCATCGCAATCGGAAAGCTTGGTGGACTTGGCATTCTCAACCTCGAAGGTCTCTGGACGCGCTATGACAATCCAAAAATCCAACTAGGTGAGATTTCCTCGATCCCTGCTGATCAAGCTACTCGACGGATGCAAGAACTTTACAAAGCACCAATCCGTCCTGAACTAATAAAGGAGCGGCTCGCAGAAATAAGAGCGGCCGGAGTTACTGTTGCTGGCGCGCTTTCGCCACAACGGACTGCAGAATTTCATAAAGCGGTGATTGATGCTGGTGTAGACATTTTCGTTATTCGAGGCACAACTGTGAGTGCAGAACATGTCTCGAAAGAGAAAGAACCGCTCAACTTAAAGAAGTTCATTTATGAATTAGATGTTCCCGTTATTGTCGGTGGATCTGCAACTTCTCAGAGCGCTCTCCATCTCATGCGTGCTGGCGCAGCTGGAGTATTAGTTGGTTTTGGTGGCGGCGCAGCACACACCACACGACAAGTTCTAGGGGTCTCAGTGCCGATGGCTACTGCAGTAGCTGATGTTGCAGCTGCGCGCAGAGAGTATCTCGATGAATCCGGTGGCCGATATGTGCATGTGATTGCTGATGGCTCAGTAGGTAAGAGTGGCGATATTCCAAAAGCGATTGCATGTGGTGCAGATGCGGTCATGTTGGGTTCACCTTTAGCGCGCGCAGAAGAAGCGCCTGGTCGTGGTTGGCACTGGGGATCAGAAGCGCACCACCCAGAAGTACCGCGCGGAACAAGAGTGCATGTTTCTACAGCGGGTTCTCTCCATGATATTTTGCTTGGCCCATCACACTCTGCAGATGGCTCAATGAATCTCTTTGGCGCGCTGCGCCGAGCTCTTGCCACATGCGGTTACTCGGATCTCAAAGAGTTTCAGCGCGTTGAAGTTGTTCTCAATAGAGCATAAAGAGCTCACCATATGCAGCGCAGCAACCATGTCCTTGTAATCGACTTTGGTGCGCAATATGCCCAACTCATTGCGAGACGAGTACGTCAAGCTAATGTCTATAGCGAGATTGTCCCGTCGACTCTCTCTGTCGATGAATTACTTGCGCGCAATCCACGCGCCATCATCCTCTCTGGTGGACCATCATCAGTTTACGAACCTGGTGCGCCAACAATCGATCCGCGATTATTTGAACTCAACATTCCGATTTTTGGAATCTGTTATGGATTTCAAGCGATGGCGCAAGCACTTGGCGGCGAAGTCACAAATACGGGAACCTCTGAGTTTGGTCGCGCACACTTTACTGCCGACACCACCTCCCATTTATTCTCGGGCTTGGATTCACAATTTGATGTCTGGATGAGTCACGGTGATTGCGTCTCTCGAGCACCTACTAATTTCCATGTAATTGGAAATACTGCCCATACTCCTGTCGCTGCTTTTGAAAGCGACAGTGGACTTCTTTCCGGAGTCCAATTCCACCCAGAAGTGCTCCATACTTCTTTTGGACAGGAAATTCTGCGACGTTGGTTAATAGATATCGTAAAGTGTAAGCCGACGTGGACTTCACAAAACATCATCGAAAACGAGATCATCAACATCAAATCTCACGTTGAAAACAAATCCATCATTTGTGGCTTATCGGGAGGAGTGGATTCCGCAGTTGCTGCGGCACTTGTCCAGAAAGCTGTCGGCTCACAACTCACTTGTGTATTCGTCGATCATGGCTTGCTACGGGAAGGGGAAGCGGAGCAAGTAGAGCGCGATTTCGTCGCTGCTACCGGAGTAAATCTGATGGTTGTTGATGCCCGCCAGAAATTCTTAACTGCTCTCAAAGGTGTGACAGATCCAGAAGAGAAGCGAAAGATTATTGGAAGAGAATTTATCCGGACCTTTGAAGAAGCTGCGGCAAAAATTTCGAAAGAGAGAAAAGTTCAGTTTTTAGTGCAAGGCACTTTATATCCGGATGTTGTTGAGTCTGGCGGCGGAACAGGGACAGCCAATATTAAGTCCCATCACAATGTCGGTGGACTTCCAGAAGACTTAGAATTCACATTGATAGAACCTCTTCGTTCGTTGTTCAAAGACGAGGTACGTGAAGTAGGTGAAGCGCTTGCCTTGCCAGATGAGATTGTGTGGCGCCAACCATTCCCAGGTCCAGGCTTAGCAATTCGAATCATCGGTGAAGTTACTGAAGAAAGACTTAAAGTTCTTCGTCGAGCCGATTTCATCGCGCGTGAAGAATTACACTTAGCAGGTCTAGATCGCGAGATCTGGCAATGCCCAGTTGTATTGCTTGCTGAAGTACGAAGCGTTGGAGTTCAAGGAGATGGCCGCACTTATGGCCACCCGATAGTTCTTCGCCCCGTATCAAGCGAAGATGCGATGACTGCAGATTGGTCGAGAGTTCCTTACGAGGTCCTCGCAAAAATCTCGAATCGCATCACTAACGAGGTACGTGAAGTTAATCGAGTAATTCTCGATATCACTTCAAAACCTCCAGCAACAATTGAATGGGAGTAGAAGTACATATTCGTCTGAAGGAGGATGAGAGCAATGAGTAAAAGAGCAGCAATCGTTGCACTCACTCTCGTTGCATCATTGCTTTTCGCACTGCCACCAGCCAGTGCAGATTCTACGAAGAATCGAAATGAAACTCCTCGCGAAGCAAGAAATGAAAAGTCAGAGAAAGTTAAGTGCAAGAAAACAGATGTAACTACTAGGTTTCCTAAGCCAATTGATATGCCGAGAGGGATATCAAAGAAGCTGCCGGTGACCGTCTCCTTTGAAACTAACTGCGGTCAAATCGTGATTGAAACCCTTACCCGACAAGCCCCGCTGACACTTACCGTTGTCTCTCGACTGATTCGTTCTGGCTACTATGACAAAACAATTTGTCATCGATTAACGACAGAAGATTTCTACTTTCTACAGTGCGGAGATCCGACCGGTACGGGCTTTGGAAGCCCTGATTTTGATTACAAGGCCGATAACCTCCCGACATCACGAGAGTTTATTTATGCTGCGGGGACTGTTGTGATGGTCAATACAAGTTTCCGCAGAAACGGAAGTCAATTCATGATTTTTTACGAGGATTCGAAATTGCCAATGGGTTACACGGTGTGGGGCAGAGTGACCTCAGGTCTGGAGATTGTGCGATTTATTGCTGAAGGTGGCGTTAAGAACGCCGAGAGCGATGGCGTACCTCTGCGCACGATTGCTATTGATAGAGCATCTACAAATAATTAAGTTCTAATCCGTACTAATCACTTTAAATATCTCAGCGATTCGCCCATTAGCCAGGCCTTGAGCTTCAGCGTTCTTCTCGCCCCAACTTCGCACCATGTTTTCGAGCTCTTTGTTATGTGCAGTCTGACTTACATGAGAATGTAGAGCAGCCATCTTCCTTGAAAATGTTTCGGTTATATCTACATAGTGATTTGGTGTTGGAGAGCCCGTAATCCAAACTTCGCGTACCCGCCAAGGCTCATGCCCTGCTGCTTTGAGCTCAGGAAAGGCAAATGGGTTTCGGGAATCTGGATATACAGCCTGAATGGCAGTTTCGCCTGCTGCGAGATGATCGGGATGGCTTGAATAGATGCGTTCCCAATTTCTTTCAGGCGACTGCACAACCATACGATCTGGTTTAGCTATTCGGATCGCTTTTACAATCTCTTTTCGTAGTTCAATAGATGGCATCAACCAACCATCACGGTAATTCAAGTAAGTGATATCTGTGACGCCAAGAGCTTTGCCGGCATCGCGTTGTTCTTGTTGGCGAACTTTTGCCATCTCTTCGACGGGAATTCCAGATTCTTCGCCGCCTTGATCGCCATTAGTGATGATGCAATAAGAGACTTCAATACCTTGTGATGTCCAGTGTGCAATTGTTCCGCCAGCTCCAAAATCACAATCATCAGGATGGGCCATAACAACTAATATGCGCTTGATTTCAGAGTCGGAGAGCGGAGTCACCTGCCTATCCTAGACTTCTCGCTATGTCGGCGCGCATAAACAAATCTTTACTTGATGGGCTAAATCCCCAACAAAGCGCTGCTGTCGCACATAGTGGTGGTCCACTCCTTGTTGTCGCAGGAGCTGGTTCAGGCAAGACGCGCGTTTTAACTCGACGGATTGCGTATCTCATGGCAGAAAGAGGAGTCCAGCCTTTTGAGATTCTTGCGATTACATTTACAAACAAGGCTGCTGGCGAGATGAAAGAACGAGTTGCAAGCTTGGTTGGCAATCGCGCAAAAATCATGTGGGTCTCCACATTTCATTCAGCCTGCGTCCGAATCCTTCGACAAGAAGCGGTCCGCTTAGGTTTCTCAACTACATTTTCGATCTACGATCAAGCCGACAGCCTGCGATTAGTAACGCTTGTAATGAGGGACCTAAATCTCGATCCCAAGCGCTACAACCCACGCGGAATAGCATCTGTCATCTCCAATGCTAAGAACGAGTTATTGGGTCCTGCGGATTATCGCAACGCCACACAAAATAGCTTCGAAGAAGTTGTGGCCGAGGTTTATGCGATCTACCAACAACGTTTAACTTCTGCCAACGCGATGGATTTTGACGATCTCATTATGAAGACTGTTGAGGTCTTGCAGAAATACCCGGAAGCTCGGGCGCGTTACCGCCATCGCTTTAAACATATCTTGGTCGATGAATACCAAGACACAAACCACGCCCAATACATATTGATTCGCGAGCTTGTCGGAACCGATCGAGAAGGAGTTCCTGCCGCTGAGTTATGCGTTGTGGGCGATGCCGACCAATCCATCTATGGCTTTCGCGGAGCCACAATACGAAACATCATGCAGTTTGAAGAAGATTACCCTGACGCCACCACAATCCTTCTCGAACAGAACTATCGCTCCACGCAAAATATTTTGAGCGCTGCGAACGCAGTTATCTCTCTTAATGAAGATCGCAAAGAGAAGAATCTCTGGTCAGAAGCCGGCAGTGGTCCGAAAATCACAGGCTTTGTAGCAGAGAATGAAGATCACGAAGCTGAATTTGTCCGTGATGAACTCTTCCGTCTCCAGAGAGAAGGTCTCTCTAATTTCGGCGAAACTGCGATTTTCTATCGCACAAATGCCCAATCTCGTGTTTTCGAGGAAATCTTTATGCGCGCCACTATTCCCTACAAAGTCGTTGGAGGCGTGCGCTTTTATGAGCGTAAAGAAGTGAAGGATTTGCTCGCTTATCTGCGTGTCATCGTTAACCCCGATGATGAAGTTTCAATGCGTCGCATTATCAATACCCCTAAGCGCGGGATCGGAGATCGCGCACTCGATGGCATTGACGATCTCGCAAAGAGTGAAGGTCTCTCTTTCTGGCAAGCTCTCAATCGTGCGAGCGAAGCGGGCCTCACTCCAAAAACTTCTTCCTCAATCTCTCAATTTGTTTCGATGATTAGCGCGCTACGAGTTCTTGTCGAAGCAAAACGTCCGCCTTCAACAATTGCTGCTGCAGCCCTTGAACAATCTGGGCTTCTAGATGAACTGCGTGATAGCCATGACCCCCAAGACGAAGTGCGTGTCGAAAACTTGGAAGAACTCGTTGCTGTTGCAGAGGAGTACGAAGAGCGAGAAGTAGATGAAGGCGAAGAGATTTCACTCTCAGGATTTCTCGAAGATGTAGCCCTGGTCGCTGACGCTGATGAGATTCCCGAAGGTGAAGATCATGGGGGCGTTGTGACTCTTATGACGCTTCATACTGCGAAAGGTTTGGAGTTTCCCACTGTATTCCTGACTGGTATGGAGGAAGGAGTTTTTCCTCATTCACGAACTCTTGGCGAGAAGAAAGAATTAGAAGAGGAGCGGCGATTGGCGTACGTGGGGCTTACTCGCGCCCAACAACGCCTCTTCTTGTCGCGTGCCGAGTACAGATCTTCATGGGGGGCGCCCAACTACAACCCGCCTTCACGTTTTCTGGACGAGATTCCAGAAACGCTTATTGATTGGAATAAGAGCGAGAGTGGATTTGCCACTCCACCAATAACTCGGAAGAAATTTGCTCCACCTCCACTTCCAAAAGCGACCGGAAAGCAATCAAATACTCTTGCGCTTGAGATTGGTGATCGCGTCTCTCATGACACCTTTGGCCTTGGTACTGTGATTGCAGTCTCAGGATCAGGGGATAAAGCAGAAGCCACAATTAACTTCGGCAGCTATGGCGATAAGCGTTTGTTGCTCCGTTATGCGCCAGTAGATAAGTTATGACCCATGGACCTTTTTGAATATCAAGCACGTGATCTATTTGAAGCAAATGGGGTCCCAGTCCTCGCTGGTGCCGTTGCCACAACACCAGAAGAAGCTCAACGAGCAGCTGAGAAAATCGGTGGCAAGGTTGTCGTTAAAGCTCAGGTAAAAATTGGTGGTCGCGGCAAGGCCGGTGGCGTAAAGCTTGCAGAAAATCCTGCCGATACTTTTGAGAAAGCAAAAGCAATTCTTGGTATGGACATTAAGGGCCACACCGTGCACAAAGTGATGATTGCAGCTGCGGCGCCTATTGAAAGTGAGTATTACTTGGCAATTCTTCTGGACCGCGCGGCTCGCTCATTCTTAGTTATGGCATCAGTTTCTGGTGGAATGGATATCGAAGAAGTTGCACATAAGACTCCAGAAAAACTAGCAAAAGTACATATCGATCCCAACGATGGAATTTCTCAAGAAAAAGCGCTTGATATTGTCCGTAAAGGTGGCTTCCCATCTGATGTCGAAAAAGGTGTTGCTGAAGTTCTCGTAACGCTCTGGAAGACATTCCAAAGTTCCGATGCCACACTCGTTGAAGTTAATCCGCTTGTAAAGACTGCGGATGGTCGAATCATCGCTCTCGATGGAAAAGTTACATTGGACGATAACGCTGCTTTCCGTCACCCAGACCATGAAGCACTTATTGATCATGCTGCTACTAATCCACTAGAAGCGCTCGCCAAAGAAAAAGACTTAAATTACGTAAAACTTGATGGCGAAGTTGGTGTTATTGGCAATGGTGCGGGTCTTGTAATGAGCACGCTCGATGTCGTCGCCTATGCAGGCGAAAAGTTTGGCGGGGTAAAACCAGCTA
>JACCDL010087160.1_pt1 | contig 13200 bp, 6 predicted proteins | sample 7441931 | NCBI WGS metagenome assembly JACCDL01 (sample SAMN15323437, study PRJNA562643) | freshwater metagenome | isolation source: river surface water | place: USA:Blue River Watershed | collected 2017-08-16 | reverse complement strand
TGTTCAATAAGACTCCTTCCTAGTTAGCGTGCTTAAACCCATGGAAATCTTCGGCATCAAGACCCTCCAGAATGGCATCGGCCTTTTCTGCACCAAAATGACAGTCAGTCAGCTTGCCCAGATCGGCCAGGTCGACTTCGCCGACCCAGCCAACGGCAAGCTGGGATATCAACGTAAACCTGATGAGAAGCGCTTCTTCGAACTGGCTAAGTTTCTCACCACTAAGGACGCGAAGACCAAGGGTAACGCAATCCTGCCTCCGGCCATAATCGCCTCCTTCCGGGGAGCTCTTGAATACAAAGAAGGTAAACAAGGGTTTTGCGAAATTACCGTGCCTGAAGGCGAAAAACTTTGGATTATCGACGGTCAACATCGCTTTGGCGGACTAATGGTCGCCGCCGGGCTTTACTCTTCTAAATCGACCGGGAAAAAAGTGGAAGCGTTTAAGGCGCACCATGCCAAATTCCAATCCTTTGAAGTTCCCGTCATCATCATTGAGTCACGTGATGTTGACGTTGAAGCATATCAGTTCTCGGTGATCAACTCAGAGGCCAAGAAAGTCGATAAATACTTGGCCACGGGAGGAGTCCTCAAGGGAGGTGGCCCAATTCCAACAAGCCAGAATGCATGGGAAGGTCGTGCCTTTGTGGCCTGTGAGCGACTGAGGCTCGACCCGTCTTCGCCACTACGTGGAAAAATCAAGCACCCTAACGACAAGGGACGGTTCTGGTGCACGGCCAAAGGCATGATGAATGCACTTAAATTCCCCCTGAATAGCGGAGCATATGCAGCAGAATGGGATAACGGACACTCCGAAAGAGTGTGCCGCATGCTGATCGATTATTGGAACGCCTGGGAGAAGGTAGCTCCCTTCTGCTTCAGCAGCCACAAGGAGTATGCGCTATTCAAAAGCTCGGGAATCACTGCCTTCAACTATTGCCTTAATGCTGTGGCTCAAAAGGCAGGAGAAAAGTTCCCAAATGAAGAAGATTTTGTCGAAATTCTTAGCAAATTAGGGCCCTACAAGTCAAAGGAGTACTGGCACGTCAATACGTCCGAAGGCATCAACCTATGCAGAGGATATGGACAAATCATCGATGAGGCTAACAAGATTTGTGCATTCATCCTCAAGTAATCCATGACTAACAGACAGGTCATACCGCCTGCATGGCTGGTCGAGCAGGCAACCAAACTGCGTAAAGGCGAAAAAATCTATGCGACAGTGAGAGAATTGCTATCTCACTTTGACTGGGAGAGGCGCAGCAGCAACGCGATCATACAGGTACGGAGAGCTCTCAAGAAACTTCGACTTTCCACAACCCCCAAGTTCTACTCGGTCAATCTGGACAGCCTGGTTCAGATCATCGATCGGTCAGAGGAAGACGAAAATAGCGACGAGAGTCGCGAGGATGTTCGACAGCCTATCATCACTTTTGGCATGCTAAAAGTCGTGGAGGACCAAAGAAAACTCCGCGAAAAGTCCAAGTCAAAGAGCGGCTCGCTGGGGTACCCAAAGTGGATAGTATCGCCAAATGACAACATCGAATCAGCGGCCATCCTCCTAGCAGAGGAGAATGTTGATTTTGTTCCAGTTGGACTGGATGAATCAAAAGTCATCGGCGTAATTGCCTGGGATGACATCGCCACTCAAGACCTACTGAAGCGCGACAGGACTACCATCAAGTGTGGAAAAATCTGCAAAGAACCGACTTTCGTACGTGAAGCCGAATCTGTCTACGACAAGAAGTATGAAATCACAAAATACGGACACGTTTTCGTCAAAGATGACACAGGAAGGTGCTTCGCGGTAGTTAGATCAGGAGACCTAGCAGGAGAACTCCTCAGGCTCACCGAAAACTTCCTGCTCCTGCAAGAAATCGAAAACCTAATCAGGATGATCATCGAGATGACCGAGCCAAACGCCGAGGAAATCGAAGCCTCTGTGCACGAGGATAACAGGGGTAAAGATAAGACCCTCGAACAGCTCTCCTTCGCGGAGTATAAGTCGCTTATCCTGAACCCAGGCGTGAGGGCACGCCTGCTCAAGAACTACGGAGTAGGCGAACAACTGGTTCGCCAGATTGCAAACGAGCATATCGAACATACCAGGATTATCCGCAACAAGGTCCTCCACTTCCATCCTGACGAGAACAACGAGCAGGCCAAAATGCTGCTTTCAAACTCTCGGGACTACCTCCGTCGGATTGCCGAGCTGATGGACAATACCTGAAGAAGCTTAACGCTGGTCAATGAGGATGACCGTCTGAACGTCTACTTCAAGCTGCCTGCCACCCATAACGGCATTCATGATGAATATTCGGTCGCCTTTCTTAAGCTGATCCAATGTCGACTTGTAGGCACTCATTTGGGCCTGCTTTACACGAAACGAAAGGCTGCGATCATAACCGCCAAATCTGATGACATAGGACTTATTAGGAAGCGCCTCGATGGTTTCGACTGTGGAGGCAAAGTCCATGGGGTACCCCTGTGCACCCTGACGAACCGCCTCCCAGTATGGGCGGCAATTAGGCCTGAGCTGGCAATTCTTACAATTACTTGGCCGGGGATCAGCCAGAGAAGCGAGATTACCGGGGCGGCTCGATACCTCCTCCCTTATCGCTCCGAGCCACTCCTTGGCTGCAGAGTAAAGGGCAATCACCTCATCAGGAGTGAAATCAACTTCATACCTGTGGAAAGCCCCATCTATGAGAGCGAGCGACCGCGGCATGATTCCTTCAACGTCATAGATCAACCCAGCGTATAACTTTAGCTGCGTGACGTAGGATTCTCGCAAGACACCGTCGCGAGTCACATCACCACTCTTTCTATCAATAATATCGATCGCGTCTCCGCTAAAATAAACCGCATCCATACTGCCTTTAATCAAGCCGTCCAAACTTTCGATGCCTTCCTCGGAAAGCTGACGAGCTCCTCTAGCACCTCCAGCGACCTTTGCAGAGGGTTCGCGCACAGCGTGACGCACGGCTGAATGCCTTCTTGTGACATAAACATCACAAGAGGAAGACAGAGGAACAAGGTGGGCAGATAAGGGTGAAGCGGAAAGACGTCGTTCTGTATCGGCTACCAGTTCATCGAACTTCCGCTCAGCTTGAGGCAGGGTCACCCCTACATCTCTGCTCATGAATGACCAATGGTGTAGTAAATGGATAATCGTGCCCAACTCCATTCGGGGGGTCGCAGGAAGGGCTACAACGTTATCCGCCCTGGATAAGACGAATTTATAAGCGCACTTATGATCGTAATAATACTGACTTGGATAGATCGGAACCAAGGAGTCTACAGAAACCTGGGGTTCAGATACGAACACCGTTCCATTTCGTGAGCTCATAAGCATGCCCACTGGGGACGACGTGTCAGGTTGAAGGTATCTGCGATTCGGATTTCGTAATCAGCACCTAGCTTTTCCATAATCTCATCGGAAATCTTAAGAACTACAGAGGACTCTGTTTTCCAGAGAGGGTGTACTACGATAACTGCTAATTTATTATCCCCGGAGCTTCGTACGAGGACCGGATGAGAAATGTCCTCCGACAGCTCCAGTCCGATACCATATCCCTCGATTACCTGAGCTAAGGGGCGCGCGTATTGGCTAACCCAATCGGCATAGAATCGACCAGAACCATTCGCCCCAAGGTCTTCTTCAGGGTTACGAAGTACCTTAACGTAGTCGAGGCCAAGACGCCAATCGAGTATGGGTTGGAATGCTTGGTTGGTGTGATTAGAGATACACTTAGGACATGCAGTCAGACAGCCCCCTGGCATCTTGGAGTGGTATTCGGCGGCAAGGGCTGCACCCAATCTACCGGTCAAAGCGTAATCCAAATACTTCGTAATGTCCTTAGACATCTCAGAGCAGAAGCCCGCGCCGTTAGCCAAGGTGTCAAAAAGAATAATCTGGGGGACACTTGATTCGTTCAGCTGACGTACCGTCGCAACTGCCACCTCAGAATGCTCTAGATCCAAGACACCCTCGGCAGCTTTCTTCAAAAGGAAGGCAGCGGAGTAGGCGGCTGCCTTCTTCTCAGCACCATCGCTCTTTCGTAAAATTTTGCCATCGGGATAAGCTTTTAGAGACAAGCTCAACATCACGTTCGTGAGATGAGGTGAGATGCAGACAAGGTCTGTGTGAGTTATGGCCTTTAGAACAATCTTCTTTGTCTGAACACCTAGCTGCGGAGCGATACTTTCAACTGCAATCCACTGCTCCATCATCAAACCTCTATTTTCCTGATAAACCTCAAAACCTTCGCCCGATGGACCGAAGTTAAACGTCGCGACGTTGGATGAAGTTCCGCTGACAGAGCTGTTACCTTGAATTTCTGATTTTGGCAGGGCACCCAACATGGCAACCGTGATTGCATTGCCACTTCGTGGACCTTGATTTTCTTTAACTTCCTCAGGTTCACCAAAGTTCGTTCTATAGGCTGATGGTGTTGCAGCTTCGAACATCTTGAAACTGCCTCCGGTAGCAACGGCACCACAATTAGTACAGGATTCAATGGGTGCAAGGACGTCCTGGCTATAACCGCATTCCTCACAATAACACATCTGCCGGGGGGGGTGCGACCAAGCTGATCCAGCTGTCATCACATTGTTGCCCTTTTTGATAATCTGTGGCGTAAAGCCTACTGAAGTATAAATACCCTTATCTTTAGTACGCTGGGCTCCTGGTGCGTAGTCAGAAATAGATCGCTCCAGTGAAGTGCTGATACCGATTGGACTATCTTCACCAGCATTAATTGTACGTGATTGATAAAGGAAACGAGCTTCCGTTGGCATCCCAAATAATGGAAGCACCCCCGACTGCGCGAGCGCATCCGACACGAATGCCTCAGTGGTGTGCCAACCAATGACAATTTCATTAATTCGTTCGAAAAGCTGATTCTTAAAGCGGGAAATCATCTCTATCTTCAAGGAGCCAGATGCATCAATCTCCATGAACCAGTCATCGAAACGCTTTGTAATCTGATCGTAGTCATACTCCGAAAGGAGATCTTTAATCCGCTTAATTTCAGCATGATTTCCTGACTCCCGCCAATACGATATCTCCCGGAATTCACCGTTGGTCTGACGACCGTTGTTCGCCACGCAGCCAGCCTTACGAAAAACATCCGCAAGCAGATACTTGGTCAGTAGTCGTTCCAACACTTCCTTGTTGATAGTCAAAAACGGAGCTGGCGGAACGTCCGACAGCATGGCATTCGGGTTATCAAAGTGATAAAGCTCATGGCTACGGTTACGGCATATCGTTAAAGCCATCGAAAATGCCTGGCCTCGTCGACCAGCACGACCGACACGCTGTTGGTAGTTGTAACGTTGCGGAGGCATATTTCCCAGCAAGACGGCCGAGAGGGAACCAATGTCTACACCAACCTCCATTGTTGTGGTAACGCTCAAAAGATCGATTTTACCAACAACTTTTTCTTTTTCATCAAAACAGGCTCCCTTAAAAAGACGCTGTCTAGAAAACTGATCATCTGTCTGGCCAGTGAGTTCTTCTGCATGCAATCTAAACATACCTTCGCCACGTAGGTATTGTGTACTGTATACGTTAGAAGATCGCAGATTCGCAACAGTCAAACCGGCTGATGCTCTAACTGTACCTTTGCACTTAGACCTCGTACAAATGCCGAAATTCTCACCCAAGTGCTTTCTGTTACACTTATCGCAAACATATACCTGATCGCCATCGTTTGCAATTCTTAGCCCGAGCCCCCACCCATTAACTAGTAGCGAGCCGCCAAGTAACGGATTAAAGGCATCAAACAAGGACGAGGCATCCTGACCACGCGACTCTCCAAGTATCTTCAAGTATTTTTTGATTGGAGCGGGTGCGTTCTCGAAATCAGCAATACCTTGGCGTAGCTGGTTGTCGAACGTGTCATTATATCGACGAATATCGCCAAGTAGACGTGTAAAAGAGGCTACAGTATCGATGGCGCCACGAGCGTCAGTACCGAGCCGCAAACCAAGATCTCTATAGAAACCAGGCTCTAATGGCGTAACCGTTGGAAGCGAACCCGGCAAAGAATTCACCAGGTACAATGGGGCGACAGAGCCAATGCCCGATGTCTCCGAAGAATAGGAAAGGGAAGAAAGGAATGACTCGATAATTGAGGCAGAAAAGCGGGCCTGAAGGGTTGATTTTAATTCAGCAAAGATACTACCAGAGTTTGCTTCGGCTCTTTGCAGGCGATCTGTCAGGTAATCGTACCAGCTGACTTTATCTATTTCTTCAAACTGCTTGAATGGGCCGAAAGGATTCACTCCCATAGAATGCATTCGCTTCAATAAAGAGTCTGCGACCAGGAACACTGGTACGTAACCCTCGACGGTAGTATGCTCATGCTTTAACCTTTCGAGGGCCATTTTTGCTACGTCCCTAGTAGCCGCTGCAGGCGCATTAAGTTCATACTTTAGTTGAGTTAATTTTGAGCATTCCGTGTCAGCCCACCTCCCACCCTTGCCTCTTAACAAGTCTTTGAGCTCGACAGGTACTTCATATCCCGGCGTAGCCAAGTAATCTTCGAGTATTAAGCCGAAGTCATTAACCGAGGACCGCCTACGCATCTCATCAATAAGTAAAGTTCTGAATAGATCCTGGTAATGTACTCTCTCAATGTCGTTTGAAATTCGTGCAGCCTCCTCTCGGCTATCAGAAAAAACAACGAGTGATGTGTCAGGTATACCGTTGCGGCTCTTATTTAAGATGCTGAAAAGCTTCCTTGCTTGCATGAGCGAAGCACGGGATGCGACCGCACGAAAAGAGCGGATGGGCGACTTCCGCATCTTGAGGGTATAATCGGCCTCGCACGAAGGACATTGGGCAGGCAGAGAGGCAGCGGACGGCGGAGTTCCGGCATTGCAGATTACCCGGACAGAATCTGCATCAAAGACTTCAGAGATACGTCCGCTCGACGGACTGAAATAACGTTGGCGCCAATCAACTTTCACTACTCCTGAATCCGAAGTATAGTTACGATGCGGAATCTTAGATGGCACGGCTTCAGGACTGAAATATAACAAAGTAAGATCATCACCCTTCATTTGCTCTACTTCGTTACTGGCTCGACGAGAAGGCACCTGACTCAGGTCGACACTCTTAGGCAACAGGCGACTTTCAGCAGAATTGTACTTCCCTGAGAGAAATACTTCGCCGCAACATTCACAGTATAGTATTTCATATACAGGGTGATTACGATCGCAGAGCCAACGCTCCCGCGCGAAAACCCTACCGATAGGCCGTCCCTCAGCGTCGGCAACGTCCGGTTGCGGAGCACAGGAATTGCACCCACAAGCCCACAAGCCAGAAGGCAAAGAAAGAAGCCCGTGAACGCGGAAAGATGGCACACCCTTCAGCTCACCGTACTCAGCTGATGAATCTTTCATAAAGTCCTCCAAGGTAGCCCGGACCTCGATGAGTCCCGCAAGTGCCTTCAGCCTAGATTCTGCGGAGAGCGCGTCCTTGAAAAGAGCGTTCGCTACTTCCTCCATGCTCATGGCACGAGGGGAACCATTATCGGAAGACGTGACCGCGACAAGCTCGTCAATAATTGCTAAACCACCCTGCGTGGATGAGCCGAAAAGCCTGCGAGGCACTTCAGTTGAGGTACACTCGATTCCAAGGTCTTTGGCCAATATCGACAAAGCCGCCAAGGGGTCGCCAGGATTACTTTTGAATGAAGCAAAGGGCTTCGAAGGGAGGGTCTTACGTGCCGCTGTCGGTAACATCAATCTACCCTTGACCATGGTTTCCTGATGAAAATCCCGACCGAAGAACGACTTTAGGTATTCAGCAGACTGTTCCTTGTTACCAAGCGAGGCAGAAGAACAAAGGATGCGAAGCTTAGGGCTGGAGGCCTCGAGACCGAGCCGCTCAAGCAACAGCCGCACGAGACCTGCCACTTCTGCGCCCGCGGTGCCACGGTATAAGTGGAGTTCATCGATTACCAGGTGGAAAATAGCTTCAGGATCCTTATCCAACCATTCCTTCGTCTTCTCGATCATCCCACGCTCACATGCTCTCATAAGCATGATACTCAGCATCGAGAAATTAGTGATAAGGATATCGGGCGGATCGTCTTGCATGTCCCAACGAGACCTCATTTCAGAGCCATCTAGGGATGGGAAAAGTTCCTTTAACTCCGGCTTGCCCGACAGCGGTCGCAACGATTTGGTAAGATCCTTCAGAGCCTTACGCAGCTTGGCATCGTCTCCTTCAGCACCATCTCTCCATGGACCAGGCGTAGCCCCGGTGTAACGTCCGAAGTAGAATCGATTTCCATTCCTATTCTGATCGAGCCACTGCTTGGCGCCATCCGAATCAAGCAGTTTACGTAGACGAGCTAGCTGGTCTTCGACCAGTGCATTCATCGGATAGAGGATCAAGGCACGCATGGCGGCTGGGCGTGTCTCTCCTCGTCTTTGTGGCACATAGTCGCCTCCGGTCTGCTCCCACCATCTGGGCGCAGTAGCCTTGGGGCTATTCATCCATGCGGCGCTGCTAGATTCCTTGATGAGTTGGGCTATCAAAGGAAGGAGGAAGGACTCGGTCTTACCCGAGCCTGTGCCTGACATAACGATGCCGTCACTTCCCCGCCCTGCCAGCCCAAGCATGTCGCGTTGATGCTCATACAGAGGGAATTTTGGCGAAAGAAAGCCAGATGAATAACAGAATTCCTGCAATTCCGATAGCACAGAGTCAGACCAGCCAAGTCCATCTCCAGAACACTCGACTAGCGGCTTTCCAATAGACGCATACCTCGGAAGGGGCTCGATCCACGGATGGCGGTGGAATGATCCTGAATTTACCTCAAATGGTTCTGAATACAGTTTGGCACGCTCCTGCTCAAGGCTGTCATACTTAGTGCCATAGGCGGTCCGTAGATAGAGCGCAAAGTCCTTATGGATGTCGGCGTAGGCTTCGAGGGGGTTTCTCATCGTCAGTATTGTAGAAATCGGAGTGGGTGAATACGGTTCATGCCGAGGGCGTCGTAAACCGTAAGGGCAAGGTTGCGGGAAATATTCGGATAGGCTACGATGTCTTTCCAGTTACCGTCATAATCCTGTATTCTATCCGTCGTAATTGCCTTGGAAAAACTAGCCGACCCGAGAGATTGGGCCAGTTCCTTAGGCAGCCAATTCTCCTGCCTACCAAAAGGTCCAGTAATACGACAAACTGCAAAGATCTCACGCTTTGGATCGTAGAAGCACTCGGCAGCCCTGCCTGAATCCACCATCAAGCTAACATAGAGCCAACGCCAGTCTGCGAACTCTACCAACCGTTTGTCCGGAAGCAACTTGATGTGCTTGGTTACGGGACGACCGCTACCATGTGACCTTAGGATATAGTGGCCGGTCCCAACGTTGACAAGGTCGACATCCGTGACCGTGAATTCGGGCAAGCTGACCTTAAACCAACGTAAATGAGCATAGGCCTGCGGAAATTCGACTGGTGTAGCTATACGTGAGGCCAGGGATCCAGCTTCGGCTGCGAATAGCTGCGAGGCCGAGATGCGTTCATCCCCATAGACATCACAACCTAAAGCATTTAATGCCGAAACGTTAAGGGGCTTACCAGCTTTTAGTCTAAAGATAATTTTTGGAGTCGAATACTCATCGCCCGTCGCCGCCTGAACGCTAAGATTACTAGTTAGGTAGTCTTTCACCGGAGCAAACCTTGCTCCAACCAATGTCCACCTCCCTGAACCACAGCTAAAAAGAGTCGGGCGACGGAGTCTGAATCCACCGACCTCGAGGTCTGCTTCAAGAAATCCATCAGAGACCCATCTCGTGATCACAAGGCTTGGGTAGATAAACGAACTGCTATTTCTCCGATATGACTCCTTGAGAAGAGTTTCGACGATAGCGAATAATTCGGCAAACTCGACAACCCCACCGCGGGCTGTGAGAATAGCGTGAAGTTGGTCGCAGAATTTCATCGGGATTTAAAGACGAAGTTCTCCCAAAGTTTTTTTGTTCCTTGATCGGCGAACGCTGGATGAAGCCGCCCAGCGTCAATTAGAGCACGCCATTTGGCATGTTTGCCGATATTAAAAGATTTATGCTGAATATCCGCCATTATTTTAATGCGGGCCCTAAGTGTGTCAGGCGCAACGCAAGGAATAAAGTAACCATTGTCCAAATGCTGCCATGATGGATTAATTTCACTCCAAGCCTCAGCATCAGCTTCTGTCGAATAAGCAGCCTTCCAACATCCAAGGATTCCCCTGAAACTATCGGTAATCGGTTGCTGAAGGGCGACAGATGTGTGCGTGGTACCATCGCTGTCTTTTGCCCATTCTGCACCTTCAAGAAGGAGTATATTTAATTCAGATTCCTGACCGTCGGCGACCTGTTCCTTAAAAATTAACTTTGAAGCGCCTACGGCAATTTTCCCTTGAAGATCAAAAGTAGGACCGTCCAACAAGAATTCCTCTCCGTCATTGATGCTACAAACCACAGGATGCGTTGAGAACAATTTTACTAATGGCGGCATCGTAGCCAAATACTTGTTACCACGACGATACAACTTCAAGCCTCCGGCGAAACGAGCCAAGGGGCGAACCTCATACTTAAGCACGTCAGACCGGGAACCTTCGCAGGCCGGCACGTTGGGGCGTATGACATATACCTTCCAGAAAGGACTGGAGGCAAAATAGCTAGGTATAAGCGACCGCATGTCTGTTCGCGTATCCGCATACTTCTGGCACCATGCCTTAACCGCATCAACAACCTCAGCATCCTTATACATAACGATGTGTGCGTAACCTGGTTTAAGTCCGAAAGTTTCAACAAAACCCGCGACACCATATGCGGCTCCGTCAACAAACACTCTGATCGCTCCGGAGCCGATGGTATACCTGTAAGAATTACCAGGAATCTCACTCTTAAATTCTCCACCGATGAACTTTTGGAAATCAGAGGGTGAGATTAATTTTAGAGTTTCAGGTACGGGCTTAGGTCCGGTGCTGTCTACACTAACCACAGGGACGGACTCCAGCGGCGTCGAAATGGCATCCCCATTTGAATGCGCAGAATAACGGATCTCCTCCAGGGCGAAAGTAACCGACTCAGGATCACCTGAGCGACCTGCGAAGTCCAAACGTACGACGGCATAAGGCACTCCTTCCTTTCCGCGATTCAAGCAAAGGTAGGCATTCCGCCGGAATGATCGGCTTCGCCCCATCAAGTTCGAAGAGTCAGCCGGCTCTCCATCCCACTCCTCAAGCTCCTCACGTACGCGACCAACCAAATAATCAGCATTTTCAGCACTATCTAGGGCCCTTTGTGCGCGGGAAGAGAGCTTGCCTCTGTGTTTATCTAGCCAAGAGCGGATATGCTGATCGGTGTACTCAACATTGGCGTCGGCGCCTTCGTCATAAAAAACATCTTTGAGAATTTTTTCGTCCTCTCGACGCAAGACACCTTGCGCCACGATTACACCAACATTGACCTTGGCAGGAGCCAGGGTGCGGACCTTGTATATCCCGAGTTCGTAGCGATTACGGGACGAAAACGTCTCCAGCTGACGCCATACCTTCTGTAAATCCGAAATACGAGGAATCATCCCGGTCTTGTCGCTGCCTGTCAGAGCCCAGTAGCGACCGTAGTAAAGATTGCCGACCCCCTCCCCCCACCCAGAAGCCAGAACGAGAAGGCCAAGCATACCCATGAAGAGCGGCACTTCCTTTAATCCTCTATTAGCCCAAGCCCGTGCAGCCCCATCGCAGTAGTCTGCAATATTTGCCGGATCACGGCCAAGTTCACGGAGGCAATCGTCAATAAATAACTTAAGGCTGTCCGCAGCGTTGACCGTACCCAAACCCATCTCTGTGGCCCATTCGTGGATGATGTCTTCGTCAACATATACGGTCGTCATACGATCCCTTCTATCGGCATTGAATACGCGATCGAAGACTCGCTGATTCCAGTCGAGGTAAGCCATTGGGGTAACATAGTCTCCCCAGGTGATCAAGTTTGTAAAGGGCGGAGGGTGCTCTTTCTATTATTCTTTACGATCTTGCTGGCCATGGGCGGCCCATGCTTAGAATGGACCCCTGATGAATAAGAAGCCTGCCCTACCCCTCAAGGTCATCGAGCTTTTCGCCGGCGTCGGCGGCTTCCGTGAGGCTATGAGCAAGGAGCAAACCAAGGAGTTCTATCAGATTGTCTGGTCAAATCAGTGGGAACCCCGCGAGCGCAACAAGGAGGGCAGTGATCAAACGGCGAATAAGGTATATGAGGAGAAGTTTGTCAAAAAGGGCTCCCCTCCCCACTGCCCCAAGGACATAACCAAGGTCACAAGTAAGGACGGAATGCCAGAGATTTTCGATTTACTAGTCGGGGGCTTCCCTTGCCAAGACTACTCAGTAGCCAAACCAAGGAACGCATCCAAGGGAATGAACGGCCCTAAGGGGATTCTCTGGTGGAACATTCGGAAGATTATAGATGATATTAAGCCTCACTACGTTTTACTCGAGAATGTCGACTTACTGACCAAATCACCCTCTGAATGTAGAGGACGTGATTTCGCAATTATTCTCAAATGCCTCGATGAGCTGGGCTATTTCGTGGAATGGAGAGTCATCAACGCCGGAGAGTATGGTTATATCCAACGGCGAAGGAGGATCTACATCTTCGCCTACAAACCCAGCGAAAAGGAACGCTTGAAATTGGAAAAACTTGAGAAGCTTGAAATCAACGTCCTAAAGCATGGAAGGCTCTTGAATGAGGTTTTTAAAATTTCGAATTTATCAAAGGAAATCACCTATAACTTCGATCCGAAAGTAAGTAGCGAAGACCTGAAGAAAAAATACACTAACGAGAGCAAACAATCACCATTTATGGCAGCCGGACTGATGGCGTGCGGAAAGTGCATCAGCGTTAATCATGAGACGGTGACGGGACACAGACACGCAGAAACCCTGCATGACGCATTACTTAAAAGATCTGAGGTCAAAGACTATGATGGGGAACTTCAGCGCTATAGGATTCGAGGAATTGAACGCGTCAGTGCTTGGGCCTATGTCAAGGGACGCAAAGATGAAGTTCGCAGGAAACTGCAACCGCTCGAAAAATATGTCAAAAAACAGCTGAGCGGAAAAGCCAAGCTTAGCCCTGGCGAAATCAAAGATCTGGCAAAAAGCCTGCCGCGGAAATTGAAGATGGACGTTCTGA
>JACCDL010799371.1_pt1 | contig 13223 bp, 13 predicted proteins | sample 7441931 | NCBI WGS metagenome assembly JACCDL01 (sample SAMN15323437, study PRJNA562643) | freshwater metagenome | isolation source: river surface water | place: USA:Blue River Watershed | collected 2017-08-16 | reverse complement strand
CTGAGGCGCGTGTAGTGGCGCACTGTTTCCGGTTCTGACAGGCCTGGCAGGCCGATCGACTCGGACCGGGTCAGTCCGCCAAGCCGCGAAGCCGCAGCCGGTGCCGGATCGATATCGACGCCGGTGGTGCTGGTATCGCCGATCTCAAAGATCAGGCGCTCTTCCAGCATCAGCGCGCGGTTGCCGGTGAAGGTTTCATCGCCAGCGATATGGGCCTGACCCATTTCGGGGCGCCAGCCGGCGGAGTTGGGGGCGTTCATGCCAGCACCTCCTTCAAGGCTGCTTCAAAGGCAGCAATATCTTCGTCCGAAACGACTTCGGTGACGGCAACGACCAGGCCATTTTCCAGCGCACCCTCACCCGGATAGAGCCGGCCGAGCGAAACCCCGCCCAGCACGCCCTTGGCGGCAAGATCGTGCACCACACCGCGCGCTGGCTTGGGCAGGGTCAGGGTGAATTCGTTGAAGAAGCTGTCGTTGACCAAGCTGACCCCCGGGATTGCCGAGAGCCGATCGGCCACCTGCACCGCGCGGGCGTGGTTCAGCGCCGCCAGATCGCGCAGGCCGCGCTCACCCAGCAAGGTCATGTGAATGCTGAAGGCCAGGGCACAAAGACCTGAATTGGTGCAGATATTGCTAGTCGCCTTCTCGCGCCGGATATGCTGTTCGCGGGTCGAGAGGGTCAGCACATAGCCACGTTTGCCCGTGGCGTCGACCGTCTCGCCACAGAGGCGCCCCGGCATCTGGCGGACATATTTGTCGCGGGTGGCGAACAGGCCGACATAGGGTCCGCCGAACTGGAGGCCGACGCCGAGCGACTGCCCTTCCCCCACGACAATATCTGCGCCCATTTCGCCGGGCGACTTGATCGCGCCCAGGGCGACCGGCTCGGTCACCACGGCGATCAGCAGCGCGCCCGCCGCCTGACAGGCCGCGGCCAGCGGTGACAGGTCTTCGATCCGGCCAAGCACATCGGGGTACTGGACCACGACGCAGCTGGTTTCGCCGTCAATCGCACCGATCAGGCGGTCCATATCGGTTCCGCCAAGCTGGGGCGTCGCCGTGTCCAGCGCATCGCCGGTGAAGCGGGCCATGGTCTTGGCCACGCTGACGTAATGCGGATGCAGACCGCTGCTCAGCACCGCCTTCTTGCGACGGGTGACGCGGCCAGCCATACCGATCGCTTCCCAGCACGCAGTCGAGCCATCGTACATCGAGGCATTGGCCACATCGCAGCCGAACAGCCGGGCGACCTGGGTCTGGAACTCGAACAGCACCTGCAGCGTGCCCTGAGCGATTTCAGGCTGGTAGGGCGTGTAGGCGGTCAGGAATTCGCCGCGCTGGATCAGGTGATCAACGCTGGCCGGCACGTGGTGCTTATAAGCCCCTGCCCCAAGGAAGAACGGGTGATCAGACGCCGCCTTGTTCTTGCGGGCGAGGTTGGAGAAGTGGCGCTCAACCGCCATTTCGCTCTGGCGCAGTGGCAGGCCGGGCACTGGCCCGGGCAGGCGGGCTTCGGTGGGGACATCGACGAACAGGTCATCGACCGAACCCGCACCGATCACGCCGAGCATTTCGCGCCGGTCTTCGGGGGTCAGGGGCAGGTAACGCATCGACTTAGAGCTCCGCGACGTAGGCGTCGTAAGCGGCCTTATCCATCAGGCCTTCGAGTTCGGACACATCGCTCAGGTCGATGCGGAACAGCCAGCCACCGGTTTCCGGGTCGGTGTTGACGGTTTCCGGGGCATCGCCCAGCGCATCGTTGGCTGCGGTGATCGTGCCGGAAACCGGCGAATAAACGTCTGAAGCAGCCTTCACGCTGTCAACCACGCAGGGGGCATCGCCCTTCTTCACGGTGCTGCCGGCGGCGGGCAGGTCAACATAGGTGATGTCGCCCAGCTGGCTCTGCGCATAGTCGGTGATGCCGACGGTGCCGCTGGTGCCGTCAACGTCGATCCATTCGTGGTCCTGGGTGAAATAGCGGGTCATGGCGGTCAGGCTCCTCGGAAGTAACGATGGGGTACGAAAGGTGTGGGGACGACTTCGGCGGCGAGGCGCTTGCCCCGCACTTCGATCTCAAGTTTGGTGCCGGGCGCGGCGTTAGCGCTGGCGACATAGGCCATGGCAATCGGCTGTTCGCGGCTCGGCGAGAACCCGCCTGAGGTGACCACGCCAACCTGATCTGCGCCAAGGTGGACGGTCGCCCCTTCACGCGCGGCCTGACGGCCTTCCAGCACCAGCCCGACCCATTTGCGTACCGTGCCCTCGGCAATCTCACGCAGGATCCGGTCGGCACCCGGGAAGCCGCCTTCACTGCGACGGCGCTTGTTGATGCCAAACAGCAGGCCTGCCTCGATCGGGCTCGTCTCCGGCGAAAGGTCATGGCCGTAAAGCGGCAGACCAGCCTCAAGCCGCAGCGAATCCCGCGCGCCCAGGCCAATCGGCTTCACTTCCGGCTGGGCGCAGATCAGTTCGGCCACGCGCTCTGCCTCGTCCGCGGGGATCGAAATCTCAAACCCATCCTCGCCGGTATAGCCCGATCGGCTGATCCAGGCATCGACGCCATCGATCTTGAAGGCAGCGCCCTTCATGAAGGTCAGCGACGAGAGCGGTTGTTCGCCGGTGACGATCCGCTCCAGCGCTGTAAAAGCCTTGGGGCCCTGCAAGGCCAGCAAGGCGCTGTCGTCCAGGTGATTGATCGTTACCTCATCGGGCAGGTGCTCACGCAGGTGACCGATATCGTCCCACTTGGTTGCGCCGTTTACGACCAGATAGAAGCCGTTGCTCCAACGCGTGACCATCAGGTCATCCAGCACGCCGCCATTCTCATCCAGCAAGAGCGAATAGCGCGGGCCATGGGGCTTCAGCGTCGCCAAATCGATCGGCAGTACGGCTTCAAGCGCGGGTTCCACGCCCTCACCCGAAATGTAGAGTTGGCCCATATGGCTGACATCGAACAGCCCGGCGCTTTCCCGCGTCCAGAGGTGTTCGGCGATGATCCCTTCGTACTGGACGGGCATCCAGTATCCGGCGAATTCGACCATCCGCCCATTACGGGCCCGGTGCCAGGCATCGAGCGGCAGGGTGAGCACTTCGGGCTCTGCCGCTTCTTCGTCATTGATTGGATGGACGTCGCCCACAGCAGTACCCCGCACAGAAATGCACCAAAACCGGTGCCCCCTCTGTCACGGAAACCTGAGAGCTTTCCCCGATCACTGACCGGGTTACCCCTTCGGCGGCCCCACCAGGTGGGACACTTTCCAGAGTATCGCTATCGACCCACGCGGTCCCTTGTGCCTGAGAGATTCCGGGGCGGTTGCTCCTTCGGCGCCCGGCGAAACGTCATGCGACGAATCGACGGAACTCTCCCGCGCGATCAGCGATACAATTGCGATGGCGGGAGCCGACGGGGGAGTCAATCCCGGCCCTTTGGCCCTTCCCCCAAATGCGCGTCAGTCTGCCTTGCGTGCGGCGCGCAGGATCGCTTCGTGCTCAAACACGAACCGCCCCGCCGCTTTTTCCTTGGTCAGGCCGATGATCGCCTTGGCCACCGTTTCCGCCGTGATTGAACGGTACTTGGTGTACTTGCCGTTGAGGAACAGGTCCGCCACCGGGCTGAGCGCGCGGCCCACCAATTCGGCTGGGCGCAGTTCCTCACGCGGGCCGCGCAACAGACCTGGCCGCAGCACGTCCAGCCGTTGCACGCGCAGCCGCCCCAGGCCCTGCTCGGTCTCACCCTTGACCTTGAGGTAGAAGTTCTTGGCCATGGCATCGGCACCGACCGAGGAGATCGCGATGATCTGCCGCATGCCAGCTTCCTTGGCAGCCTTGGCACAGGCGAGAACCAGATGCTGATCGACCGCGCGGAATTCGGTCTCGTTCTTGCCCGCCTTCTTCCAGGTCGTGCCCAGGGCGCAGGCCAGTACATCGGCGCCCGATGCGGCAATGGCATCGTCCCAATTCTCTGGCGGGGCGACCAATACTTCCATCCGCGCGCCCGGCGGCAGCGGGATTTCCCGCCGGGCAATTGCCACCAGCCGGATATCGGTGCGGCCAACGGCCAGACGGATCAGGCTTTGCCCGATCAGGCCCGAAGCGCCGACCAGGGCGATGCGGGTAACTTTAGACATTGCGGAGTCCTTCAGGCGTGCGGCCATAAATCGCGGCGTGGGACGAAATGGCGAAACGATCGGTCATGCCGGCGATGTAATCGGCAATATGGCGGCTGCGCTGCGGTTCATCGGCGGGCAAGCGACTGGCCCAGCCCGCTTCCATCAGCGCCGGATCCTGCGCAAAGGCAGCATAAAGTTCAGCCGTGACCTGACGCGCCCGCTCGGCCGTCTGGAGCTGTTGCGGGTGATGATAGAGCCGATCATACATGAAGCGCTTGAGCGTGCGTTCCTGCGCGGCAAGCTCATCTGAAAAGGCGCAGGTTGCCCGGCCAGCGGCACGGACGGCGTCGGCACTGTCCATTCCCTCTGCACGGCTGGCGGTTTCGGCGATCACATCGTTGACCATCCAGCCGATCTGGCTGCGCACCAGTTCGCGCAAGCGGCGATCGAGCGGGGCAGCAGGAAACCGGCGCTCAATCGCGCGCCACTGCTCGGCGACGAAATCGAGTGAGAGCAGTTCATCCAATTCCAGGAACCCGGCGCGCAGGCCATCGTCGATATCGTGGTTGTCATAGGCAATGTCATCGGCAATCGCCGCAACCTGCGCCTCAAGCGAAGGCCAGGTCCGAAGATCGAGCGGATAGGCTGCATCGAGTTCGGCGAGCGCCCAATTGACTTTGCCAACCGGTCCGTTGTGCTTGGCCAGCCCCTCAAGCACCTCCCACGAGAGGTTGAGCCCGTCATGTTCGCAATAGGGGCTTTCAATCCGCATCAGCGTGCGCAGCGACTGGGCGTTATGATCGAAGCCGCCGTGCCGTTCCAGCGCGGCATTCAACGCATCCTCGCCCGCATGACCGAAGGGCGGATGGCCGATATCGTGGGCCAAGCACAGCGCCTCGGTCAGGTCTTCGTCCAGTCCTAGCGCCCGGGCAATCACCCGGCCGATCTGGGCCACTTCCAGACTGTGGGTCAGGCGGACGCGGTAATGGTCTCCATCGGGCGCCACGAACACCTGGGTCTTGTGGCGCAGGCGGCGAAAGGCGATCGAGTGGACAATCCGATCGCGATCCCGCTGGAATTCGCTGCGCGGTCCGCGGGCGAGCGCACCTTCCAGGGCAAATTCCCGACCGCGCGACTGCGCCGGATCAGAGGCGAAAACGGCCCTCACGCGTCCGCCAGCATCCAGTCAACCGCAGCCTCGGCATGGATCCGGGTGCAATCGTAAATCGGCAGAACATTGGCATCGACATCGACGATCATTTCCAGCTCGGTGCAGCCAAGAACGATTGCTTCTGCGCCATCCTGTTCGAGGTTGGTGATGATGGTCTTGAGCTCACGCTCGGCCTGGCGGCTGACCTTGCCCTTGAGCAGCTCGTCATAGATCACGCGGTCCAGCGTATCGACAAACGACATTTCCGGCGGGAGCAGTTCAATATCGCGCGCAATCAGCTTCTGGCGATAGAAGCTCTCCAGCATGACGTTGCGGGTGCCGAGCAGTGCCGCCTTGCGGACCTTGCCAGCCATCCGTTCCGCGACGCATTCGGCGATATGGATGATCGGCACCTCGACTGCCTGGGCAACCTGATCGTAGACCTTGTGCATCGAATTGGCGCCAATCAGGATTGCCGTGGCCCCGGCCTTTTCCAGCCGCTTGGCCGATGCCGCCAGCGTCTTGGCAGCACCCGCCCATTCCGCTTCGGTGGACAGGCGTGAAAGCTCTGCAAAGTCGAGACTTTCAATCACCATCGGCGCGCTGGAACCCTGCCCAACGCGGGTCTGAACCATTCGGTTGATGTGCTCGTAATAGGTACGGGTTGAGTACCAGCTCATCCCGCCGATCAAACCGATCTTGCGCAAGTGACCCTCCATGGAAGCGCCCGACTGACAACAGCTCCCCTGTCGCCAGCGCCCTTACCGGAGGGTTCGCAGCAGGTCCAGCGCCGGGCCGGTCAGCCCTGTGGGCTGAGGAAGGCCCGAACTTCGCCAGCGCTCGCCTCGGCGGCTTCCTCATGCGGCAGATGGCCAATGCGCGGATAGATCTTGAGCTTCGAACCGGCGATCCCCGCATGATACCAATGCGCCCCAGCCACCGAAATGAGCTTGTCCTCTTCGCCCCACAGGATCAGCGTGGGGGTCTTGATCGCGGCCAGGTCCTGTTCGGTAAAGGCCTTGCGCGGGGTAGCAAAACGTTCAGCGGTTGCCGCGCGATTGCCCGGATAGCGCAGCAGTTCCCAATAGCGCTCCACCGCTGCATCGGTCACCACGGCCTGGTTCGAAACGGTCTGATGAAGGCTGCGTTCGACCAGCGAACGGGGCGTGATCGATCGCATCAACAGGTTGACGCCGGGCATTGCGGCAAGGGTAAAACCTATATTGCCCCGGCCCTTGCGGTCCTTCGGTTGCGGCGCGCCGCCGGCATCAATCAGGATCAGGGCACTTAGGTGATCAGGGTGGATCATCGCATACTTCGCCGCGATTGCCCCACCCATCGAGTTACCGGCCAGGGCCATCCGCTCAATCCCTAGCTTGGCGCGGACCCGCTCGGTCGTGGCCACCATGGCGTCTAGGCTGTGCGTCCCGGCCGGGTTGGGTCCGGTCAGGCCATGCCCGATCTGATCAAACCGGATCACGCGGAACTGGTTGGAAAGGGCCTTGGTCCAGGCATCCCAGGTATGGAGATCAGCATTGGAACCATGCAGCAGCATCAGCACGGGTCCATCGCGTGGACCCTCATCGCGCAGATGGACCGTCAGGCCGCCGCCCAGATCGACGAATTGCGATGGCGCGCCGCCATATTTGGCCTTCATCGCCGCGGGATCGGTATCGGGGGTGCGCAGCAGCAGGAACGCCCCCACCAGGACAATGGCAAGACCCAGCACCCATTTGCCCAAACGCTTCACTGCTTCATCTCCCCAATCCACCTTGTGACTGCAGCCATGCCATCCGGATCAAGGCTTGACCGACCGACTTCCGGCATTGAAATCCCGCCTTCCAGGCTGCCCATGCGATAGAGCATGATCGACTTATCCGGATGCCCCGGCATCACATCAAATTCCAACCCGCCCGAGCCGCGACCAGCGGCGACCGGGCGTTTCAACACCCCGAACTTGACGGGATCGCCCTGCTCCCACCGCAGGTCGAGCCCGGAGTTGGAAGCCGAGCCGACCGGATTGTGGCAATGGGCGCAATTGCTATCCAGCCAGCCGCGCGCAACCGGCGCGGCCGCGAGCTTTGCCCGGTCTTCCCACAACGGCACGCGTGCAGTGACCTTTGGCACGGCCTCCAGCTTGCCCGCCTTGTAGAAACTCTCCAGCCAGGCCGCTGAGAGGTTGCGCGCCTTGGGGCCGATCGGCGTCACCGCATCCTTTTGCTGATGGCATTCCTTGCATTGGTTCTTGTTCGGAATGGCATAGGAAATCGACACGCCCTGCGGCGTGGTCAGGTCAAGCCGGGCGCCGGCCAGGGCCAGCCGCGCCTCGGTCTGCTCGCGGTTCCATTGGTAGGGCAACGCCACCCAACCATCCGCCCTGTGCAACAGCACGCGGGTTTCGATCAGGCGGCCTTCCAGTTTGAAGGTCTTGACCAGCGCGCTGCCGACCGGAAGGTTCAGCAGCCCTTCCCCTTGAGCCTGGGCCTTTGCGCCCTTTGGCACATAAACAAACCGCAGCTTCTCTGCCCCATCTGACCAAAGCGGAGTCTGAAGCCGATAGGGCGTGACACCCGCCGCCGGTCTTTGCGCCGCCGCATCGGCAAAGAAACGATAGTCATTCAGGCTGGCCGGATAGCCAGCATCGAGGATCGCAGCATCGTTCACCAGACTGCCCTGGGGCGCAGCAACGGCCATTGCCGCACCGGCCAGCAGGGCAGTCCCCAGCAGCAGCCTCATCGCGCGATCCGGGCTTCCAGTGCAGCCGGGGCGCCAACCTTGTCCGGCGTCGGGACGACAAGTGCAGCGTTCAGTTCAAACGGCGCTGGCTTGGCCATCATCGGACTGGCGCCCTGCTGCGGCAGGTTGAGCGAGAGGCCGACCAGCTTCTGTCCGGGGATGATCGCGTCGGCCCCGCCCAAGCCGTCCCACAGCAGCGGAGGAAGTGCACCGCCGAAGGCAGCCTTCAGCTGGTCCCCACCCGGCAGCTGCGGATCGTTCCCGCCGCCGATGATCTGGTTCGGCCCAACCACGATCCGGCGCGGATAGGGATTATAGCGCTTGTCGGTGAAGGCATTCGGATAGGACACCACCATGACTTGCCCGGTCGGGTTGTTCGCCAGCACGTTGCCACGCACGGCGACCATTTCATTGGCCATGACCATCACGCCCGTGCCGCGCGGAACCCCCGCAACGATATTGCCCTTGGGCGCGAAGTTGGGCGTGTCGTTATCGATCACGAGGTTACCTTCGACCACGGTGTTCCCGCCGCCCATCACCGGCAGGTTCGGCAGGTCAAAAATCAGGACACCGCCCGTGTTGCGGGTCGCCAGATTGCCATGGACAATCGCATTGCGGCTGTTCTCAATCTCGATCCCGGCGACATTGTGTTCCGCCAGCGAGTAACGGACAGTGATGTCCTTTGATTGGCCAACATAGATCCCGGCATCCGATGCGCCGGAAACCTTGCAGCCGTCGATCAGGACGCCGCTGCTTTCGACCGGGTAGATGCCATAGGCACCGTTGGTTTCCTTGGGCCCACCAGTCCAGGCCACGCGGACGCGGTAATAGACGATGTTATCCGCGCCCTTGGACTTGATCCCGTCACCCTTGGTGTTCTCAACCGCGAAATCGCGCAGGGTGACATCATCGGACGTGACCAGCAGCCCCTCGCCCGCCCCTTTTTGCCCGGTGAAATCGAGCACGGTCGATTCCATCCCTGCGCCGCGGACGGTTACCCCTTTCACATCAAGCGACAGGCCATCGGTCAGGACAAATCGCCCCGCCCCCAGTTCGACCACATCACCCGGCGCGGCCAGGATCAGCGCCTCTTGCAGGCGCGCCTGCGCGTTCTCCCCGGCCGCGACCGGGATCACCTTGGCATAGGCAGGAGCAGCCAAGGCCAACGCCGTGGCCGCAGCGATAAGCGTTGCGGGCATCCTCATGGGGCGAGAGTGTTGAACTGACAGCGGTGTAAGTCAACAGTGCCGCAAGCCGGGTCAGCGCTTCTCGCTGGCTAATCCGCTGGCGCAGAGCGCGGCGGAGCTGGCGGTTACCTTGATCGCCTCGGCATCACCCACGCGGCGCACGGCGATAACGTAATCGGCAAGGTTACGCTTTTCGCCCTTCAACTGTTTGAGCCTCTGGAGCTGCCCCAAGGATAGCCGGTCCGTCAGCCGCTCTGCCATACAGGCGGAATTGGCTTCGCTGAGGCCGGCACCAATCATCGCGCTCTTGACCTGGCCATAAGCGAGCTTTGACGGCGAGCAGGCGGCAAGGCTTGCCAAGAGGATCAGGCTAGGCAGGCGCATCGAGAGCTCCCTTCGCGATCAACCGGTGACGCAAACCGCGCAGCCCAATCAACATCACCCAAAACGAAAGATAGGCCAGCAGCAACCCCGGCACCAACAACGGCACGCCGACCAACAGCATCGCATCATTGCTGCCGGGCACGATCGCACTGCCAGCGCCAAGCAACAGGCCGCCAAGCCCCGACAGCAGCCAGTTGCGAATGCTACCGGATCGTAACTGCAGGGTGCCCGCCAATGCGGCAGCGGCAATCGATCCCAGCACCAGCGCGGCAAGGTAAAGCCAGAACTGCGCCAGATCGAAGCCACCGCCTGCCGCCAGCCGGGTCAGTCCGCCTGTGTAGGACCAGTCCGCCATCAGCCACAGCAGCACGGCATTCAGCAGCCCAATCAGCGCCATCCAGGCCGGCGATGCCGCAGCCCGATCGCGCGCCAGCCACCAGGCAACCGCCGCTGCAACCAGGCACAGGGCTGCAAACATCGGTGACGTGCGAGAGGGCAACGCCGTCAAAGGGGCATGCCATTCCAATCCGTGCAGAACGAGCCGCGCCCCGCAATAGAACCCCACCAGCGTTGCGAGCCGATCAAGCCGCCCGCGACCAAGGCTGGCGATAGTACCCATCGCGCAGCGTCCGTTAAGCGAGGCGCCGATTGCCCCGATTGCGCCACCCAGCACGCAGCCCAGACCAACCGCGGCGGTCTGCCGGGGGGCGCTTCCGAGTGCGAACAGCACGCAAGCCGAAACCATCGCCGCCACCAGGAAACCGGCGAGTCTGTGTCCACTGCGGTTGGTGATGACTTCGTCTGCGGCAGAGACCGCGCAGGTGCTTCCGCGCTGGTTAGCAACGCCCAGCGCCGCCACCATCAGGAGCACCAGCCAGGCCACCGGCCTTAGTGCGCCAGCGCCTTGTTGATATCCTCAACCATCTTCTTGGCATCGGCCAGCAGCATCATGGTCTGGTCCATATAGAACACGTCATTATCGACCCCGGCATAGCCAACGCCGCCCATAGAGCGCTTGATGAAGAAGACCTGCTTGGCCTTGTCGACATCAAAGACGGGCATGCCGTAAATCGGGCTCGACTTGTCGGTCTTGGCCGCCGGATTGACCACGTCGTTCGCGCCGATGATGAAGGCGACATCCGCGGTGGCGAATTCGCTGTTGATGTCTTCCAGCTCGAACACTTCGTCATAGGGGACATTGGCTTCGGCCAGCAGCACGTTCATGTGGCCGGGCATGCGGCCCGCCACCGGGTGAATGGCATATTTCACCTCAACGCCCTTGGCCTTGAGCAGATCACCCATCTCGCGCAGCGCGTGCTGGGCCTGGGAAACGGCCATGCCATAGCCCGGAATAATGATAACCTTCTCGGCCTCGCCCAGCATATAGGCGGCATCCTCGGCGCTGCCGCGCTTCCACGGGCGCTGCTCCTTGGCTGCGCCGCCGGCGGCAGCCGCATCGGCGCCGAAACCGCCAGCGATCACGCTCAGGAAGCCGCGGTTCATTGCCTTGCACATGATGTAGGACAGGATCGCACCCGACGAGCCAACCAGGGCCCCGGTGATGATCATCGCGGTGTTGTGGAGCGTAAAGCCCATCGCCGCCGCCGCCCAGCCCGAGTAGGAATTGAGCATCGAGACCACGACCGGCATGTCCGCCCCGCCGATCGGGATGATCAGCAGGAACCCGATCAGGAAGGCCAATGCCGTTACCGTGGCGATCACCCACAGGCTCTGGTCGGTCATGAAATAACCGGTCAGGCCCAGGATCGCGACCAGCGTGCCCAGGTTAATCACATGCCGGCCCGGCAGGAGGATTGGTGAACCGCTCATCTTGCCAGCCAGCTTGAGGAAGGCGATGACCGAACCGGAGAAGGTGATCGCGCCGATCGCAATGCCAAGGCCCATCTCAAGTCGCGACACGGCGTGGATGGCGCCATCCGGGCCCACAATCCCGAAAGCTTCCGGATTAAGGTAGGCCGCCCATCCAACCAGCACCGCCGCCAAGCCAACCAGCGAGTGAAAGGCCGCGACCAGCTGCGGCATATCGGTCATCGCGATACGGCGGGCGATCACCCAACCGATCCCGCCACCAATCGCAATAGCACCAAGGATTTCGGGCAAGCCCGCAATCTCATGCGTGACCAGCGTGGTCACCACCGCAATCAGCATGCCGATCATGCCATAGCGGTTGCCCGCCCGGCTGGTGCCGGGGCTGGACAGACCACGCAAGGCAAGAATGAACAGGACGCCCGAGGCCAGATAGGCCAGCATCGCCCAAGCGGGGACCGCAGCGTGTTCCATGCTTAGCGGTCCTTCTTCTTGTACATGGCCGGCATCCGGGCCGTTACGGCGAAGCCGCCGAAGATGTTGACGCTGGCGAGGACCACGGCGAGCAGGCCGAGCCACTTGGCCGCTGGGCTACCCGCCGCCGCGCTGGCAATCAGCGCACCGACGATGATCACAGATGAAATCGCGTTGGTCACCGCCATCAGCGGCGTGTGCAGCGCGGGTGTGACTGACCAGACGACATAATAACCCACAAAGCAGGCCATGACGAAGATCGAGAGGATCGAGATGAAGTCCATGGCCTAGGCTCCGAGCAAGCGTTCATTGACGACCTTGCCGCCTTGCGTCAGCCGCACGGCATTGCCGATTTCCTCGTCCAGCACCGGTTTACCGGCCTCCTTGTCCCAGAAGGCGGAGAGGAAGTTATAGAGGTTGCGGGCGAACAGCGCAGAGGCATCGGCCGGAAGCTTGGCCGGGGTGTTGGCATAGCCGAGGATCTTGACGCCGTGGCGCACCACAACTTCATCCGGCTTGCTGCCTTCGACGTTACCGCCCTGCGCCACGGCCAGGTCAAAAATCACCGAGCCCGGCTTCATGCTGGCGATCTGGGCATCGCTGATCAGCCGCGGCGCCGGCCGGCCCGGGATCAGCGCAGTGGTGATGACGATGTCCTGCTTGGCGATGTGGCTGGAAACCAGCTCAGCCTGCGCCTTCAGGTATTCCTCTGACATTTCGGTGGCATAGCCACCGGCACCCTCACCCTCGATCCCAGCGACGCTTTCGACGAAGATCGGTTTGGCCCCCAGCGAAAGGATCTGTTCCTTGGTGGCCGAACGGACATCGGTTGCCGAAACCTGCGCCCCAAGACGACGGGCTGTGGCAATGGCTTGCAGCCCTGCCACGCCGACGCCCATAACAAAGCACTTGGCAGCGGAAATCGTGCCAGCCGCGGTCATCATCATCGGGAAAGCGCGACCATACAGATTGGCGGCTTCAATCACCGCCTTGTAACCGGCCAGGTTCGATTGGCTGGAAAGGATATCCATCGATTGCGCGCGCGTGATGCGCGGCATGAATTCCATCGCCAGGGCTTCGAGGCCAGCCTTGGCATATGCGTCAACCCGGGCGCGCTGGCCGAAGGGATCGAGCCCGGCAACGATCCAGGCGCCCGCGTTCGCGCCCTTCAACGCCTTGGGATCGGGGCCCTGGACGCCCAGGACAATGTCCGCACCCTTGGCTGCGTCCTTCACCACTTCTGCGCCGGCTGCGCCATATTCCGTATCAGCGATCGAAGCCGATTCCCCCGCCCCGGCTTCGACTGCAACAGTCGCACCCAGGGCGATGAACTTCTTCACCGTTTCCGGCGTGG
>JACCDL010385891.1_pt1 | contig 13232 bp, 13 predicted proteins | sample 7441931 | NCBI WGS metagenome assembly JACCDL01 (sample SAMN15323437, study PRJNA562643) | freshwater metagenome | isolation source: river surface water | place: USA:Blue River Watershed | collected 2017-08-16 | reverse complement strand
CTCCTTTGAAGGAGTAGGTAGATCTGCAAGACGACGACCATCACTTGTCTGGAGATATGCATCAAATGGAGTTGGTTGATCAAGGCTGCCTAAACCAAAGTATGGATCGTAGGCATCATTAGATAAGAATCCGAGACCATGACCAATTTCATGAAGGAAAACAGATTGAAGATCGTATTCACTGCCGGTTGGGACACCATCACCACGTGTGTTCCACGGCGCAGCCGAATTAACTTGAATAACAATTTCAGGGTTTGCCTTGTCTAAATCTTTTCCAGCAAGGGCGTTAGCTAAAGCTGATGCATACCAAAGCGATGGATCTGGAGCTCCCGAGAATGCGGAGAAGAAACTTCCGGGGCGCGCACTTCCTAAAACACCCCAAGAGCTTGAACGTCCCCATGAGGCATCCACCGTTACAACTACTGATGACTTGAAGTTTGCAGACCAGACATCGATAGATGCTTGAACCTCTTTTTTAGCCCACTCAGGAAAGTTGTTGTACTTAACGGAAAACTTAGATTTGATTTCAAGATTCTTGCTTTTGCTTGGAGCCGCTTGGTTTGTGCTTGCATCAGTGCCTGCGTAGATGTGTCCCCAGTTAGTTGCAGGAATCTGTTTGAAGGTTAATGCGGGTGCAGATGGGGCGGTTAGTAGCCCCAGAATTAGTGCGCCAGCAAGGGCAAAAGGCCCCATTCTCTTGATGCGCATCATGGTCAAACGCTATCAGGGCTCACAGCGTGGTTTAAGGTCAGGGGTAGGAAATATCAATTCTCTATGCAAATTAACAGGGAGAAAGGGCTAATAAATGACCATCGTGACAATTTATAGCCGAACTGGTTGCCATCTTTGTGAAGATGCATTAAAGGTTTTAGAGTCTTTAAAGGATGAGTTGAACTTTGAAATTACTGAAGTATTTATTGATGGTGATCAAGAGTTACAAGCTTTATATGGAGAACAAATTCCAGTCACACACATCGATGGAATTCACCACGATTATTGGCGTGTAGATCCAGAACGGTTTAGATCTTCCCTTGAAAAACATCGTCAGCGTCAATAATTTTGTAAGAGTAACCCTGCTCAGCTAAGAAACGCTGACGGTTCTGTGCAAAATCTTGATCAATTGTGTCGCGAGAAATTACAGAGTAGAACTTTGCTCCACGTCCATCAGACTTTGGACGCAAAATGCGACCTAGACGTTGCGCTTCTTCTTGTCGGCTACCAAATGCTCCAGAAACTTGAATCGCAATTGTTGCATCAGGTAAATCGATAGAGAAGTTTGCAACTTTAGAAACTACCAAACACTTAATCTCACCAGTTCTAAATTGATTAAATAGAATCTCTCGTTCTTTGATAGGAGTTTCACCCTTAATAAGGGGAGCACCTAAAACCTCTGACAACTCATCAAGCTGATCAATGTATTGACCAATAACCAAAACCTGATCTTCTGAGTGTTTTTCAACTAGAGCTTCAACTACATCGCGCTTGGTGCGGGTTGTCGCACAGTTGCGATAGCGGTTTTCAGGTTCTGCCGTTGCATATGCCAAACGCTCAGTTTCAGTCAGATTTACTCGGACCTCAATACATTCAGCAGGAGCGATGTAGCCCTGGGCCTCAATCTCTTTCCATGGAACATCAAAACGCTTGGGTCCGATGAGCGAGAAAACCTCGCCTTCCATGCCATCTTCGCGCACCAAAGTTGCAGTTAGTCCTAAACGACGACGTGACTGAATATCAGCGGTGAAACGGAAGATTGGTGCAGGTAGAAGGTGTACTTCATCATAAATAATCAAACCCCAGTCATATGAATCAAAGAGATCAAGATGGGCGTAAACACCATTCTTCTTCTTTGTCATCACTTGATACGTAGCGATAGTTACAGGGCGGATCTCTTTCTTTGCGCCTGAGTATTCGCCGATTTCATCCTCATTTAGTGAGGTGCGCTTCAAAAGCTCATCACGCCATTGGCGGGCTGCAACGGTGTTAGTTACCAAAATTAAAGTTGTGGCCTTTGCATGTGCCATTGCAGCTGCACCAACGATTGTCTTTCCTGCACCACAAGGAAGAACTACAACACCTGAACCACCATGCCAGAAACCTTCAGCCGCTAACTCTTGGTAGGGGCGGATCTTCCAATCCTTTTGTTGAAGATTGATCTCATGTGCTTGCCCATCTACATACCCTGCGAAATCTTCTGCCGGCCAACCTAAACGTAGAAGAGATTGCTTAATCTGTCCGCGTTGACTTGGGAGAATACAAATAGTTTCTGCATCCACTCGAGCACCAAGCAAGGGAGCTATCTTCTTTGCGCGAATTACCTCTTCAAGAACCGCGGTATCGGTAGTTACCAAAATCAAACCATGAACTGGATCCATCTCGAGGCGCAAACGTCCATAACGAGACATTGTTTCTGCGACATCGATAAGAATTGAATGTGGAACCGCGTAACGGGAATACTTAATTAAGGTATCAATTACTTGTTCTGCATCATGTCCTGCGGCACGTGCATTCCACAAACCAAGCGGTGTTAAGCGATAGGTGTGAATGTGTTCGGGGGAGCGCTCTAACTCAGCAAAAGGCGCTATTGCTCGCCGACATTCAACTGACATTGGATGGTCGATATCGAGCAGAAGTGTCTTATCACTCTGAACAATTAGTGGACCATCACTCATTGAGTAAATCCTTTATTAGCGCGTTTAATAACTTACTGCGATCTTCAAGGGTACTGATGTCTACCCATTCGTGCGCGGCGTGAGCTCCATCCCCAACTGCTCCAAGACCATCCAGTACTTGCGCACCAGCAGCTGCAGCAAAGTTTCCATCGCTTGCTCCACCAACAGATGCATGTCCTAGTGGGGGCATTCCAAGCTCTTTAGCAACTCTCTCTGCACGCTCGTACAAAGCCATGGTTGAAGAAGTTTCTAAAGGCGGACGGTTGAAGCCGCCAGAGATTTCATAACGAGTATGTGGGTTTACTGGCTTCAAGCCTTTAATCGCAGCATCTACACGTTGCAGATCAGCCATTGAATAAGAGCGAATATCAATGTCAAGAACAGCTAAATCTGGAACGGTATTGGTTGTATTGCCCGCATGCAAAGTTGTTGGCACAACAGTTGTTCCATGCTCAGAATTTTCCATCGCTGCAATTGCTAAAACGGCATGAGCGATTTCTGTTGTTGCGTTAACACCTTTTTCAGGTTCAAGCCCAGCATGTGAAGCCTTGCCATGAATTTTGACTTGGTACATCGCAGTGCCTTTACGCCCCGTCTTAACCTTGCCATTAAGTGTTGCTTCTAAAATCAAAACAGCTTTTGCTTTTGCAGAAATCTCTTTGATGAACTCTTTAGTAGTTGCGCTACCAGTTTCTTCATCAGTTGTTGCAATTAGTGCTGCGCTTCCAGTGATTCCCTTCATCGCATACAACGCTTGGATAAATCCCGCTTTCATATCGAAGATTCCTGGACCACGAGCAGCGGTGCCTTCAACCTGCCACAGCGGCTCAAAAGATCCTTTGGGCCAGACAGTATCTAAGTGGGCTAAAACAATTACATCTGGATTAGTTGAGCCCCACCAAAATACTGGGCGGCCATTTACTTCGCGAATCTCAGCAGCTTTGCCTAAAACGCGGGTAGCTATCTCATTTGCAAGTGCGATGACATCGCGGCATGCCTGAAGATCATCAGTTGGAGATTCCAACTTCACCAACGCTTCAAGGTCTGCCAACATGGGATAAGTCTATAGCGGCGCTACGCCGGTGATGCGTGGAATTCTGAAGGATTGAACCTCTCCTGTTGCATGATCCTTGGCAATTAAGGCTCCAGCGCTAATGCGGATGGGATCAATAATTCGATGAGTCACTCCGCCATTGTTATCGGCGTAGCCAATCGACAAGGTCTTTTCTTCAACAATAAATTGGTTAAGAACTTCCATAGTTTCATTGGCGGTTGTACGAGGCAGCTGTCCTAAAGCTTCGCTTGCGACCTGTCGAAGCTTTGATTGACGGTGCGTTGATTTTTCACCAGTTCGCAAAACTCGGATGGCTGCACTAATTACTTCTGGCGTTGGCTCTTCAATCTCTCCAATAATTCGAGGCGGTCTTGGCTTTGCAATCGCACGATTTGATTTAGGGCCGGTAAGAATCATTCCATTAGCGGATTCACCAGCGGGTAGATATCCGGCTTCACGCAAAACGCGCATCGCATCTGTTGCATCCATGTCACAGATGACAACTTCAGGAGCAATTCGACGCAGCGAAAGAATTTCAAGCTTCTTGTCATTCATGATTTGCGAAATCAAAGCGGTATCTTCACAACGAATAAATGAAGAGGTATTACCTACTCGCAGTTTTCCATGCTTCTTAGCAACATCTGCTATCAAGTATTCAAGCGGTTGTGGCATCGGAGTCTTAGATGTCTTTGCAAGGAAGCTCTTGATTTCATCTCCGGTTTTGCCGTGATCCAAAGCTCTGCGAATCGTTGCTTCAGTAAATCGGTAAACAGTTGCACCACCGCGGCTTTCGATCTCAGCCATCATTGCCAAAGCTTGTGAAATTTCATGTTCCAAAGGTCCTGGAGCAATTGCTGTGTTATCACTCTGAATTAAAATGTGATCAACGGTCTTAGGAAGATCCTCATTGATTGAATTCAGATCATCACCATTAAGAAATTCAAGACCAAACTTAGAGATTGCGCCTTGCCCGGTTATTCCGAGCCATTCTGCTTCACGCAGAGTCCATTCGGATAACTCTTCCTGCAGGGATGAGTTTCGGCGAACTGGAGCACGCCACAACAGCAGCTCTTTAAAACTATTCCAATCAGGGGCGAGACCGGGGTTTTCACGCAACAAATCAAGGGTTAAAGCACGCACGCGGGCCGCATTGACTCGATCTAACTCTGGCCCGAGAGCTGCAACATTCTTTGCTTCTGCTCTGCCAACTAATCCACTTACTCGTGAAGTAATCAGCCATTGTGATGCCAACATCTGCCATCTATCCGCGGGAGTTTGCATTAGCCAGATATCAAACTTGTTGCTTGGCAAAATTCGTTCATCGGCATCGATACTTACGAGCGAAGCTAAATAAGCAAGCTCTGCGATGAAAGCAGTACAGGATTCATCTACACCTAAGTGAGTCGAGATAATTTTGAGATCTCTGACTCCTAATCCTCCTGCTCGCAACGCATCTGCAGGTTCATCAGCCCAAAAGTTTAGAAGTTCTTCAACCCAGCGCAGGACAGTTGAAACATTTGCAATTGCAGCGAGATTAACTTGGCGCTCATCACGTTTACTTCCAGCAAGTTTTGGTTGAGAAATAACTCTTTCTTTGTGAACCTTTCCACCGCGAAGATGTATCGCAACTTCGCGGGTAAGAATGACTGTTCTTTGATCAAGCGGAACTAAAAACTTTTTTTCCAAAAGCCAAGCAACACCAGGTCCTGGATTCTTTATGTCTCCTACGCTTCCACGTGGAGGTCCCCACATAAGTCGCTCAAGTACCTTCTTTGCATCTGCAGGAGCATCATCTAATTCTGCAAGCTTTAACTTCGATAAGGATGCTGGACCTAAACCTGCTGGTTCGGCACCCATGACATCGCGCAATTGAGTTGGCAGACGCATTCCATCCTCTGATGGATAAATTAAACCAATCATTACTAAGTGAGCCAATGCAGCTTTGGCTTCCTTATCGGTAAGAGAAACTACCTGTTTTTCCGTAAATGGTTCACTAATCGAGGCTGAAGCTTCAAGTACTTGGTACTGCCACTGGTTCAGTGAATCAATTGCACGAGCAAGACTTGGCGCAGAACATGCGCGCACAGCAAGAGATGCGATATCTGATGGAACTGGCGTAATTAAATCTGGGCGGGAGGTGAATAAATCTAGGAAGGCAGCATCATCAACACTACGTAGGTAGTCGGAGAATGAGCGCATTTCCATAACTTGCCTACATTACTGGCATAAGGGAAGTTCTTGTTAATTAGCCTCTTCGTTTACGCGGGGTAAGCCAGGTTGCAAGGGCGGCGAGACGAACAACCAATGGGGAGATCGCCTTGCCAATAAAGCGCGCCTTACGGAAATCATGGATTGGCCAACCTTCAGCCATGGCACGCAAACTCAACAACGCATCGGGGTTAATTGCTGAAGGATGTCCAACACATTGCAACAAAGGTAAATCATTATTGCTATCTGAAAAGGCTAAGCATTCCTTTAAATCAAAACCCTTTTGCTGAGCAAGTTCAGTTACTGCAATGGCTTTTTCTTTTCCATGAAGTAACGGGCCATTCATTCGACCTGTATAGGTTCCTTCACTGATTTCAGCCTTGCTTCCTAATGCACCTGTTAATCCTAAACGGTTTGCAATTACAACCGCCATATCTTCAGGTGCAGCGGTAACTAAATAAACTTCAACACCTTCAGCCACCAAAGCTTGTGCGATATCAATTGTTCCTTGCCACATTGCAGGTGAGACATATTCATCATAAATTTCTTGAGCAATGGCTTCGATCTCTTTTACGTTATGGCCACCAATGAAATCAGTAGCTGCATCTTGAAATCTTTGAATCTCTTCTGTGTTCTCTTTGCCCGTTAAGCGAAATCTCAGGTTAGCCAAAACGAATCGCGAAATATCCTTCTTGGTGAAGTAACCGCGCTGATACATACCTCGGCCCAAGAAGTAAATGACTGAACCGCGGATAAGCGTGTTATCGACATCAAAGAAGGCAGCCCGTTTGCTCGTGAGTGCCATGTCACTACCTTAGCGAGAGAACTCCTTGAGAGACGCTTTATGCTTTCCCAATGAGTTCAACGGTGCATGTAGTTCGCCATGGAGAAGTCCACAATCCCGAGAAGATTTTGTATGGTCGTCAGCCTGGTTGGAGATTGTCTGAGCGTGGGCAAGAGATGGCAAAGACGATTGGCGAATGGTCTAAAACATTAGATCTAGGAGCTCTTCACGTATCACCCCTACAACGTGCGCAAGAGACCGCGGGACCTATCGCAGCTGCACACAACATCGCAATTACAACTGATGAACGGTTGATCGAAGCGGCCAATATTTTTGAAGGAAAACCATTTGGAGTTGGCGATGGGGTTTTGCGTCACCCAGCTGCATGGAAGCATCTTTGGAATCCATGGAAGCCCTCATGGGGCGAACCGTACGATGAGCAAATCAATCGCATGCTTGCAGCAATTTTTGCTGCCCGCGATGCCGCCAATGGCAAGGATGCAATTTGTGTCTCGCATCAGTTGCCTATTTGGATTTTGAGAAGTGCAATTGAAAATCGTCGCTTGCTTCATGATCCTCGCAAGCGCGAATGTACCTTGGCATCTGTGACTAGCGTTCACTTTGATGATGAAGGAATGATTTCGGGCCTGACATATTCAGAGCCTGCTCGTCATTTGTTACCAGAGAAGAAGTAATGAAAAAATTCGCCGCACTTATTGTTCTTGCATTTGCATTAACTGCATGTGGCGGCGGAGGCAGTTCTAGCGCTGAAGAGAGTTTTGTCTCTGGCGATGGATCAACTACCTATATAAAGAGCGCTGATCGAAAGGTTGCGCCAGCAATCACTGGCATGACTTTGTCGGGCGAAAACTACACATATGGAAAAGACCGCGTTGCCGTTGTTAATGTTTGGGCATCCTGGTGTTCGCCCTGCAGAGCTGAAGCACCAACATTGGTTGCGTTGGCTAATAAGTACACCGAGGTCGCATTTATCGGAATCTTGACTCGAGATAATCCTGCCAACGCTGAAGCGTTCGAACGTCGATTCAAGATCCCGTATCCAACGGTTATTGATGACTCAATTCTTATTGGTTTTAAAGGCTCGCTGCCCGCAAATGCCATTCCCACAACGGTAATTCTCGATAAAACTGGACGTGTGGCCGCCCGAATTTCAGGGGCAGTAACTGTGGCTTCATTATCTGAACTCATTGAAAAGGTTTCCGCAGAATGAGAGATTTCTTTGTAGAGCAAATTTTTTCAGGGTTTGTTGTTACCGCTTTTCCCTTTGCATTTATTGCGGGCGTAATTTCATTCCTGTCACCATGTGTGCTTCCACTTGTTCCTGGCTATCTTTCATTTGCAGCGGGTTTTTCAGTTAGTCGAGGAAAAGTTTTGTTGGGATCGCTCTTATTTGTTTTGGGCTTTAGCTTGGTATTTATTTCCTATGGTGCACTCTTTGGAGGATTAGGAAACCAGCTTTCAGCAAATGAAGAGCTCATCTCTCGGATCCTAGGAATTCTTACAATCTTCTTAGGCTTTGTTTTCTACGGACGTTTCCCTTTTTCTCCAACTATTCGTCCAAAGATGCGCACGACCGGTGGTTTGCTAGGCGCACCAATGCTCGGCGTATTATTTGGAATTGGTTGGACACCATGTATCGGGCCAGCACTTGCTGCGGTACAAACTTTGGCTTTCCAAGAGTCCAGCGCGGTACGCGGTGCGATTCTTTCATTGGGATACTGCCTCGGACTTGGCTTGCCATTTATCCTGTCTGGTTTATCGATGGACAAATCAGCCAAACTGCGATCCTTGATTTATCGTCGTGGTGATGTAATTTCAAAGATCGGTGGGTTATTCCTAATCGCGATTGGTGTTTTGCAAGTTCTAGGTTTCTGGAGTCAATTAATGAACTCGCTTCGCACTCTTATCTCTGACTTTATTCCGGTGATCTAATGAGCGACCAGACGCAATTACCAGAGCTCGATAGCGTGGGTTTGCTGCGTTATGCATGGAGACAACTAACCAGCATGCGAACAGCGTTGATTCTCTTGCTTTTGGTGGGAATCGCCGCGATTCCAGGATCTTTAGTTCCACAAAGAACTCAAAATCCATTGCAGGTAACTCAATATTTCAAGGATTCTCCTGATTTAGCACGATGGATGGATCGTTTTTACCTCTTCGATGTTTATGGCTCACCATGGTTTAGCGCGATTTATATCCTTCTGTTTATCTCTTTAATTGGTTGCGTACTTCCTCGCACCCTTGAACACTTTAAAGCTGCGCGAGCTTTGCCGCCTGCAACCCCCAAGAATCTTTCACGTTTAGAGCACCACCAAGCATGGAGCGCTCAAGGTAATGAACTTGAATTAGCGCGTGCCTGGTTTAAGTCAAAGAGATTTCGAGTTCTTGAAGCCAATGGAACGATATCTGCTGAAAAAGGCTTTATGCGTGAAACCGGAAATCTTTTCTTTCACTTAGCGTTAATTTTGATTTTGTTAGGAATCAGCTTTAGTTCCTTGTTTGGAATGCGCGGAGAAGCAATTGTCAATGTTGGAGAGCGTTTTGTTAATACTCCAACGAGTTATGACACTTTGACCTACGGAAAGCTTTACCGAGATTCAAATGTTCCTGCCTTTATGTTAACCGCAGATAAGTTTGTGGCTCAGTACAACGTGGAAACAAGTGCACCCGAGGATTACACACTCAATGTTTCACTCCTTCGTGAAGGTTCAAAAACAATTGAAAAGATGGTAATCAAAGTCAACAAACCTATGACCATTGGAACTACTCGTGTTTACTTGCAAGCAAATGGGTATGCACCGGTCGTAACAGTTAGAGATTCAAAGGGAGATGTAGCTTTTCAAGGTCCGGTGACTTTCTTGCCACAAGATGCAAACCTACGATCAATTGGTGCCATTAAAGTTCCAGATGCAGATCCACAAATTGGATTCTTAGGTTCTTTCCTTCCTACATATGTACGCGATGGTGCTAATGGCGGTGCAAGCGCTTTTCCTAAAGCACTAAATCCTCGCTTGCTTCTTTCAGTGTGGAGCGGTGATTTAGGTTTGGACTCAGGAATTCCTCAATCTGTTTATCGCATTGATACAACAGAGATGAAGCAGATTGGTTTAAAGGGCTTAAAGCCTGGAGAAAGCTATGTTTATGAGGGTGGCTCAATCACCTTTGAAGGTTATGTGCAATGGGTAAACCTCAACTTTGTCGCAGATCCCGGAAAGCACCTAGCTTTGCTGGGAGGTATTGTTGCGATCCTCGGGTTGTTAGCTTCACTGTTTACTCGCAGACGACGTATGTGGATTCGTGTAGGTGAAGATGTTGAAGTTGCTGGGTTGGCAAAGAATGCAGCGCCAGGTTTAGAGATTGAAATGCAGGGCTTTGTAAAGATGTTAAAGGGAGAGAAATAGATGTCACGTTCATGGGCTTATGCATCAAACTATTTGGTGTATTCAGCGATGGCTGTCTACGCAATCTCCTTCATCGCTCATGCGATCGAGACAGCTTGGGCCATAAAGGTTCCAACTGACAAGAACACAGCCTTGGATTACAAGAACACTGAAAAAGTTGCACGCATTGCGACTGCGATGATGATTTTAGGTTTCTTCTTGCTATGTGCTGGTGTTATTGCCCGTGGAATTTCAGCTGGAAGAGTTCCATGGGGAAATATGTACGAGTTCTCAATTACGGGTGCATTGGCATTTTCTGGCGCCTACTTGTTGGCTCTTCGTAAGTACGATCTTCGTTGGCTGGGCCTCTTGGTTTCTGTTTCAGTTTTATTGACAATCGGAACCGCGATTACGGTCTTATACGTTCCTAGCGCGCCTCTAGTTCCGGCGCTTAAATCAGAGTGGCTGGTTATTCACGTTTCTGCAGCGATTATTTCTGGCGGAGTCTTCTTGCTTTCAAATGTAATCGCTGCGGCTTACTTGTATCTAGATCGAGTTGAGGAAAAGGGTGAGCGTCCTCAGTGGGCTAAGCGGCTTCCAGATTTAGAAACGCTGGATCAGTTGTCATATCGACTAGTCGCATTTGTATTTCCGCTATGGACCTTTTCAGTAATCGCAGGAGCAATTTGGGCTGAAAGTGCCTGGGGTCGTTACTGGGGTTGGGATCCAAAAGAGACGTGGGCATTTATTACGTGGGTTGCCTACGCCGCATACCTGCACGCACGCGTGACTATTGGTTGGCGTGGTCGACGAGCAGCGTGGCTATGCCTATTTGCAGGCTCAACCTTCTTGTTTAACTACATTTACGTGAACATTTGGGGAACTGGAAAGCACACCTATTCAGGTCTTTAAAGTTTGTTCAGAAAATCTGGATCATCATCCGGCGGGAGAATTCGACGCTTAGGGGCTTTTCTTCCCTTTGGCTTATTACGACCAGCGATTAAGTAAGCGATAGGACCGATAGCAGCTGCTTGTGGTCCCAAAATAATGATTAGTAAAAGCCAACCCCACTTTGGAAGATTCTTAATCTGCGATTCATCGGTGCGAGCACAATCAATTAATGCATAGATTGTTAATCCAAAAACCAAGATGACCGGTAGGACTTTTGACATGGAATTAGTGTAGCCCTAACCCAACAGCAAGCAAGATAGAAAAGATCATCTGCAGCTTTGCAGTTCTACCAAGAACAGGGATTAAATCTGCACCTGAAATCCCGCTTAAGACTTGCCTTGAAATTGAAAGACTCATTGGAAGTGCTGCCAATGTAAGCAGCGTCGTCGGCATCAAAGTTGCAATGGCGGCCAAATGGGCAAGCATCAATAGTGCGACGTACATTCTGCGCGCATTTTGATCACCTATGCGCACAGCTACGGTCAACTTGCCAGCAAGCTCATCCTTTGGTCTATCACGAAGATTGTTTACTGCCAAGATTGCACAAGAAAGTGCTCCCATTGGAATTGAAACGATAAAACTTAAAAGAGTTAACTGTTCGGTTTGGGCGTAGTACGTACCCATCGTTGCGATAACACCAAAGAAGAGAAAAACAGATAACTCGCCAAGTCCCTTGTAACCGTAAGGGTTCTTGCCTCCGGTGTATCCCCATGCAGCTGCAATTGAGATGATTCCAACAAGAATTAAAAATGGAGAAGTTAGTAAGGCGAGCCAAGCTCCAGCAACACTTGCAACTCCAAATGAGACAAAAGCGGCGGACTTAACAGATTTAGCAGATGCCAATCCACTTGCAACTAAACGAATTGGGCCGACACGATCAGCATCAGTTCCTTTAACTCCATCGCTGTAATCATTGGCGAAGTTGACGCCTATTTGAAGCCAAACGGCGACCTTTAAGGCCAAAGCGGCACGAATCCAATTGAAATCCGGACCTACTAGAGCGGTCGCAACGACAACGGGTGCGATAGCCGCAGGCAGTGTGCGGGGCCGGGCACCGAGTAACCACTTATTCATTTGATATCGCCTGCGCCAATCTCTTTCGGTCAACTTTTCCGATACCTAGCAATGGTAGCGATTCCACCGCGTGAATACCTTTTGGTTTTGCGAAGGAACCAATTTTGCTTTCAAGAATTGAAACTAACTGGGATTTATCTACTTCTCCGACCACCGCAATATGTAGTGTTTGCCCCCACTGCGGATCTTCAACTGAGAAAGCTGCTACCTGAACCGCAGGAAAATGTTCGATCAAAGTACTTTCAACGTTATTCAGCGAAAGATTTTCGCCACCAGTAATGATTACATCATCTGATCTACCCATTACAGCAAGTTTGTCATCAATAAATTCACCTAAATCTTGTGTTGCAAACCAACCATCCTGCAAATCAAGATTTAGGGCTAGCGTGTTTCCACGAATGAAGATTGATCCACCTCGTACATCAACTTCGACGCCATCAAGAATTTCACCGTTGTAAACACACCCACCAGATGTTTCACTCATTCCGTACGTCGTTACGACATTGATTCCAGCGGCGATAGCCTGATTGCGAATTCCTGTTGCAAGAGCTGCTCCGCCTACAAGAACCTTTTGCGCAGATTGCAGATGCTTAAGCAAGTGTTCATCACCATTGAGGGCGCGGAATAGTTGCGTTGGGACAATTGCCGTAAAATCAACTCGAGGATATTCGCCATCATGGTTACGAAGATCTGCGGGAATCGTGCCTAATTCAAATGCGCGAATAAAAACATTGACTGCAGCAACGTGGGTTAAAGGTAATAACAAAGACCAGGTGTCTCCAGGCTTTGCACCAATGAATGTATTTGATGCACGCGCGGATGACACAAGCGCGTACGAGGATAAGAAGATCTCTTTAGGAGTACCGGTTGTTCCAGATGTGCCGATTACGACGGCGGCCTGTGAAGGGGCAAACTCCGAATTAACCTCACCAAAACCCAGGGTCGGGCCATTACCCGCGAGAGCTGCTGTGATGTCCCTCGCTAATTGAGGAATTTCGCATGCAGGGCTGACCCGCAGAATTTTTCGTTGTGACGAGTTATCCATTGCCGTCGTAGGCTATCGCTAGCAACGACGATGGAGGAAATGTGAG